>Ga0190313_1000642_pt1 | contig 20306 bp, 16 predicted proteins | sample 4870071011_MG_FD_169989 | JGI IMG/M metagenome (GOLD analysis project Ga0190313, IMG submission 169989) | Hydrothermal vent sediment bacterial communities from Southern Trench, Guaymas Basin, Mexico - 4870-07-10-11_MG | ecosystem: Environmental > Aquatic > Marine > Hydrothermal vents > Sediment ...
GGAATCCAGGCAATAACATAGAAACCTATTACAAAACAAAGAATCAAGATACTAAAAACTAATGAAACTGTTTTTGGTGATAGCTGTTTGTTAAATTTATCAAAAAATACTTCTTTTTCTTCTTCTTTGTTTTTGTTGTTTGTCTGCATATGATTTATATTTGCTGTTATATACTAAATTTTTATTTAACAACAGGCGCAGATAAACTTTTTAGCACATCTTCTGAAACCTCGTTGGCTTCATTTTGAGATGCTGGAGATGAAAGGCTCTCTTTAACTTCCGGAGATAACTCCTCACCCTTTGACTGAGGGGCGGTCAAACTTTTCATAACTTCTTCTTTCTGAGACTGCTTTTTCTCTTCTCCAGGCAAACTCTTCTGAGAACTCTGTCTATTTTGAAAATAAACAATCAATCCAATTATTAAAATTAATAAAATTAGAAAGACAAAAATAAAAAATAAAAATTTTTTTCTGGAACTATTTAACAACATAGTAAATTTTTAATTTTCTTTTATTTTCATTTTAGGAAAGCTCATTTTTCTTGTCAATATCAGTAAACAAGGAAGATATTGAGGATTAGAAAAAATTTCTATTTCAGAATCGCTTTCTAAAATTGTTTTTACTAAATAATAATCTTCTCCTTTAACTATTTTTATTTGAGGAATATAAAAAAATAAATCATCCTTAATAGAAAATATCTTTTTTATTGCTTTTTCAATTCCTGATAATTTACTTCCTCCACCAAAAACATTTATAGAAAAAACAACTTTCTTATTAAAAATTTCTTTCCTCACTTCTTTTTGAAAAAAAGAAGCAAATTCTTCTAACGGCTTACTTAAAATCCTCTCTATTTTAATTCTGCCGCTTATACTAAAATTTAAATTTTGATCATAATTCTCTTTTAAATATCTTGCTGTTGCTTCATCTATCCCTAAATCATCAGCTAAATACCGAGAAAAAATATTACCTCCTATACCCACCTCTCCTATATTTTCCAAAAAGCCATTTCGGAAAAAAAAGTATTGACTAAATATCCCGCCAATATCTAAAAAAAGAACTGCCTCTTCATTTTTATCTTCACTACTAATAAAAGATAAAGCCTCAACAAGATGAAAAATTTCTACTTCGCTTAATTTTAAATCTCTAAAAATTCTTTTAAACATCTCTAAGTAATCTCTTAAAGCAAAAATACCTACAATTAGCGCTTCTGCCTCTATTTTTTCAAAATTATCAAAAGAAGAAACTAAATAACCATTAACTTTTCTCTGAATAATTTCTAATTTTAACCATTCAAGTTCTGAAGGCAAAATCCCTGTTTCTTCAGTAAAATTATCACTAATCTTTTTTCTTGCTTGATAAAAAAGATATTCTTCAAATTCTTTATTATTTTTAAAAAACGAATTTTCTTTTTTTGAAAGTTTAATATTTACAACTCTCGCTTTTAAAACCGTAGGAGGCAAACTAACTATTGTTTTATAAACCCCTTTAAACGGAAAAGAAAAAGATAAAACATTACGAGACAATTGTTCTAGTGTATTTCTTAGTGTTTTTTTTATAATTTCCTCTTGAAATTTGAAATTATTAAAAATATTAACTTCTTCAAAATACTGAAGAGATGCGCCTTTTATTATTCTTCTATTTTCTTCTTTATCTTTTGATGTCTTTTCTTTTCCATTTTCCTGACAAATAACCGCTTTAATCGCTTCGGTTCCGATATCTATCACTAAAAAAACATCATTTTTCTTTTTAGATAAAAACATAATACAAAATTTTAATTTCAAGAAATATTTATTATTTATTTTCTTGCTTAACCTCCTCCTTTATGTCTTTTTCTCCTCCCATCCCCCTCCTTTTTCCTCCCCCTTCCCAAAGGGAAGGGGGAGGATTAAAATAAAAAGGGGAGGATTTCCTCTTTTTATCCTCCCCCTTCAGAGGAGGGGGAGGATATAGGAGGGGGAGGATATAGGAGGGGGAGGTTTAAAAAAGAGAAAAAGATTAAACTTTAATTTAGTTAAGTGCAAAAATATAAAAAAATCATTCCAAAATTGCCTTAATTCTTCTAACACCAGCTCCTGAAGATTCTTCTTTAATAATTTTGAAACTACCTAACTCTGAAGTTCTTTGGACATGAGGACCAGCACAAACTTCTTTCGAAAATATTTTCGGCGGTTCAACTAAAAAATTTCCAATTGAATAAACGCTAACTATCGGTGGATATTTTTCTCTAAAAAAAGCAAGCGCGCCAGATTTAATTGCCTCTTCATATTTCATCTCTTCTTTTCTTATCTCTAAATCTTCTTTAATCTTTTGATTTACTAAATTCTCTACTTTCTCAATCTCTTCTTTTGTCAACTTTCGGGGAAAAGAAAAATCAAATCTCAGCCGTGAAGAAGTAATATCAGAACCCATCTGCCTCACTTCATCTCCTAAAATATGCCTTAAAGCAGAATGGAGAAGATGAGTAGCAGTATGCAGTTTTGCTTCTTCATAACCAGCATCCCTACCTACTCCGCCAAATTTTTTCTCTGCTCCAGCTCGCGATATCTCCTGGTGTTTCTTAAACTCATTGTAAAAGCCTTCTTTATCAGTAGAAAAGCCTTTTTCTGCCCCTATTTCTTCAGTTAATTCTAAAGGAAAGCCATATGTTTCATAAAGATAAAATGCCTCTTTGCCTCTAATTGTTTTATGGTCAGCTTTTGCTAAAATTTTATTTAATTCTTTCAAGCCTTTCTCTAATGTTTTCTCAAATTTTTTCTTTTCTTCATTGATAGTTTTTAGAATATCTTCTCTTTTTTCTTCTATCTCTGGATAGATATCTTTATAATTTTCAATTATCTCTTCAGCTAAAACAGGTAAGAAATTACTCTTTATTTCCAAAATATACCCATAACGCATTGCTCTTCGCAAAACCCTTCTTAATATATATCCTCTATCTACATTACTTGGATAAACACCATCTCCTATTAAAAAAACCGCTCCTCTTACATGATCAGCAATAATCCTGAACTCTCTTTTTCTTTCTTTATAACTAACATTTGTTATTTTCTCTAACTTTTGAATAACAGGCAAAAATAAATCTGTCTCATAAGCAGAATCTTTATCATTTAAAACTGAAGTAATCCTTTCAAAACCAATTCCTGTGTCTACATTCCTTTGAGGAAGTTTGGTATAGGATCCATTCTCATCTTTCTTAAACTCCATAAAAACTAAATTCCACAATTCAACAAATCTCTTACAACGAGGACAATTAGGACCGCAATCTGGTTGGCCGCAACCATATTTTTCTCCCCGGTCGTAGTGTATCTCCGAACAAGGACCACAAGGGCCGGTTTCAGAAGTTGGTCCCCAAAAATTATCTTCAAAACCAAATTCTACAATTCTTTCTTTTGGAATGCCCTGTTCCTGCCATATTCTTAAAGACTCTTCATCTCGAGGAATACCCTTTTCTCCTTTGAAAATTGTCACCCAAATTCTATCCTTATCTAAACCAATTTCGTTAACAAAAAAATCAACTGCTAATTTAATCGCTCCTTCTTTAAAATATCCTTTTTCAGGATCTTCGCCAATTGACCAATTTCCAAGCATCTCAAAAAAAGTATGATGAGTATCATCACCTACCTCCTCTATGTCAGGCGTCCGAAAACATTTTTGAACAGAACATAAATGTCTTGTTCCAAAATCATCTAAGACATCTTTCTCTCCTGATAAATAAGGCACAAATTGCTGCATACCGGCAGAAGTTAGTAAAACTGTTTTATCTTCAGGAATTAAAGAACTTGAAGGAACAATTTTATGTCCTTTCTTTTGAAAATAATCTAAAAATTTTTGCCGTAACTCTTTAGAATTAATCATAATTTTAATTTATTTTTTTACTTTCTCCTCCTCCTCTTTTTATTATTTTCCTCCCCTCCTCTTTTTATTCTTCTCCTCCCCCTCCTCTGGAGGGGGAGGATTAAGGTGGGGGAGGGTTTAATTAAATCATCTTATTTATCAACTATATCTATCTGCTAAGTTACTAGCAATACAAGACTCTGGTTTTATTTTTGGCTCAAAACCGTTTCCCCGAATTAAATTTGTCAACTCCTTGACCATATCCTTTGTTCTCCCTTTTTCACCAATATCAGCATGAATATAACGAAACTGATAATTCAGACCTTTTTCAAAAGGCTTAATTTTTTCTTTTAAAATTTCTTTCAAGGATAAAGCAAAATTGCAAGAAATTAATACTTCCTGCAGTATTCTGTTTTTCCAATTAGCAAACTTTTTATTCTCAGAACGAGGATATCTAACCTTTTTCAAAAAAAATCTCCCTCCTTCTCCTGTTCTTAAAACAGCAATAACTACTGGAAAAATAGGATCATCTTCTGACGACGAATCGCATCCCACAATAATATCATAAAACTTAGCCGGTTTTTCCCGCATATAATTTATAATCTCCTCTACTGCTTCAGAAAAACTAACATATCCTCGTGTTGGATTATAAAGTTTGTCTATCTCTATCACCTCAATTTCTTTTTTTTGTTTTTTAATTCCTTCAACAACCATATTATTTCATAATAACTAATCATAACAAAAAAACAACCTCTTTTTGGTTGTTTATTTTTTTAAGTATTTTATTTTATTATTTTTCCTCTTACCTCTCTAAAAATCAACACCCTCCTCATCTCCTAATTCTTTCTTTAAATATTCAGGTAAAACTAATGAGCTAAAAAATATCCTTGGACTATAAAAAAGAAGAACATCTTTAAATTTGCTAAATTTTTTCTCTATTTTTTTAAAAAGATTTCTATTGATTTCAATTTTTTTCTTTGAAGCTAAAATAAAAGTATATTCTGTTGAACATTGAAAACACGGCACCCCAGCCTTGTAAACTTTAGCAAATGGAAAAATACTTTTTATTTTTTTAAATACTCTCTTCAAGCTACAATATTGCTCAAATAAACATCCACTTTGGAGAGCAATCAAACCATCCTCTTTAAGGGCAGAAAATACATCTTTATAAAATTTTTTAGAAAAAAGAGACAAAGAAGGTCCTCCCGGATCCGTAGAATCAATGATAATAACATCAAAATAATCTCTAAATTTTTTAACAAACTTTAAACCATCATCAATTATCACTTTTACTCTTTTCTCTTCAAACGCCCCTTGAGAGACAAAAGGTAAATATCTCTTAGAAACTTTTATCACTTCCTCATCAATCTCAACTAAATAAACTTCTTTTATTGGATGTTTTAACAATTCTCTTAAAACACCTCCGTCACCTCCACCAATCACCAACACGCGTTTAGGGATTTTAGAAAGAAAAAGAGCAGGATGAACAAGCATCTCATGATAAATAAATTCATCTCTTTTAGACAACTGAATAATACCATCTAAAACCAATACTCTACCAAAAGGATAAGTATCTATTATCTCTATTTCTTGAAAATTGCTTTTTATTTTTAAAATTCTTTTTCTTATCTTTATTCCTGTCTGAATAGTAGAATACACGCCTGATTGATTTTTTTCAAAAAACCATTCCTTGGGATTAAAAAATATTTTACTTTCAATAAACTGCTTTTTCCTTTTTTTGAGATTTTTAACCTCCATATGCAACCTTATACTACATTTGTTTTTTAATTAAACCTCTCTTAATTTTTTCTAAATCAACCTTTCTTGGCTCAAATGTTTCCTTTAAAAACTCCAAAGCCTTTTCAGGCATTGAATGATCGCCGCAAGTAAAAACATCAACTGCTAAATATTTTATTTCTGGCCAAAGATGAAGAGAAATATGACTTTCTGCCAAAAGAATAACCCCTGTCACGCCTTGAGGGGTAAATTTATGAATAGCAACTTCTAAAGGAATATTATTAGCTCTCTTTGCTGCTTCAATCAAAATTTCTTTTATTTTCTCTCCATCGTCAATTATATTGTTTATTTCCCAAAAATCAGCGATAAGATGAATACCAGCATACGACTCTTTCAATTTTCTGTCTTTATTTTCTGTTATATTTCTCTTAAAATGATTTATCTGTGATAAGACAAATCTCTTTGTTTTTTGAATCATATTTTCAGCTAATTGCTTTATCCTGTGAATATCTCACAGAACGCTTGCTTCTTCTATTTAATCAAAGAAGCAAGAAAAACAAAGAGAATTACCTGCTCTTAAAAAAACAGGTAAAAACAAAAAAGCAATTAGCAGTTAAGTTATATTTTTTTCTTTATAGCATTTCCGAAGAAAAAATCAACTTTCACAAAAATTTTAAAGATAAAAAACAAACGGAAGTTTATCCTACTCTGATTTTAAATTATTGCTTTGTAAGCTTGCATTTTTCCGGAATTTAAAAGTATTTCTTCAAAACATTTAATACCCTTTTTTATAGAAAATTATAACTTATTTATCTAATTAATTAATATAACCAAATTTCAGCTTTTAATTGTTGTATTCACCTTCAACGATTCTTGCAACTTCTGGAGAAGCATGATCAACGGAATAGGTTTTATTCTTCTTGTCGTAAATCAATAATCCCATCTTAACTAAAGTATCAAGATGATGTTTTCCATACCGCTGTGCATACTTTTTCTTACTGATTTGAACATTATAGCTATCTTTAATATCTTGTAAGGTAAAATCATGATGCGAAAAATCTTCAAGTATTTTTTTAAATAATTCTAAAGCAACCGTAATTTTTTTATTCTCAATCAGTTGCTCTTTATCAGGATTTCCAATAATATTGTAATACTGGTCAAGTCTATCTATATTCATAATTTATATAGTTAATTTCAACTTTTTTTCGTCAAAAACCTCAAAAATTCACATCTCTACTCTCAAATTACAAAAACCAAATATCTCGACAAATCTATTACTCCAGTGGGCACGGAAGGAATCGAACCTTCCACCTCTTCTTTATCAGAGAAGCGTTCTACCACTGAACTACGTGCCCTCTTGTTTAAGTATAATAAAAAATAAAAATAAAACAAGAGATCTCTTTCTCTTGTTTTATTTTAACTATTTACTTCGCTTCTTAAAGTTATCCCAACCGATTCTAAAACAGGAGTCGACATTTAGAGGTTATCGACCAACACCTTCGGGTTGAAAATAGAGCTCTCCATTTTCAACACCGGTCGCCTTTTACCAATTCAAAAATTGAATTGGTAAATAAAGAAATGGTCTACCGACAGGTTCTCCTACCGGTGCCTTGTTACGACTTCGTCCCTCTCACTGAGTTTGCCTTGGGCCCTGCCAATGCAGGGACTTCGGGCACCCCCAGCTCGCTTGACGTGACGGGCGGTGAGTACAAGCTTCAGGAACATATTCATCGCCACATGGCTGATTGGCGATTACTAGCGATTCCAGCTTCATGAGGTCGGGTTGCAGACCTCAATCCGGACTGAGAGGCCGTTTGATGGGATTACCTCCGCCTTACGGCTTCGCCCATTGTCAGCCCCATTGTATCATGTGTGCAGCCCAGGGCGTCAGAGGGCCATGCTGATTTGGCGTCATCCCCACCTTCCTCCTGATTGTCTCAGGCAGTCTCCTACGACACATGAAACGTAGGACAGGGGTTGCGCATGTTACCCCATTTAAGGGTGCACCTCAAGGCACATGCTGACGACAACCATGCAGCACCTGTTCCAGCGGTCCTTGTGGAGGCTCCGCATTTCTGCAGAGTTTCCGCTGGAATGTCAAGCCCTGGTAAGGTTCCTCGCTTATCGTCGAATTAAGCCACATGATCCACCGCTTGTGTGAAGCCCCGTCTATTCCTTTGAGTTTTAGCCTTGCGGCCGTACTTCCCAGGCGGGACACTTAACGCGTTAGCTTCGCCACTTAAAGGGTCGACACTTCAAATAGCTAGTGTCCATCATTTACAGCGTGGAATACCGGGGTATCTAATCCCGTTCTCTCCCCACGCTTTCGTTCCTCAGCGTCAGGGTCACCCCAGCTGAATGCCTTCGCTTTTGGTGTTCCGGTCGATATCAACGGATTTCACCCCTACACCGACCGTTCCATCAGCCCCTAGTGCCCTCTAGAAAGATAGTATTCTTGGCATTTTCTTGGTTGAGCCAAGATCTTTAACCAAGAACTTATCTTTCCGCCTACGAACGCTTTACGCCCAGTAAATCCGGATAACGCTTGGGGGTCACGTCTTACCGCGGCTGCTGGCACGTGATTAGCACCCCCTTATTCCTCTGGTACTGTCACCCAAAAGGGTTCACCCCAGAGAAAAGCTGTTTACACCCCGAAGGGCTTCCTCCAGCACGCGGTGTCGCTCCATCAGGCTTGCGCCCATTGTGGAATATTCTCGACTGCTGCCTCCCGTAGGAGTAGGGCCCGTGTCGCAGTGCCCTTGTTGGGGAACACACTCTCATGCCCCCTACCCGTCATAGCCTTGGTGAGCCATTACCTCACCAACTAGCTGATAGGCCGCAGACCAATCCCCGAGCGGAAAAGAGATTACTCTTAACCCTTTACCCTGCAAAAAGCAGGGACTATCAGGAATTAGCCCGGGTTTCCCCGGGTTATGCCTGTCTCGAGGGTATGTAATCTACGTGTTACTAACCCGTTCGCCACTCGCCTCGCACTCCGCGCGAGAAAATCCTAAATTCAAAACTCTAAATCCTAAACAATATCAAATTCCAAAATCCAAATATTCAAAGCATTTCTTCCAAGAGTGTTTTGAATTTTGGTTATTTGAATTTTGAATTTGTTTAGAATTTAGAATTTAGTGTTTAGAATTTCCTTGTGCGAAGCGCAAGGCTCGTTCGACTTGCATGCCTTATCCACACCGCTAGCGTTCATCCTGAGCCAGGATCAAACTCTCAAAAGAAATAGACCTGTTTTAAAATCAAGTTGGGACAACTTTAAAAAGCCAAGTTTTTAAGGTACTTTCCCTTATATAATACATATTTAAAATTCATTGTCAACTCAAGCCGACGGTCGGATTCGAACCGACGACCTACTGTTTACAAAACAGTTGCTCTTCCGCTGAGCTACGTCGGCAAGATTTATTTCTTTTTTAGTTTTTCCCAATAATTATCAGAAAAGTTATTTTTGTTTTGCAAAGATTTTTGCCGCAACTTTGATAGCCAAATACTGGTTTTATTATCTGTCTTCAAAGTTAAAATCCTAATTTTTGTAAGAACTTTTTGAAGTAGCAAATAACCAGACACTCTATTAACTCTCTCTTTAAAATCCACTCTTTTTTTAATTTTCTGCCAAATACTTTCTCCTCCAAAAGATTTATTTTCAGGAAGATTTGCAAGAAAAGGAATTTTTCGAATCACAATTGTCGCCATTCCCAAAAAACTCAATACTGCGCTCGCCAAATAGATTTTCATCATAAGTAAAAATTATTTTTCTCTAAAAAGTTAACCTATCTCGTATCTTATAAATCTCTTAATCGTTATATTTTCTCCTAATTTAGCAATATAGTCATTTACTAAATCGCTAATTGTTTTTTTATCTTCTTTAATCCACGGCTGAGACATTAAAACAACTTGCTCTTTAAATTTCTTTAATTTTCCTTCTATGATTTGTTCAATCACTTTTTCCGGCTTCCCTGAATCTTTCAATTGTTGACGATAGATATCCTTTTCCTTTTCTAAGATATTTTCTGGGATATCTTCCTCTTTAGGATAAAGAGGTTTCATTGCCGCAATTTGAAGACAAATCTCGTGGGCTAATTTTTGAAAATCATCCGAACGAGCCACGAAATCAGATTCACATCTTATATCCAATAAAACACCAACTTTTTTATTGGGATGAATATAGGAAGTAATAATTCCTTCTTTTGTTCCTCTTTCTGCTTTTTTATCTGCTACTTCCTGTCCCCACTCTCTTAATAGAGTCTTTGCTTTCTCTATATCGCCACCTGCTTCTTCTAATGCCTTTTTGCAAGCCGCTAGTGAAATTCCTGTTTCTTGGCGAAGTTGTTTAATTTTCTCTATCAATGTCATATTAAAAATTATTAAACTTTATTATTTTTTACTGCTTCTCTAATTTTATCTAATATATATTTAACTGAACTAACAGCATCATCATTGGCTGGAATTATATAATCCGCCATCAAAGGATCTACATTTGTATCAGCAATTCCTATTACTAAAATATTTTTCTTTCGTGCCTCTTCAACTGCTATCTTGTCTTTCTTCATATCTAAAACAAAAACTGCATCTGGCAATCTTTCTAAATTTTCTAAACCTTTATACTTTCTTTCCAAATCGTCTATCTCTTTATCTATCTTCGCTCTTTCCTTTTTAGTATATTTATCTAACTCTCCTTTGTCTCTTTTTTCTTTTAAATCTTTAAAATATTCTATCCTTTTTCTAATTACAGGAAAATTGGTTAAAATACCTCCTATCCATCTTTCGTTCACATAAGGCATATTCCATTCCTCTGCTACTTCTCTAACAATTTCTCTTACCTGAACCTTTGTTCCTACTAAAAGAATAATTTTATTCTCTAAAAAAAATTTTTGAAAAAATTCTAATGTCTTTTCAAACTCACCAATAGTTTTTTCAAGATTAATAATATTTATATCATTCTTAATTCCTGCAATATAAGGTCTCATTTTAGGATGAGTATACGAACACTTATGACCCAAATGCAAACCCGCCTCCATCATCTTTTCAGGATCTAAACCAAATTTACTTTTATCTATTTTGCTTTCTCTAACCATCAACATAAAATTCTCTTTAATTTTATAAGCAGTATAACAAAATCAAAAATAAAATCAATATCTAAAAAAATCAACTTTCCTCATCTAATTTCTCAAGAGATTGTTTTAAAGTTCTCCTTAAATCCTCTATATTGACTTTTTTTCTTTCTTTTATCTTCTCTTTTTCTTTCTCCTTTTCTTCTTCGTTAACGCTTTGCGTTTTCTCAGATGTTTTCTTAGCAATCTGTCCTATTTCTTTTAAAGAAACTGTTTTTATTTCCCTTTTTTTCAAATTCTCATTATCTAAAATCTTCTCTTTTGTTTCTTCCTTTTCTTCTTCTTTTTTTAATTTGCCCTTCTCTATCTTTTTCCGACATGATTTACAATAGACCGGCCTTTTTCCATCTGGCTTGAAAACAACTTTCGTTGGTTTGCCACATAAAGAACAAACAGCATCATATAATACTTCTTCTTCTTTTTGAGAAGGAATCGCCTGATTAATTATAACCCCCAACCATTTTCTTATCGCTTCTTCTATTTTATAACAAGGTGTACCATATCTTTCACGAGAAACTTTTATTATTTTATCTTTGTAAGAAACGGATGGTAATGGAAAAGGAGGCAATGTTATAGCAGAAAAAGGTCTTGTAGTCACCCCATCAATCATTAATTTTAAATAAATATGGTATTTAGGCAAATTAACAAGATCCTGAGCTGTAAATTCTGGCGCAAACTCTTTTTCTAAAAACTCAGCATCTTCTGCTCCTATCCGAAAACTCACTATTGTTCCTACATTTCCAAAAACAGCATCTCTTACTGACTCTTCCATTTGAGCAATATATTGGTGAGCTAAAATCAAAGAAAGTCTATATTTTCTTGCTTCAGATAAAACAGTAACAAATGATTCTGTGGCAAAATTTTGAAACTCATCAACATAAAGAAAAAAATCCTCACGCTCTTCTTCTGGTGTATCTACTCTTGACATTGCTGCTAATTGAATTTTAGTAATCAAAAGAGCGCCTAAAAGTGTTGAGCTATCTTCTCCAATTTTTCCTTTTGATAAATTCATAATTAAAATCTTTTTTTCATCCATAATCTTTCTCATATCAAGAGAAGATTTAACTTGGCCTATAATATTTCTAATTAAAGGAACTGAAATAAACTGCCCTATTTTATTTTGAATTGCGGCTGTTGCTTCTACTTCATACTTTTGGTTATACCTTGCAAACTCATTTACCCAAAAAGATTTCACTACTGGATCAGTGATTTTTTCTATTACTTTATTGCGAAAATCAACATCAGAAAGCATCCGATTAATACCTAATAAAGTTGAACCAGGATATTCAAGAAGGGCTAAAATTGTATTATTTAAAATATATTCCATTCTTGCTGACCAAACATCGGGCCAAATTTTTTTAAACACACCCATCAAACCAGCTGCCACCAAATGCCTATGTTCTAAATCAACCTTTTCCATTACATTAAAAGCAATAGGATAATCTAAATCTGCAGGGTTAATATAAACTACATCATTTATCCTATGAGAAGGAACAAAATCCAACAACTCTTCAGCCGCTTCCCCATGAGGATCAACAAAACCTATTCCTTTACCATTCCTAATATCTTGAATCGCCATATTTCGAATCATAGAGGTTTTGCCCATCCCTGTTTTACCAATCACATAAAAATGTCTCCTTCTATCATCCAATTTAATGCCAAACTTCCTTCGGATATTACGATAATTTGTTTCAGCAAAAAAATTTATATCAGACATAAATAAGTTTCAAAATTTTACTCAATTGGCAATGATGGCGGAGCGCCTCCTTTCTTATGTTCAATCCTTTCAATAAAAGGAGCAGAAGCAGTAAGTTTGCTTGGAAAATGATATATAGTGGCTAATTCTTCTGTATTCAAAACAAACACATCCCGCTTTCCGCTTCCTCCTGCTTTTTCTTTTGGATAAAAAGGGTTTACTCTATTTATATAATGTCTAAACATTCTTCTCTGCCTTAAATAAAGTCTTCTTTCTCTAAGCAGGTTTAAAGGCAAAAACCAACTCTGAGGAATTTTAGTTATCAATGGCTGACCATAAGGAAGCAACATATTTAAATTTTCAGCATTAAATGCTGAAAAAAAAGCAAGAGGTAATCGTATTTTGGGTTTAAAAAATACATCCCTCTTACCTAAATAGATAAATCTCGCACTGCATTTAAATCCTTTTTTTGAAATTTTCCTTTCAATAGCAGAAATAACCTCTTTTTCACCTGGAGTAAGTGTCATTTCCGAAGGAAAAACTTTTTCTTCTGACTCTTCACCTGAAGAACTTGGAGGATTGCCAAAAAAAAGAATATCAATCGCCTCTTTAAGAAAGGATTTATAAGGTGGCTCGCTTTTCTTTCGGCCAACTATTTCATCTCTAATTCTTTCTCCTTCTGTTATCCACGGAAAATCCCCATCTGTAACTGGACAGGCTAAAATTTGTATCCATAATTGTTCCCCTTTACCTATTTTTGTTGAAGCCTCAAGAAGAATTGAAAGAGGATCTATTCTTTTCTCCTCTACCCTTTCATTTTCTGTCTCAAAATCTCTATAAGTTCTAATAGGATAAGGATCTTCTTTTAAAAGACGAAAATCTGCTCCCCAAATATCCCATTTTTTATTTGGTATATCTTGAGGAACTTTCTTTGTATAGTCATCTACAATTGAAATCTCTGCCTCTGGATATTGAGAATAAATAGATGATTCAATAGAATGACGAATATCTTCTGGCGCTCTTAAAAAGAAATGAAGATTACCTTCTATTGAAACCAAATCAAAAGAATAAGATAATAAAACTTTACCCTCAATCCATTTTTCCCACCAAATTCCCGGCGGATCATAAAGAATCTGCCATAAACCATCTATTACTGTCTCCATTGCCCTAATTGGCTTCACAGTATCCTTTGGAATTTTTATTTCAAAAATAACTCTCTTTTTTTGCTTTAAAAAAATCTCTATTCTCCACCATCGCCATAAAGTAGTAAAAGGTCTCCAAAGTATAAAAGGTAAAACTACCCACCACCAAACTTTAACAAATTCCCAAAACAACATTAAATAAGGAGTATTTTTCAGAAGTTCCTCTTTTAATAGATCTAAAGTTTTTGAGAACATAATTTAAAAAAACCATTTAACGCTAACAACAAAAAATCTATCCTTCTTTAATTCTATATTTCCCATCTTCACCTCTCAAGAAATAGTTTTTATCATTAAGATTTAAAAAAATAGTATTCTTTTTTACAAATCTTTGCTCTAAAACTTTTTGAACAATTTCTTCTTTTGACAAAGGTTTCTTTGCCTCCTTTAATATATTTAAAACAATATCTTTCACTACACCTGCTTGATATCCCCATTCTTTTAAAGCGTATAACCCCCTTCCTACCAAAACAAAATTTTCATTTTTAATTAGTTCATTATGTACTGTTGCTGGATGAACAGTTTTAGAAGAAGAAAAAGGTAACTCATTTATTAGGGAAGCAATTTCTCTAAAATGTAGTGGCTTATTTTGTTTCTTTAACACTAAATATGCTTTTTCTTTTACTCCTTTTGGTCTTATTAACGGCCACTCCTTTAAACCATACTCGTTATCTATACCTTGTTCAATTTCTTTTGAAATTTCTAAACATGACTGAAAAATTATTTTATCAAAGGTTTTCCTCGCTTTTTTTCCTTTTTCTGAAATAGAAAAATAATACTTTGGTAAAGATTTCCTTAAATGACAAAATAATTCATCTATCTGAAAAGGAGTATTTTCTTTCTTTAAAAAACTTACAGTTTTCTGAACAACTTCTTTTAATAATTTAACAAGGTCTTTGTGTACAACCCAAAAACTATTAAAATGTTTGTTTTCAGGAAATCTCTGAAGGTTGTAGTCAATAGTTAACAAGAAAAAAATATAAGATTTAATTATCTCTCCCGAAATTTCTTCTTTATTTGTCTTTTTATTAGATAAAGAAAGAATAGTTAACAACTCATTCTCTGATTTAATCCCTCCAAAAGAAAGTAAAGTTTTGTTAAAAAAATCAAAAATTTGATTATCCTTCTCTCTTTCCACTATTTTTTTAATCCGAGCAAGACCCTCATATTCAATTTGTCTCACTCTCTCCCTTGTTAAATTATAACTTTTTCCTATACTTTCTAAAGTTTCTTTCTTGCCTTTATTTTTAATTGTTAAACCAAAACGCCTTTTAATAACATCTGCTGTCCTTGGAGGCAATTGATCAAGATAAGAATAAGCAATTTTAGTAAAATCAAATCTCATAACCTTTATAAAATTTTTATTATTTTATTTGCTTATACTTTTATTTCTTTTCCAATTTTCCCAACTTACCAAAAGAGGACTGGCTATAAAAATAGAAGAATATGTACCAGCGCTAATTCCTATAATTAAAGCCAATGCAAAATACTTCAAGGTTGCCCCTCCAAAAAAGAAAATAGCAAATAAAACAATTAAAGTAGTCAATGATGTATTTATAGAACGAGTTAAGGTTTGATTTAAACTTCTATCAACCACTTCCTCAAATGTCGGATCGGTTCTCTTTAAAAGATTCTCCCTAATTCTATCAAAAACAACAACCGTATCATTAATAGAATAACCAAATATAGTCAAAAGAGCAGTAATGATAGGAATTGTTATCTGAACTCCATAAAATCTACCTAAAACAGAAAAAACACCTAAAGGAATTAAAACATCATGAAATAAAGCAATAATAGCAGCCACTCCATATTGCCAGGATTTAACAGGGTAAGAAACGGTTCTAAAAGCAAAGGCAATATATATCAAAATAGCAACCAAAGCCATTATCATTACAATCCCTGTTTTATGTCTTAATTCTTTACCTATAATAGGTCCAATTGTTTGGAAACCTGTCTTCTCTTTAACAATCTCTGATTGTTTATTAAGAGCATTTATTACCTTCAAATAAGTATCCTCGTCTATATCCTTCATTCGAATAATAACCCCTTTCTCTCCTGTTGACTGAATAACAGGATTTAAATTGAAAGCAGACAACGCTTTTCTTATGTTTTCATGAGAAGGTCTCTGGTTTTTATATTCAATCTCTAATATACTTCCACCAGTAAATTCTATTCCCGGCTTTAAACCAAAAACAATTAAACTAACAATGCTTAACAGAACTAAAGTTCCTGAAAATACAAAATAAATTTTACGATATTTAGAAAAAGGAAACATATATTCTAAATTTTATTTTCATCAAATTAAAAATCAAAATGTTTTATCCCCATAACCATCTTATTTTTTCTAATCTTGTCCCTCTAAAAAATCTCAAAAAGTTTTGGGTAATAAACACTGCTGAAAATATACTAACTAAAATACCAATACTCAAAGTTAAGGCAAATCCTTTAATAAAACTTGTTCCAAACCAAAACAAAATTAAAGCTATAAGCAAGGTGGTAGCATTACCGTCTCTGATAGAAGGCCAAGTTCTTCTAAAACCTTCCTCTAAAGCAATGGCAAAATTCTCTCTTTTTTTCATTTCTTCGCGCATTCTTGCAAAAATCAAAACATTAGCATCTACTGCCATTCCAATTGATAAAATAAATCCTCCAATTCCTGCTAATGTTAAAGTAACTCCCATAATTTTAAAAATAGCCAAGACCAAAACTACATAAATTGTTAACGAAAAAGAAGCTAACAGTCCTGAAAGCCTATAAAAAATAATCATAAAAAGAATAATTGCTAAAAAACCAAAAATACCTGCTTTCAAACTTTTTGACAAAGATATTGAACCCAAACTAGGACCTACTGCTTGTTGAGAAACAAGTTTTATCGGAACAGGTAAAGCGCCTGAATTAAGATTTCTAACTAATTTTTTTGCTTCTTCTATTGTAAAATTACCTGTTATCTGAGCCTTGCCGTTTGGAATTTCCTCTTTAATTACAGGAGTAGAAATAGGCCTTCCGTCAATATAAATGGCTAATATCTTTCCAATATTCTTTTTACTTAACTCTTTTAAAATTTTCGCCCCTTCCTTGTTATATTGAAGAAGAATTAAAGGTTTGCCAGTATTTGGATCAAAACCTAAACTTGCTTTCTCCAAATACTGACCTGTAAGAGAAGTATGTTTAAAATAAGGATCTTCTAAAGCTAAATACCAATCTTTAATTTTTTTAATTTCCTCTGGCTTCTTGCCTTTTATTTCTTCTTGCTTTTTTAAAATTTTTTCTGTTTCCTCTTTTGTTCTTTGTTCTCTAAACTCTAAATAAGGGGTCTGCCCAATCATTTTTATTGCTTGAGCAGGATCTTTAACCCCTGCCAAATCAACAATTAATCGATAATGCCCTCCTGTTTTTTGGACCTGAACTACTGGTTCCTGAACACCTAAATAGTTTACTCTTCTTTCAATAATATCTCTTAATCCTGCCATTGCTGACGCATAATCACTCTTATCAATTTTTGACAAATCCGCTTCATAAATTAAATGAACTCCTCCTTGTAAATCTAATCCCAACCTAAAAGGAATTTGCCAAATATGAGGTAAATTTAAATGAGTTTTGTTATTTATTAAATCTATCCCTTTATTAAAAAAATTAGGAAAACTTATAGCGCAAGCAAAAAAAGAAAGAAATAATACTGCCCCTAAAATTAAATAAACCTTTCTTTTTGACATAAAGAAAATAATTCATTAATCCTTTATTGTTTGTAAAGTATTATAGCACAACTAAAATAATCTGAAAAGATTAAGAAATATTAACCAAACTTTGGCCAACAACACTTTTTATACTTTTTCCCAGATCCGCAAGGACAAGGATCATTTCTCCCTGGTTTCTTTTTATTATTAATTATTTGTTTTCTTTTTTCTCCTTTAATAATTTTATTTTCATTTTTTACAAAAGAAGGCTGGGGTTTTATTTGAAAAAGATTTTCCACAATCATTCTTTCTGCTGTTGTCAACAACTGCTTAAACATCCGATGACCCTCACTTTTATATTCAACTAAAGGATCTTGCTGACCATAAGCCCGCAAACCAACTGAATCTCTTAAATAAGCCATATTTTCAAGGTGTTCTATCCAAAGAGTATCAAGAATTTTTAAAGAAAGGAGTTTTTCTAATTGCCTCATATTTTCTTCTCCAATCTCTTTTTCTTTTTCTAGATATTCCTTTTCAGAAAAACCCTGCCTTTTTATCATTTCTAAAATCATTTCTTTAAGAGTTCCTTTTTGAAATCTCTCTAAAATTTCTTTTCTTTTAGTATAAAATACTTCTCTATGTTTATTCATTACATCATCGTAATCCAACACATGTTTTCGAGCATCAAAATTAAAACCTTCTACTTTCTCTTGGGCAGATTCAATCGCTTTAGAAATAATTCCTGTTTCTATAGGTTCATCATCAGGAATTTTTAAAGTATTCATTAAGGATTTAATTTTTTCTCCGCCAAAAATTCGCATTAAATCATCTTCTAAAGAAACAAAAAACTGAGAAGAACCAGGATCTCCCTGTCTTCCTGCCCTTCCTCTTAATTGATTATCAATTCTCCGCGATTCGTGTCTCTCGGTCCCAATAACATGCAATCCCCCCAATTCAATTACTTTTTTTTGTTCGTTTTTATCAGGAGGATTCCCGCCTAAAATAATATCCACTCCTCTCCCCGCCATATTAGTAGCAATAGTTACTGCTCCCAATCTTCCTGCTTGAGCAATTATTTCTCCTTCTTGTTCATGATGCTTGGCATTAAGAACCTTATGAGGAATTCCTTCTCTTGTTAAAAGTTTGCTTAAATATTCATTTTTTTCAATTGAAACTGTCCCTACTAAAAGCGGCTGCCCTTTACTATGTCTTTTCTTTATTTCTTGAACTATTGCCTTATATTTCCCTTCTAAGGTTTTATAAACTCTATCTGGCAAATCTTTTCTTATCATTGGCTTATTGGTAGGAACAACTATTACTTCTAAACCATAAACTTTATCAAACTCTTCAGCCGAAGTTAAAGCTGTTCCTGTCATTCCGGCTAATTTTTCATACATTCTAAAGTAATTCTGAAAAGTAATTGTCGCGTAGGTAACAGATTCTCGTTGAACATTCAAACCCTCTTTTGCCTCAATTGCCTGATGAATGCCACCTGACCATCTTCTGCCTGGCATCAGCCTGCCAGTAAATTCATCAACTATAATTACCTTACCCTCTTTAACAACATAATCTCTATCTCTTTTAAAAAGTGCCTTTGCTTTTAAAGCCGCTTCTAATTGGTGAGTTGTGGTGATATCATTGTCCGCCCAAGGATCACGGCCCAGCCACTTAACAATTTTCCCTTGGCCTTCCTCAGTAAAAGTAACGGCTTTTAATTTCTCATCAATAATATAATCTTTTTCTTCTTCTAATTTTGCTACTAACTTTGCAAACTGATAATATTTCTCTGTTGATTCTTCAGCCGGCCCAGAAATAATCAACGGTGTCCTTGCCTCATCGATTAAAATAGAATCAACCTCATCTACAATTGCGTAATAATGACCCCTCTGAACTTGATCTTTCAAGTCATAAACTAAATTGTCTCTCAAATAATCAAAACCGAATTCATTGTTTGTCCCGTAAGTAATATCTGCTAAATAAGCTTCTTGACGAGGCACTGGCCGCAGAAAATCTTCTACTACTTTAAAACTTCCCAATTCATCTCTAATCTCATCCTCGCTCTTATCAGCCTTATAATCTGGATCATAAATAAAAGCCTGCTCATGATTCAAACAGCCTACTTTCAATCCTAAAAAATGATATATTTGGCCCATCCAAACCGTATCTCTTCTGGCTAAATAATCATTAACTGTAACCGAATGAACGCCTCTTCCAGTTAAAGCATTAAGATATAAAGGCAAAGTTGCTGTTAAAGTTTTTCCTTCACCTGTTTTCATTTCCGCAATTTTTCCTTGATGAAGCACAATACCTCCTATTAACTGAACATCAAAATGTCTTTGCTTAAGCGTTCTTTTAGCTGCTTCTCTTACAAGAGCAAAAGCCTCTGGCAATAAATCATCTAACGACTCTCCTTTATTTAATCTTTCTTTAAATTCCTTTGTTTTTTCTTTTAAATCTGAATCTGCTAATTTTTCGTAATTCTCTTCCAATGCATTTATTCTTTCAACTAAAGGTTGAAGTTTTTTGAGATACTTTTCATTTGAACTGCCAAAAATTTTAGTTAGAAATGACATACTTTACATACTTTATTTTATTTTAATAATTTCCTCCTCCAAATCTAAACCAAATTTTTCTTTGACTTTTTTCTTAATCATTAAAATAAGTTTTTCAATATCTTTTCCTTGAGCATTTCCTTTATTAATAATAAAATTAGCATGCTTTTCAGAAATTTCTGCTCCTCCGCTTTTAAATCCCTTAAGCCCTAACTTATCAATTAAATAAGCAGTTGGCAAAAACTCTTTTTTCTTGCTTCTAAACTCTTCCAAAACATCTCTTATTTTAGAAGTACTTTTCAAATCTCTAATTAAAAAGTTTTTAAAAATAGAACCAGCTGAAGGATATCTTAAAGGATGATTTTCTATTCTATATTTTAAATTTTTACTTATTTCTCTTTCTATTTTTTCTTTCGAGCCTTTTCTCAATTTTATTTCTAAAGAAAGAATGATAAAATTCCTGTTCCTCTTAAAAATACTATCCCTATAACC
>Ga0190313_1000644_pt1 | contig 20289 bp, 16 predicted proteins | sample 4870071011_MG_FD_169989 | JGI IMG/M metagenome (GOLD analysis project Ga0190313, IMG submission 169989) | Hydrothermal vent sediment bacterial communities from Southern Trench, Guaymas Basin, Mexico - 4870-07-10-11_MG | ecosystem: Environmental > Aquatic > Marine > Hydrothermal vents > Sediment ...
GCGCCAGTAGTCTAGCCTGGTAGGACCCAGCCCTCCCAAGGCTGTGACCCGGGTTCAAATCCCGGCTGGCGCATTAGAGGGGTTGCACCCCCTCTACCCCTGCGGACTACGCAAGGTAGACCTACGCCGGAGCGAGGTTGACGCAAGGTCAACCGCACTGTCCTTCGGCCAGTAGCATACCCTCAAATCACTTAAAGAGATAATTAGGCTGGTTGGATAGTAAAAACGAGAAAGTTACAATAAGACCAGCTATTTATTTGTCTTGTTACTTTATTTATCTATGGCAAAGCCACGAAAGGTTGAAAGAAGAGCAGATAAAGTGCAAGCTGATTTCTTTGCTAAAGGGATACCAATTCATAGAGAATTTGCACTAATGGCAGCTAAGGAGTACTATGCTCTTCCGTTACGAGAAAGGATTGAATTTGAGCTAAAAAACAGAATAAAAAGAATAAAGCAAATACTGACAGAGCCAGGCACATTGAAAGAAGAAATAGAAAAGAAAAAAGCGGAAAACAGGATAAGAAGAGAGAGGAAGCTAAGGGAAAAATTCAAAGAATTGGGATATGAAGACGAGATTGTGGATGCATTAATCCGCCTTCCAAAAGGAAAAAGAGACAAAGTACTGGAAGAGCTAAAAGTCAAGAGCATAACTCCCCCAAACATAGCATTTAGAATAATGAAGACTGAGCATGCAGATCTAGCAATGAAAGAAGGGCTCAAACCAAGAGAATTTCCGTATTTGAGCGTTAAAACACCTAAAACCATTTTCATTCTAGCTTCACCAGGAATAGCTGAGAACTTCCTTGACAAAAAAGCCAAGAAAAGATTTGAAAAAGGGTACAAAGAGTTCGTCAAAGATAGGTCTAAAATAAGAGAACAAAAAGACAAAGGAGTAAAGAATATAACAAAAGACGTTTCTGCAATGGCCTCAACATATGAAAGCGTAATGGGGGCTTTGAAGGCCAAAAAGGTTTTGGAAAAAGTGGGAACAGAAGAATCTCAAATTGCTTGGCTAACAGCGTACTCCAAACTAATGAAACAAGGAGAAATCGAAAACAAACCTAAAATGTCTGTTTTATTAATAGACCTAGAAAAGCTAATAGAACATCACAAGAAAAATGGGAAAAATGTCGTGCTAGTAGAAGACCCTGAACTCAAAGGCTCGTATATGATATTTGAAAAAACGAAAAAGGGATTAAAACCAATTGATGTGCCTCCACAAGCTCTAAAGAAGGTTGACCTCGGAAGGGTAAGTTATGGAGAATCTAGAGACATCCAAAAAAAGGTTGAAGATGCATACATCAAAGAGCTAGTAAAGGCAATAGAAAAAGAAGAAATAATGAATGCTGCCAGGGAGGAGAAAAAGCATGGAAGAAAAAGAAAGAATAAAACCACAGGTCAAGTACAGAATAATACAGAAAGGATCACCACCTCCAAAGATTAATGTATCTTTTGTGGAAGACTTGAAAAAAGAAGCTAAGAAACTAAAAGGGAACAGATTCATACTTGTTCAAATGTATCAAGGCCCTTTTGGAAAAGGAGCCTCTGGATACGCAAGGGTAAAGATAGATGATAGCAAGGCAATAATAGAAAAAATAGCTGGAACCAATTGGGTTCCATTAGAAAAAGAAGATGGAATCATAACAGAACTTGCAAAAAGAATCTATCTAAAAGGCCTGAAACCAGAAGGAGAAATGGCAGATAAGGTAAAGGCTAAGATGAAAGAAATAAGGAAAACTGAAGAAGTAATAAAACGACTAACAGAAGAAACAAAAAGAGGGTATGTCTCATACGAGCTCGCAATTGAGACATACAAAAAAATGAATAAGATTAAAAAAATGAGGGAAGAAGATGAAATTCTAAAACTCGCATTACTTTTCCCAATAGAAAAGGCAGAGCAACCTAGTTTGTACAACTACATACTGGAAAAATACAGAGACCCAAACATTATAGATGAGATGTACAAATTCAAGCATTGGTACAATCACATATTTACCCCGGCTCTTTGGAAGCTGGTGAAAAATAAAGAACTAGTGCAGAAATATTTAAGAAAACCAAACAGACTACTGGGTGAAAAGCCAAATCAGAGAATAGTAGCTCATCCAAGTGCAGAGGGAGCAATAGAAGATAGGTACGAGAAACTTGAGAAAGAACAAAAAGAATTAGAAGAAAAACTATCTCAAGCCGTTGCACACGTGATGAAACGAATAAAGGAGGAAGCACCAGAAATAAGGAAGTGTATGGGGTTTGCAGGTTCTGTTGCAAGGCCAGCCCTACGAACTCCCATGACTGACATAGATCTTTGGACAACATATCCATACAACGAATTCTTTGACGACTTAGTAGCAGACGTATTCAGGAGATATGGGATAAGACTTAACATAACAAAGAAGAGAGAATTGCCGCCACTTAGAATAAGTAGGAAAAAACGGAAATAATATCCATCAATCGCCCATCAAAATACAAAATAGATATAAACTTGAAATAGTTACACGTCAGTAACCTTTATCAATTATAGTTCTAAAATTAGTATCATGGATGAGTCAGATGTATGGGACGTGGAAGAAATCCTCAAAAGGATCCTAAAAACAGACATGAAAGCAATAGCCGATAACAAGGCCCATGTTGAGTTCCTGAAATCAATATTACAAAAAAGGTTGGAAATGGGGATGGAACCACCAATAACTGCTGTCCCAATTTTGATAAGACAATTGCCTGAGGAGATTGTTCCTGAGAGGTTCAAATCTTTAAAATATGAAGACTTCCATGATGCAGTTAAATGGATGTTTGAGGATGAAGAAGCCAGAAAACATTTAGAAAAAGCATTACTTCATACAACAGGGGCAACTGAATACACACATGACAACCCGTACTTGGAGCACTTGTTAAACAGTGCTGCATTTGAAAACATGAGGATACTTGACATCGGAACTGCGACTGGAGTATACACCAAATCACTGCTTGAAGAAGTGAAAAATCCAATAAAATCGCTAGTAAGAACAAACCTTGCGGAGAACATAAAAATAACTCAGCATCCTTGGCAAAAGGATAAGATACCAGATTATAGAGAAATAAAACCATTCAATATAGTAACTGATGTACTACCTGAAAAGTTTGACATAGTAATATTCAAGGATGTTTCCAAGTTCCTACACAAGGAAGGTTTAAAGAGGGCTATGGAAAATATCAAGAAAATGACTGATCATGGATCAATAGTCATATATGGTGGGGAAATAGAGGCTAGCGGGCATGCCAGGTACGTCGGATTTTCAGATGGTAAGAGTGCAATAAGGATACTCGTCAACCACAATGGAAAATTAGTAGAAGTAGATCCAGAAAGATTCATAAAAGAAGTGGCAAAAGTGAAAAGCAGGGAAGAATATCTCCAAAAGCTTCCCTCCCTAATAGCCAAGCACAAAATCAGAAAAAGAAAACCTAAATAAATTAGCTAATCATTATCTCTTCTAATGCAGATAAACGGGTTATCTGAACAGGAAGCTAAGAAACGGCTTAACATATATGGGGAAAACAAGATTGAAAGAAAGAAAAAAATTTCTCCATTAGAAATGCTTATTTCTCAATTCAAATCTCCCATAATAATACTACTTGTCGCGGCCGCGGTAATCTCAATGCTAGTAAATTCAATGAAAGGAGAGGCATTCATTGATAGTATTCTAATTTTAGTCATAGTATTTGCAGCTGCCATAGCTGGATTCATACAAGACTACAAAGCTGAGAGAACTATAGAAGCGCTAAAAAGGATGGCTGCCCCAACTGCAAAGGTCATAAGAGATGGGAAAGAAAAAGAAATAGACTCTAGTCTGATTGTACCGGGAGATATAATCGTCTTGTCAGGGGGAGATATAGTCCCAGCGGACGCTATTATCGTGCAAGGGAAATTGGAACTAGATGAATCTATGCTAACCGGAGAGTCTAGATCGGTAAAGAAGAAAAAAGGCGACAAGATATTTTCTGGTTGCCCTGTTTATTCTGGAAACGCGATAGCCAAAGTATACGCAACTGGCATGAACACGGAAATGGGGAAGCTAGCTGCAAGAATGGAAGAGATGGAAGAGGAGGAGACACCATTTGAAGCAAAGATGCGAAGTTTCACAAAAAAGATTGTTATTATGACTATAATTATAATCATAATAACTTTCGCAATAGGTCTAAACAAGTTTGGATTGATAGAAGCATTCCTCATAGCGGTGTCCTTAGCTGTAGCTGCAATACCAGAAGACCTTCCAGCAATAATCACCATCGCATTGTCCCTTGGGGCTAGAGATATGGCCAGCCAGAATGCACTTGTAAGAAGACTAGCTGTAACAGAGTCTATAGGATCTGTGGATGTTATATGCACAGATAAAACAGGGACCTTAACTCTAGGGGAAATGAAAGTATCTGATTTATGGTTCATAGGAAAATCCGAAGTAGCCAAAGAGCTAGCCGTGAAAGCTTGCTATTTCTGCAATGATGCAAAGATAATTGTGAAAGAAAACGAGGAAAGATGGGTGGGAGACGAAACAGACATAGCACTAAAAGAATTCTCCTTGGATAAGGTGAAAGAAAATGGAAAAAGAGTGGATGAGATTCCATTTAACTCTGAGAGAAAAATGATGGCAGTAGCTTACAGGATAAACAAGGAAATGTTTGTATTTGCGAAGGGAGCTCCAGAAGTAATAGTAGAAAAATGCACTAAAGCGATAGTTAATGGGAAAATTGTTAAAATGACTAAGAAGATCAAAGAAGGGATACTGGAAGAAAACGGAAAGTATGCCTTCAAGGGAAACAGGGTCCTAGCTCTAGCTTATAAAAAAGGGAAAGGAAAGCTTGACAAAGAGCTGATTTTCATTGGCCTAGTTATTCTATCTGATCCACCTAGGCCAGAGGTAAGAAGAGCTATACAAGACTGTTACTCTGCTGGTATACGAGTGATAATGATAACCGGTGACAATCCAAAGACTGCCCTAGCCATTGCAGACAAAGTAGGAATAGAAACTGATGGAGTAGTGGTAGGTAAAGAATTAGATGCTATGACAGACGATGAACTAGAAAAAGCGTTAGCGAGTGTAAACGTGTTCGCAAGGACAAATCCATTCCACAAAACTAGGATCCTTGAGATACTTCAGAAATCAGGACATGTAGTGGCAATGACTGGAGACGGAGTAAATGATTCCCTTGCATTAAAGAAAGCTGATGTGGGAATCGCAATGGGAAAGAAAGGGACAGAGGTAGCAAAAGAAGCAAGCGACATAATACTGCTGGACGATAATTTTGCAACCATAAGGAATGCCGTAAAGGAAGGAAGGAGGATATTTGACAACATAAGAAAATTCGTTGATTATCTACTGACCTGTAATGTGGCAGAGGTTCTAGTTGTCTTATCTGCTACGGCATGGCTTCCATTCATATCATTGTATCCCGCCCAAATATTATGGATAAACCTGATTACAGATGGATTACCTGCCCTGGCTCTAGCTGTAGATCCGCCAAGACCCGACGTAATGAAAAGAAAACCAAGAAAAAAGGGGGAAGGAATAATAAACAAGAGACTTGCCATGCTCATTGGGAGCATTGGTTTAGAGAAATCCCTTGTTATACTCGGATCGTTCCTCGTAGTCTTGCCATTAGGAGAAGCAAGGGCTAGAACTGTCTTGTTCACAGCATTTATCCTTTATGAGTTCGTAAGAATTGCTGTGATAAGGTTTAACGAAAAGCTTTCCAGTCTAAAAGATTGGATGGCAAATAAGTTTTTAGTCGCTTCATTGATAGCTAGTCTCTTGCTGCAAATAGCCCTAATATATACGCCAATTGGAAGCTACTTCAAAGTTGTTCCTTTAGGTTTGTACGAATGGGAAGTACTAATAACCGGAACATTAATAGGCTTCGTATTAGGAATAGGTATAGCATGGGTAATTGACAAGATCACTGGAGAGGAATACTAATGGCATTGCAAAAAAGGAGAGGGGTTCCAAGGGAAAAATTTTTGAAAATGCTAGATAAAAGAAGAAAGGGAAAATGGACAGAGCCAAGAGAGAATGAGTTATTCCAAAGCCTAAAGGCAACCCGTGCATTCAAGGAAAGAGAAGTAATAGGACACAACATAAAGATCCCTCTAACCACTGGGATAGTGAGCGCTCTAAAGAAAGCAGGAGAATCAATTGACAAAGTATATAGCGTCCATAGAAAAAAGGAAGGAAAGGGGAGAAGAACGATTGAAATAGACTTTTGGGGATTCAAGAATAACAAACATTATCTCTTTGAGTTCAAGAATTTACCACCAGCAGAGAAGGAGAATTTAAATGCTATAAGGAGATATTACAAACAAGCAGTAGAAGTAGCCAGGCTAGTAAAAAACCACCCGTACATACTAGGAACAGCAGACACAAGGACTCCACCAATCAAGGCGGTGGGTAATCCGTTTTACAGGCTCAAAGCGGAGAAATGGATGGAGGGTGGACAGTTAGGCTATTTTCTAATAGTCAATAGACCATTAACAGAGAAAGAATGGAAAACAGTTGAAAGAATAAGAGAGAAGACAGGGGTCAATGTACCGATAATAATGGATACAGAGGTTTACAAGTTGATTGAGCATATTGAGAGTGGGAATGAATCTGAAACGTTTGCAGGAAAAGAACAAAGAATTGTCATGCATAGATACAAGCCAGAGGGGCCGATAGACAGGTTCATGAGAAAACAAAAGAAAGGACCAATAGATAATTGGATTGAATGACTACTCTTCCAAACCCAACATCTTCCTCAACTGTATCCTTCTCGCTATGGAAAGCTTAGATAAAATCCATCTTATTCTAGACTCCACATATGGCTGCAAACTCCTGTATAAGACCAAATCAGCCTCTTTCATCTTTTCTTTATGCTTATTAAATACCTCCGAAAGGATATAACTTGCATCCCATGGTACTGCTTCCATCATCTCGGTGGTCACAGCAGTCACATCTTCTGGATGATAACAGTCATCAAATGCATTCCCATACTTTTCTACTAGCATCTTCTCAATGTCATTTAATATCTTTAGGAAATGCTTGTCTGCCTTTTCCATCCTTTTCTCAAATTCCTCGTAGTGCTTGTCTATTTCCTCTTCACTCATTTTGTCTATGTCTCTACTGTTGAACTTTCTCTTTATTTCAGAGACCCCATGCCGTTCAAGTAAGAGAGAGTAAAACGGATTGAATACTTCATGGTCTGTTACTTCTTCCATATCTCCTTCCTTGTACCTAACTTGTATAGTGTACATATTGCCAAATCTGTCCACAGGCCTCCTGATTACTCTAGTATACTTCCTAACACTAAGTGGTGGAGTCCCTGGAATAGGTGATTTCACCTGTCTCTTTTTCTTCTTAGATCCTCTGGCCATACTTCATATTTAGTGCTTTCCCCTTTATATCAGAAACCCGCCTGTCACCTAGCACAGTTAAAAACTCTTTTTCTATGCGCTGCAAAGCAGATATTCCCTCATCCTTTAGAGCAGTGCCTATTTGGACAGCGTCTGCCCCAACCAAAAAGAAATCTAGCACATCTTTTCCGGATGATATACCTCCAACTCCAATTATATACACGTCACGAAGCTTTTTCCTGAACATTGCAACGTTTGCCAAGGCTATGGGTTTTATGCAATCACCACTCAAACCTCCAAATCCGTTTCTAGGGACTATTATTGGTCTTTCATCATCGCCTATTACTAACCCTGTTGGATAGGAGTTTATGAGAGTTAAGTACGAAACAGAATGCCTTTCAATCACTCTAGCCATCCTATCTACATCATTCAACGTCAAATACGGTGGGAGCTTTAGTCCAATTGGCTTTTCTCCAAGGTCAGATATCGCACCTAGAATTTCATCCATTAGCTCAAGATTATAGGCAGGTATGCCTACGTCTGCGTTTGGACATGATAAGTTTACTTCTATAGCATCCACAGAGCTATCCTGGAATCTTGATACAAGAAATTCGTACTCTTTTGTGTTGAAGCCAAAGACACTAGCTACCACTGGCTTTCCTAATTTTTTCAGTTTTTCTGCAAACTCCAAATATGATTTATATCCAAGGTTAGGCAAGCCCATTGCCTGTATAGACCCACAAGCAAACCTTCCATATCTAGGTTTTGGATTGCCTTCCCTTGGCTCAAGTGTGCATGTCTTCATCACTACTGCGCCTGTGTTTGATACTGCCAATTGCTTCAATTCATCCCAGCTAGTATCCATTACACCAGATGCATTCATGATTGGAGAATCAAGGGAGATACAAAAATCCAGGTCCCAGTTCATCCTTCACACCCAGAAGATTAATCATAACTCATATAAAAGACATTACTAAAAAGCGTTACGCAAGGAAAAGCCCTTTAAAAACAACTTCTACATAGATAAAATGAGGAAATATTTAAAAATGAACAACGCCTTAATTCCTACAGAAAAAGGTTAGGGGGATCAAAATGGATGAAGAGACATTTGAACAAAAGTTTGAAGCTGCAATCCCTGTGTTAATACTGCTTTTATTGATTATTGGTATAATAGCCCTGAATCCTAGCTGGTTATCAGGGATACCAGTCATAGGAGACTTCTTCCAGGGCAAGACAATTAACGTACTAGTTATAACAGACGACATGAACGAAGTTAGTATCTGGCAAAGCATGTTGTCAAGCGACATGGCAAGGAGAGTATTCGGGAACACACTAAACGTTGAAGGCCTTATAGGATCCCAGACAGAAAGCGAAATAATATCTGCAGATGCTCTGGACAAGAAAGGATATGATCTAATTATATTGACTAGTACACATGTTCCACCTAGTGTCCAGCTGGTCCTAAGAGACTGGGTGAACAATGGTGGAAAGCTGTACATAGCCAGCCTAGGAGGTATAAACGATAATCACAGATGGGGAGAACTAGCAAGCCTGGTCCCTGTACAATGCAGTGCAGATGGAGAATGCGTTGGTGTCATAACACCTGTCTACGGCGCTACAATCTATCCCCAAGATATAAACAACCCACTCGCTGAGAAGTTTGCTCCAAAGACAGAGCTAACCTCAGGAAATGAAAGTGTGAACATAGCAAACGTTTCCCCGTTGTATTCCCAAATAATGTACATTGGAGGATGGGAATCACCAAGTCAAGTGGAAGCTGGAAAGGTTGGAAACATATATCCATTCGTCACTGAGAACTCACAGTCAACAGGAGGAAAGGTATTTTACATAAGCATTAATCCGGCTACAGAAAACATTGATTCGGACATTAAGCAGAGAGTAATAATAAACACCGTGGCATACGTAATGGGAGTGGAAGGATACACGGAGTGATTGTATGTTTGAGGGATTCAGCGAGAAATACGGAGATTGGGCGATCCCCCTAATCCTTGTAGTTATAATAGGCGGTCTCTTGGCTGTGAAGGTATTCAATCTATACTGGATACCTGTTATTGGTCCTTTAGTGGTAGGCCCTGAGGGAATAATAAGGACACTAATAATAACAAACCCAGATGACTACGATGCAGCCAAGCAATTTGCAACAGAACTAAGGTCAAAGGTTCCAGGAGTAGTAGCAGTAATAGACGATAATGTTCTCCAACACATAAAGGAAGGTTACATAACTTCAAACAAATACGACCTAGTTGTCCTTTATGGAGATAATACTGCCCTGACCTATGAAGCTAGAAAAGAGATTGCTAGATACGTAAACTCTGGTGGAAATCTAATGATAGTGGGGGCGGCTGGACTCCACGACATGACCTCTGACGGAACAATATCCCCATACACATTCTCATGGGGAGTAGACGACATGGCAGGAATTATCACATTTGCCCCAGATTGTGGAGACGCTGTAGAATGCAATGTTAACGCGATAAAGATAACACCTGCAGAAATAGGCAATAAGATAACATTTGTTCCTGTTTTATGGGATCATCCAGTAATAGCAAGAATGGGTGTAAATGCACCAGTGGAAATGGATGTAACTCCAGAATTCCATGGCTTGACAAAGGTGCAAGACCTTGCAAACCAGAGAATTGCTTACCTAGAATGGAGAGACTCTAATAACAAGCCTCATTCTGTCCCAGCGATAATTGCATACCAAAGCGGTGTTTCTGGTAGAATAGTCTATCTAGCCTACAACCCGCTAGAGCTGAAGCAAGAGGCATTGTTCAGGAACATCGTCCTATGGGTTGCAGGAAAGCTGTAAAGGATTAAACCTTAACCCCGCCTTTTTTCTGAGATTCATATATCCTTGCCACTCTATCTAGGTCATCGGCTTCATCTGGGAGTTTGTCCTCTCTAACCCGTATAAGCCTTGGAAACCTAAGTGCAAATCCTGATTCATACTTCGGACTGCGCTGTATCTCCTGGTATCCAACTTCTACAACAACCCTTGGCTTAAGCTTAACCTCTTTCCCTTCTTGCTCTAGAATATCTTGCTTGAGGACGTCTGTTAGTTCCTGCAACTGCTTGTCCGTCAGCCCAGTGGCCATTTTTCCAACTGTCAAAAACTCACCAGTGTCAGGATCTCTGCATGCCAATAGGAAAGACCCTAACCAATTCGCCCTCCTTCCTTCTCCCCATTCCGCTCCAACAATAACCAGATCTAATGTCTCTGATATTGGTTTGAGTTTATACATATATCCAACGACCCTGGCTCCCGGGTTATATTCAGCTTTAGGATTCTTTATCATTATTCCCTCATGCCCAGCGTTTAAAGCTGATTTATAAAATTCATCAGCTTCTTTTACATCTTCCGTTACAAGCTTCCTAGCTAGCTCTAGCCTCCCAGGAATGGGCTTTATTATCTCCTCCAACTTCTTTCTTCTCTCTGAAAGAGGCTTGTCTAGCCATGATTCTCCATTTAGGTACATTATGTCAAACAAATGCAACTGAGCAGGAATCTTTTTTATTATCTCATCAATATCGTATTTCCTTTTTATCCTTCTGGATAATACTTGGAAAGGTAACGGTTTCCCATTGTTGTCTATGGCTATGGTCTCTCCCTCTATTATACACTCCTCAACGTCGTCTGATAAAGAATCATTCACCAAGCTGACTATATCTGGGAACTGCTTTGTGACATTCTCTAACCTTCTTGTGAAAAGCATTGTCTTCTTTCTATCCTTAAAGATATGGAACTGAGATCTCATCCCGTCATATTTGTACTCTATCTGAGCCGGTTTAAAATCACTGAATATCTCGTCAATGCCATGCAAAGCCAATGCTAGCATAGGCCTTATCGGTCTACCAAGCATTGGCATTACTTTAGCTAACTGCTTATTTCCCTTCTTAGCCACTGCTATAACTTCCCCGAAATCATTTAGAATTGCATACGCTCTCTCCACTAAGCTAGAATCAACAGAAAATGCCTTCGCAATCGCATCTCTAACTATTCCCTCCCCAACTCCTAATCTCATCTCTCCCAAGATCAACCTAACTAAGTACTTCACCTCATTTGGAGAACAAGAGTTTAGCAGTTCAACCACATGCTTAATCTTTCTGTCCTGACTTTTTTCTCCCTCAAGCCCAGCTATCTTTTCTAGAGTAGAAGAAACCTCAGCAACAGTAAGCTCTTTTTTCCAAAGAGTCATTTGAGCTTTCCTTTTGAAAAAGAATTCTGCGGCTAGGCCAGTGTCCCCCAGCTCAGCTATTTTCTTTTCTATCTCTTTTTCAGAATATCCACTGGCTATAGATATGCATTTTATCATCATCTTTTCAGCTACACCAACCTCTCTTTCATCCCAAGGAGGGAAGACAGCTCCTTGAACGAATAATAATGCGTGTGACAAATCCTTCTCAGGAGCATTTACTATTAATTCCCTTACAATATCTGTGAGCTCTAATCTAGAACTCGTGCTCTCTAATCGTTCAAAATAACTAACTAGCTCAGAGAATTTCATGTTAGGCATATTCATTCTTACTAATCAAAATGATTTAAATGTTTCTGCACATAATCTAGAACAGCATAATTTAGAACAGAATAAGCAACCAGAGGAGATCAATATGATACCTAGATACATGTTCTTCACAAAGGGTGTGGGTGTCCACAAGCACAAATTAGCCTCATTTGAAATGGCATTGAGAAAGGCGGGAATTGCCAGATTTAACCTTGTAAATGTATCATCCATATTTCCACCTGGATGTAAGGTTATTCCAAAGGAGAAAGGGTTAAAGATGCTAAACTCGGGCGAAATCGTTTATTGTGTTATGGCAAAAGCAGAAACGAACGAACCAAACAGAATGATATCTGCCGCTGTTGGACTAGCATTGCCGGCGGAAAGGAATAAATACGGTTACATATCTGAACATCATGCGTTTGGAGAGACAGCAAAGGTATCAGGGGACCTTGCAGAGGACCTAGCTGCCACAATGCTTGCCACAACGCTTGGAATAGACCTGGATCCAGACAAGGCATGGGACGAGAGAAAGAAGATATACAAAGCTAGTGGAAAAGTCTTCAAAACAAGGCATATCTGTCAAAGTGCCAGAGGAAACAAAAATGGATTATGGACAACTGTTTTAGCAGCAGCCGTCTTTGTGCCCTAAATATATCAGCAATGAATGTAAGTTATTTAAATACTCGTTTACAAAAATCTACCAAATGAACAGAGGTGACAAGAATGGCAGATGAGAACGTAGTGTACGTTGGCAAAAAAGGTGTAATGAGCTATGTACTAGCTGTGATAACCCAGTTTAACAATGGAGCAAAGGAAGTTAGTGTTAGAGCAAGAGGAAAGGCAATTAGCAGGGCTGTGGACGTTGCAGAGATCGTCAGGAACAGGTTCATGAACGATGTAAAGATAAAGGACATAAAGATATCAACAGAGGAAATTCAAGAAGGAGAACAAGGACCAACCAAGGTATCAGCCATAGAGATCGTGCTTGAAAAGTGAAAACCCGAAAAACCCACTAATTCTCTTTTAATTTTGTTAATTTGTTACGACAATATTAATCCCTAATCTTTTTATCATAGCTATTCTTTATTCTGATTGATGAAAGCTCCAATTCATGTGAGATGTGCAAGATCAGGAGAGTTATGTGAAGAATGCAAATCAAAGAATCCGTCAGAATTAGATATAAAACTAGTTTCAATACTCTCAAGAATAGAAGAAAAAGAAGGGATTGGAGAGATAAACTTCGTTGGATCTATTGAAGGTAAAGAAACTGTTTTTGTTCTGCTAAAATCAGATCCTTCTAAGCTAATAGGTAAGCAAGGTAGGATAATCAAACACATAAAATCAGAAATAGGAAAAAGGATTAGGTTAATTAATGTCTCAGATGAAGAGACGATAATAAGGGATCTATTCTATCCAATAAAGCCGAAATATATTAGCAAAGTATTTAGCCCGAACGGAACTTATTTTAAACTAGTATTACCAAAAGGGTCAATTGAAAAACTGAGGATACCTATAGACGAACTGGAACTTGCCCTTAGGAGACTAACGAAAAAGGAAATAGTGGTAAAGGAGGAGTAAAAATGGAAAGAACGCATTATGCAGTAGAGGCAAAGAATGCAATAGGAGAAAAAGTAAAGATCGCTGGATGGATTTATGAGACAAGGGATCTAGGGGGAATAGGATTTATCATAATCAGAGACAAAACAGGATACGCTCAGATAGTTGTAAAAAAGAGGGAAAGACCCGATCTTGCGGAGCTACTTAAACTACCGAAAGAGTCTGTAATTGCAGTAGAAGGAACAGTACAAAAATCAGATAAATCAAAGCTTGGATTTGAGATTGTTCCTGACAACATAAAGGTATTAAATAAGGCAAAGGCCCCATTGCCAATGGATGTGTCTGGAAAAATAGAGTCTGAAATGGATACTAGGCTAGACAATAGATTCATGGACCTAAGAATTGACAAAGTCAGGGCAGTATTCATGCTTAGAAACCTATTTATTAAAGGGATTAGAAAGGCAATGTATGAAAATGATTTCGTAGAGGTGCAGACTCCAAAAATAGCTGCAGCCGGAGCAGAGGGAGGAGCTAGTCTGTTCCCTGTCCAGTATTTTGACCAATGGGCATTCCTGACCCAAAGTCCTCAGCTGTATAAGCAAATGTTAATGGCATCCACGCTAGACAGAGTGTTTGAAATAGGCCCAGCATTCAGAGCTGAACCAAGCGATACATCTAGGCATTTAGCAGAATTCACTAGCTTTGACTATGAAATGGCATATATATCCAGTTACGAAGACGTAGCCAGGACATTGGAAAGCATCGTAGTGGACACACTAAAATTCGTAAAATCTGAGGGTAAACCATGGCTGGAAATGCTTGACAAGGAGATAACCTTACCGAAAACTCCATTCCCAAGACTAAAATTTGATGATGTCAAGTCAATGCTTGAGGATGAAGGGAGAAAAATTGGCAATGACCTTGGAACAGAGGACGAAAGAGTTCTAGGAAAGATCATGGCAGAAAAGGGTTATTCGGCCTATTTCATAGTTGAATATCCAGAGGAAGAAAAACCTTTCTACATAATGGAAAACGAAAACAGCCCGGGCTACTCTTTTGCATTTGACCTAGATTACTATGGTGAGGAGCTGGCAAGTGGTGGACAGAGAGAGCACAGGTATGAAAAGGTAGTGGAGAGGATGAAAAAGAAGGGTTTAAATCCAAAGAACTTTGAATTCTACTTAAAGGCATTCAAATATGGAATGCCTCCTCATGGAGGAATAGGACTCGGAGTAGACAGATTTATAGCAAAGTCATTGGGAATAACCAACATAAGAGAGGTTGTCTTATTCCCCAGGGACCAGTTTAGGCTTGTTCCATAGAGGTATTGTATACAACTATATCCAACCCCTAAGCTCCATAGCCTTTGCTACCCTACCAACTGCTAATATATACGCAGCAGTTCTGAGATCAACCTTCTTTGAGTTTGCTATTTCCAAAACATCCTTGTATGCGTTTATCATCTTTTCTTCCAACTGGGAGAATACATAATCCTCCTTCCAATACTGGCCAGTTCTGTTCTGAACCCATTCAAAATAGCTAACAGTCACTCCTCCAGCATTTGCTAGTATGTCTGGAACTACAACTACACCTTTCTCTCTTAAAATCTCATCTGCCTCTGGAGTGGTGGGGCCATTGGCTAGCTCAACTATATACCTAGCCTCTATCTTATCAGCATTTTCTTTGGTTATTTGGTTCTCTATGGCGGCTGGTGCTATTATATCTGCTTCTGATAGCAAAACAGCCTTTGGATCCCTGTTGCTTGTTGCACCTTCAAATCCAAAAACACTTCCACTAGCTTTCTTATGCTCTAAAACCGCTATTGGGTCCAGTCCATCAGGATTATATATGCTACCCTTTGAATCAGATACTCCAACAACCTTGTACCCTGCTTCATGCAAGAACAAAGCTAGGTAATAACCTGCATTACCAAATCCTTGTATGGCTATTCTGGGATTGGAAATGCTATGCTGCCTAATCAATTCCTCAATTATGAAAAACGCTCCCCTTGATGTGGCTGTGAGCCTACCTTCTGATCCTCCTATTTCTACTGGCTTTCCAGTTATCATTGCTGGGGAATATTTTCTAGATATCTTTGAATATTCATCCATCATCCATGCCATTATCTGGGGATTTGTATAAACATCTGGAGCAGGGATATCAGTGTCAGGACCTACAAACTCGTATATCCCCCGGATATACCCTCTAGATAACTCCTCTAATTCTCTAGACCCCAGCTCCTTTGGATTAACAGTCACCCCACCTTTTGCTCCCCCATATGGAATGTTAACTACTGCATTCTTCCATGTCATCCACGCAGCTAGTGCCCTAACTTCATCCACATTCACGCTGGGGTGAAATCTTATTCCTCCCTTTGTGGGTCCCCTAGCGTTGTTGTGCTGAACCCTATACCCTCTAAATACCTTCACAGTCCCGTCATCCATTTTGACTGGGATGGATACCCATACTTCTCTCATAGGATACTTCAGCTGCTCCACTATGTTGGGATCTAACTCTATGTATCCCAACGCCCTCTCCAACTGGGCAATTACCATCTCAAACTCTCCAGAAGTGTCTTTGCCAGTGTTTCCTTTCCCCATTAACATCACCTACGCCACAGTTACGTAGCCAATAGCTCTACTCAAACTAGTATTATAAATGTTATCCACAATTTTGTTATTTGGGATGCCCCCTAAAGATTTTTATATAATTTTATTCAGAATTACCCCGACGGAGGGGTAGTGATGAAGAGACTATATTCTATGCTAACATCTTTACTCGTATTGACATTAACCCTTGGAATTGTCCTAGCTGACTGGCCTATGCTAGGTCATTGGGAAAATAGAACCAGCTGGACATCTGGCAGCGTTAACCTAGGAGAAGTTCCCCAAATAATATGGAAAACAAATGTTACTGGAAACCCTAGGGGAGTGATAGTCTACACGTTCAACGGAAACAAATATATCGCAGTAACAAATGGAGTATTTGAGTCTGGAGACTCTGAGACAACAAAGGCAACAATCCTGAACTCTTCTGGAGACATAATCTGGCAGAATGACACAGGCTCATATACGTGGGGTTTCCCGTTATTCTGGAATAACTATGTTTTCTTCCCTGTCCAAGACAATGGAGCCACCCCTTCTGGTGGAATTCTGGTGTACAATGCAAGTGACGAATCTTCGTTCTGGCTGGTAAAAAATGTTAGTGTGAGTATATCTCCTGTGATCATAACAAACAGCACAAGCGGATCACAGTATCTAGTAGCCTTAGCCTTTAATCAGACAAATTCAACGAACAAGGTCATTGCCTTGGTTTATGACTCCTCACTCACAGAGTTATATAACATGGAAATAGACAATGCAAGTTGGGATCCATTCTGGATGGAAGCAGCTGTTGGAGATGTGGATGGTGATGGAGTAGATGATATTGCAGTGGGATACAACTATACAAGCCTGCTGTATATGAATGGCTCATCTTTGATTTTAGGTAGCCCAAACATAACAAAACTAAATGAATTTTCTTCTATTTCACCTGCAATGATTGATTTTGATGGAGATGGAGATAAAGAGATAATCTGGTTTAATTCAAATGGAGATGCTCTTCTGTTAAACTTTACAAATTCAGCTCTTGGAATAGCCTTATCAACGGTTAAAATTGTTAGTAACGGAGTTTACAATAATCTAGTGGTTATTAATACTAGCTCTGGCTGGGAGATATACGCAGGTAACCTGAACGGAGATCTTTACAAGATAATACTAGATCTATCTGGATTCACTAGCGTGGAGCAGCTAGTATGCAAATATGGATGCCTGTCGATATACGGGATCTCTTCAGCAGATGTAAATGAAGATGGGGATTTAGATTTCATATATTCACTAGAGGGGATGGTAGCGTACTTAAACGCCACCCTTGATTTCATTGGGGGAGAACAAAATCTAGACAAGGTTGATACACCCCCAGCAATAGAAGATATAAACGAAGATGGAAAATTAGATCTCATTGTTGGAGACAGGTCCGGCCTTTTGTACGCATTTACTCAAGCTCCGGATGTAAGGCTACTAAATGTCACATACACTGTTGAAAAGAATGTCACTGCATCAGGTGTTGAGGATGTCTTGCATATATGGAATGCTACTGTTGGCCTTTCAGCAGACAGTGTGAACTTCACAGATTATTATTCCCAATGCAACTTAACTATAGTGTTAATGAACGGCACGTACGCACAGGGAGGCGGACTCTGTGTGGTAACAAATTATACACTTACTAATCTGACCAATGGAACAAATGTTACTGTCAATCTAAATGAAACCTTTAACGGAGTAAAAAACTGGACAGTTGATGTGAGCGTGGATACAAACGGTTATTACCTACTACCTGTACAAAACTCCACCCTTACTTCACTGCAGATGTCGTCCCCACATTTATGGTGGCATACTGACGAAACCGTTCCTGGGAACCTAGCAGTGAACCAGACCCTATATATGGTTACAGAAGTGGCTGACGCCGGAACTAGTAGCAACATAACATTCTTCTTATTCAATTCATCTGGAGATCAGATAGCAAACAAAACATTTACAAACAATTCAGATGTATGGATAGCTGATTGGAGCGTGAAATTCAACGAGACCGGGACCTATACATTAATAATCTTAGCTGAGAGAGCAGACGGACTACCAAACTGGGAAAAGAAAACAATAACAGTAACAGAACCACTGAATCTAAACGTTTCAATACCTGGAGACTTCAACATAACAATTGGAGATACAAATCTAGGAAACTTAACTAATCTATCCGGTCTACCTAATATTACATATACTCTGGTGACTAATCCTGTCACTGGGGCAGAGGTAAACATAACTGGAAGATTCACTGGGAACCTAGAACTCAATGCAGATAAATACAAAGAGAGCGACACCACGCTGATATATGGATTTAAGCTATCAGGATTTTCACCTCAGAGTAGTGGAATAAAAATGAAAATCAGCTATTCAGATATAGAAGCAAACGTGAAAGAGGCAGATCTAACAGTGTATAGGTGTGGAAGTTACGATCTATCTACCCACAAATGCTCAGATGATTGGGTTGAACTAGCCAGCTTTACAAAGAATACCACGGAAGATACAATAACAATCACAACCAGCGGATTCTCTGGTTATAAAATAACAGAAAAAAAGAGTTCCAGCTCTAGTTCTAGTTCTTCAAGCTCTTCCAGCTCAAGCTCTGGTAGTTCAGGAAGTAGTGGAGGAACAACGCAAACATGCGACTACGACTATTCAATAACCTTACCAGAATCTGTAAGCATAGAGCTAGGAAATAATGCAACAATAATAGCAAAGATAAAAAACACTGGTAATTGCTCAGATATAATTGAGCCAGAAATATCTGGGATAAATGAAAGCTGGGTGACAATAGTACCAGCGACATTATCACTAGAACCAAACCAGGTGGATAACGTCACAATAACAATAGCTCCAAAGGAAGAAGGAAACTACACTATTAGGTTGACTGTAAACGACGTATGGGAAGAATTTGAGCTAAGAGTTACAGAGAAAAAATATGCAAATGTTTCAGCCATTCCAAAGGAGCTGTATGTAGACGCGTCAAAGGAAGACAAACTAGTGACAATAACTCTAAAGAACGATGGAAACAAAGAGATAATAGTCAACATTAGCCTATCCGGGAACCTAAGTGAAGTCATTCAATATCCATCTAATGTAACATTATCTGCTGGAGAGAGCAAGAGCGTTGAACTTGTGGTCAAGAAAACAAACAAGGAGTACACAGGAGAAATAATAATCCAAGCAGACAAGGAGATAAAGATTCCTATAACAATTGCAAAGAAGAAGATAATACAAATAGGAAAGATGGATCTATTGACAGCAATAGGTATAGGAGTTATCATTGTAATAGTTATGGCAATAGTTGCAGCAGCAGGATATCTATACTACAACTATCAGAAGAATAAACCGAAGAAAGGGTTAGCAGCCATAAAACACAAGTACTAAATTAGAACAAGGGTTTTCCATCTAGTTTAACCCTCTTTTTCATTATCTTTGCTATAGTCGCAGTTACGTCTGGTAAGCTTCCGTTGGACAATGACCTGCACACCTTATCATGAGCTATTATGAAAGGAACTGGATTGGTTGTATGCCCAAGGTAGGGCATCCCATTCTTGAACATCTCCTCAGCGTTCCCATGATCACCAACTACAATAGGAACCATTCCTTCCTTTTGAGCTGCTCTAACTATTCTACCAACACCATCGTCAACAATCTCTATGGCATTTATCAAGGCTGAGTAATTGCCTGTGTGTGCTATTACATCAGGATTTGCAAATGAGACAACTATAAAATCATACTGTTTTGATTTTATTGCTTTCAAGGCTTCCCCTGTTATTTCAGGGGCCCTCATCTCGGGAGTAACTGAATAGTCTAGCGTAGATGGAGATTCAAATATAATTGACTCCCCAATGTCCATAGTCCCAGTGAAAAAGTAAGTTAGATCTTTGCCTTTTTCCGATTCACCTATTTTCACTATCCTATGTGTTTTTGCTATGGCTTCTATAAAGCTCCCCTTAGGCTTAGACGGAGACATGAACGTCTTAACCCTCTTGTCAAAATAGGTTGGCATGAACACCTTCACTCCTAGGTCTAACAAAGCACTAACTAGCGCCTCCCATTTGCTTGATCTGTATCCTAGTATCACTGCATGATCTCCAGGAGAGATTGAGCCATTTGGGTCAATTACTCTAGGCTTTAAAGTGTAATCATTTTCTCCATGATCATACCCTGTCATCAATGCAGATATAAACGATGGATATATCTCCTCTGGAGAAGAAAGCTCCTTAAGATAGAG
>Ga0190313_1000645_pt1 | contig 20279 bp, 21 predicted proteins | sample 4870071011_MG_FD_169989 | JGI IMG/M metagenome (GOLD analysis project Ga0190313, IMG submission 169989) | Hydrothermal vent sediment bacterial communities from Southern Trench, Guaymas Basin, Mexico - 4870-07-10-11_MG | ecosystem: Environmental > Aquatic > Marine > Hydrothermal vents > Sediment ...
CATTAGCTGTTTCACCACATAATCTCTAATCTCCCTAAGGGATGGTAGATCCCTAATTATCCTACCATCCTCCATATACTTGATCATGAGTTGTTCATAGCCTTCCGGAGGCTCTGAATCCCATGGTAACATTATATCATTTAACCCCGGTCTACGCCTATACAGTTTCTTAGCACCCGGTAGCTTACCACGTTTAGCAACTGGTTTCCACTCTCCATTCTCTTCTACCTCGACAATATCCATACTTATATCAATACTCTTTGGGAAAGCTATGCTTGTACCAACACCAAATGCATCAACTAGATCACGTAGTTCAACAATCTCCTTCTCATCAATACCGCCGCTAACAACGATCTTTACATCACGGTAGCCATGTAGATCGAGTGTCCACCTAACCTCTTCAACAATAGCCCTCATATTACCACGACGACTACTTGGAGTATCAAGCCTTACCCCATAAACCCGTTTCCCAAGAGCCTCTACAGCCATTAGAGCCTCTATCCTCTCATCATAGAATGTATCAACAAGCATTATACGGGGTACATCCTCCTCCACAACCTCATCAAATGCCTTCCAAGCCCTAACCTGATCTCCAAACACTATTATTAGTGCATGGGGCATTGTACCAACTGGTTTGAGTCCAAGATACTTCTCACTAGCAACACCAGATACTGCATCAACACCACCAATATAGGCTGCACGATCAGCCATCGGAGCTAGTGCTGGATGTAATGCTCTTAAGCCAAAGAATAGTATTGTCTTATCCATTGCTAGCCTCTTGATCCTGGCGGCCTTAGACGCTATACTAGTATAGTGTCTCAGTATACCTAGTAATGCTGTCTCATAGACAGCTATATCGTTGTAGTAGCCCTCAAGGACCATTAGTGGCTCTTTAGCCTTGAATAATGTGCCCTCTGGAAGGCTATAGACTGTAACGGGTTTATCCTTTAGCAGGTATAGGGCCTCCTCCAATCCAGCATATACAGCCCATTCATAACCCTTTGGAAGATTATAAACGTGAACCTCCATTCTAACCCGTTTTCTAATCCCATATTTATCCAGGATCTTTTTTGTCCTTACAAAATATATGTCTGTAACGATCCCCTTAAGTATATCCTTTTCAGAAGCTATATAAAATACCATAGATCATCCACCATATAGGAACTATATTGCCCTATACTCTTGGGTATGAATATAGAGGGTGAAGAATAAAAAAGTAATGAAAAATAAGTAGAGCGAGACACCTTTCCTCTTAGCTATTAAAGCTAGTAGAGTAATAGTGGTTAGGAATAGCATGAGAATTACTATGTAGTGTTCTCTCGACACTATTGGTGTACTGCCCATTGGATTTACTGGATATATAACTTCTATAGATACATTAGTGGATCTTGATCTGCTATATATTGCTTGTTCTGGAAATACTGCATATAACGTATAGTTTCCAGTATTATTGAGTTTTAGAGTGAATATAGCGTATCCGCTAGTATTAAGTTTCTCCACTAAATGAGAAACCATAAAACCATTGTTTTAGCTATATTGATACGCTTGACTTCGCTCTGAAGGAATATTGCTAGGGTTATGGAATATGTAGATTGCATCAAAATATGAACCACCCCATTTATTTACTACAAGCCCCTTGTAATCCTGATGCTTGAGATAAAATGATCTCTTGACCTGCATCATAATACACTACTATAAATATATTTGAAGTGTTTAGAGGTGGTATAGGATAAGTGTTATTGTTAGTGATTACTGGTCCCTTGATAACATAGTCTGGTGGAGGTATTAGTTTGAGCATCTCATTTCCTGGATTCAGTGATGGATCTTATCTTCGGAATAATTTATTTTATTATAGGTTGAATCACTTGTTTCTCCACTTGTTATTTCTGCCTTATGATCTATTCTTTTCCCATAATAGGTAGGTGTTAATAGCTAGATTAACTATTAACAATACATGTTAAGAACTATTACTGATCTGGGCACATTCATTATATTCACCCAGTACTTATAATTAGGAACTCTGTAATTCCACCAGTGGCTTTATAGGATATATGTTAGACTATGCTAATATACTTTTGGCTAATTTAATTTAGAACATATGTTTATTTATCCACTAATTGACCTGTACATCTTTATAATAAAGACTATACCCATTTTATACTGATCTAGGGTTGCTCCATTATCTTATATCCTTATCTTAATTATCCAGATCTATCTATACAATGTATTGTACTTCAGCAGTAATTATTAATCCTAATATGTGGGTGGTAGTGGATTGAAGAGTGTATCTAAGGTTGTTGCTGCTGTGATAATAATTGGTATTACACTGGTACTGTCTATAGCTCTTGCACTGTATTTGACTGGGATTCTAGGTGGATATAGTAATTTGGAAAGACTTGATATTGTCTCTGGCTATGTCGTTGTTGCTAATAAGTATTATCCTAATCAGCCTCCAGTATTTGTTATAGTCCTTGAAGTATGTAATAGAGGCTCAACCAACATTACAATAGATAATATATTTGTTAATGATAAGCCCATAAATACCTATGGTAACAATATTAATATCTCCAATGTACAACTACCATTAACACTAGAACCAGGTGAGGAGAAGACCATATATATAGACCTTTCAATGGACTTATTCTCACATGGGCAAATGGTTGATGTAAAAATACATACTGCATCCGGAGGACTATATCCCAAGATGGTGACACTGCCCTAGGCTATGGCTACTCACCAATAACTTCTACAACAACATATCTACGGCTCCTAGGACCATCCATTTCTACAAGGAATATATTCTGCCATGTACCCCTGATCAGCCTTCCATCCCTTACAGGGAATATCCTATCAGCACCTATTAGTGCTGAACCAATATGTGCATGGGCATTATCATCTATTATATTGTGTCTCCAGCCCCTTTCAGGCTGTACTAGCTCCTTTATCTTGGTAAGTATGTCCTCCATAAGACCCGACTCATGCTCATTAGCTACTATAGCTGCTGTAGCGTGTGGTGCAAATACTAGGCATAACCCATTTCTAATCCCGCTCCTACGCACGATCTCTTCTACATCCCTCGTTATATCTATGAGCTGGAATTTCTTTGTAGTGGATAAGGTTATTTCTTCAAAATAGATCTTCAATGCTCTCCTTACCCCCATCTATGTTCTCCATGTGTATGGAGTGTTGTACTACAATATATAGGTTGCAGTAGAATCTTAACCTATGTTTTTATACCTCAGTATAACCTCTTCACCACATCTACACAACGATATACCTTCTAGTCTTAGTTTAAGCGGTTTCTCTAGTTTGTATTGGAAGAGATCAATTGATCTCCCCAGTATAGTTGGTGATACTACAACTATGAACTCATCATATACACCCTCCATAAGTAATGCTGATATAACCCTACCACCTCCTTCAACAAGGATCTTCTTAATACCGTATTTCCTATACAAGATCCCTAGTATATCGTTAAAGCTAAACCATTCACCATCAAGCTCTACTATCTCTACACCCTTCCCCCTAAGAATATCCTTCTTATAGCTACTTGAGGTACGGGATGTAAATAGTATTGTTGGAGCAATACTTGTATTGAATACCTCAGCATCAACTGGTGATCTAAGCTTTGAATCCACTACTACCCTATAGGGCTGTCTACCACTATAGTCTTTAAGCCGGACTGTAAGCCTTGGGTTATCGTTTATAACAGTATTGGCTCCAACAAGTACTGCATCCACAACTGATCTAAGCCCATGAAGTCTCTCAAGATCACATTTACGGCTCAATAAGACCCTCCTACCACTTACTCCTATCCTTCCATCAATACTCATGGTGACATAAATGATCACATAGGGTCTACCCATATACCATGCCTCCATAATAGGTTCTCACACTACCTAAGCCCTTAGATAATACATTAATTAATCCCTATATTCTATTTAAGACTTGAGGATATAGGGGTGGATAATGTATGAGTTGGTGGCGTAGGAGAAGGAGAATATATGATCCCTTTGATGAATTGTTTAGAGAACTTGATGAGATGCTGTATAGGTTTATGAGGGATCTAGAGTTCTTTGCCAAAGAGTATGAAGAGGAGAAACCCAGTGAGTATAGGAGGGAGTATAGGGTTTTCGGTCCCTACGTATATGGTTTCAGGATAACTATTGGACCAGACGGTAAGCCCCATATTGAGGAATTCGGTAATGTCAGGAAGATTAGGGGTAGACCAGTTATTAGTGAGGAAAGAGAGCCTCTGGTAGATGTTTTTGAGGAGGGTGATGAGGTTGTTGTTATTGCTGAGCTTCCAGGTGTTAATAAGGAGAAGATCAAGTGTAGGGTTAGCGAGGATCGCAAGAAACTCTACATTAAGGCTAGCAATGAGTATCATAAGTACTATAAAGAGGTTGAACTACCAGTACCAGTTGAACCAGGAAGTGCTAAAGCTAGTTATAAGAATGGTGTTTTAGAGGTCCGGTTGAAGAAGGCTAAGGTTGAAGAGGAAGAGAAGGGTTATGAAATAAAAGTTGATTAGATAAAACTCTGTCAATACCCCACATACATGGGTGACCCATATGCTTTTAGGTGTTATGAGCGATAGCCATGATAATATGGAGAACGTTGTAAAGGCTCTCAATATATTCCGTGAACGTGGCGTTAACTATATCGTGCATCTTGGCGATATAGTATCTCCGTTTATTGCTCGAAAAATGGTTGAGCTTAAATGGGGTAATCTATATGTTAGTGCCGTCTATGGAAATAATGATGGCGATAAGATCTTGTTGAGAAAAATCTTTGAGAAAGCCGGATGGAAAATAGATTATGGGCCTAGGATAGAAGAGATCAGTGGTAGAAGGATTTTTCTAATGCATGGCTATAACGGTATCGAGTTTACGAAAAAGATCGCCTATAGTATTGCTAGGGAGAAAGACATAGACCTTGTACTCTATGGACATACCCACCAAAAGGATCAAATATCTATTAACGATACATTAGTGGTTAATCCAGGAGAAGTCTATGGATCCCTTTATGGAGAAGCTTCAATAGCAATAATCGATCTTGAAAAGCTTAGGGTTGAATTTATAAGTATCTAGGTCGTCCTTTGTTTTTTCTTAAATAGTTTTACTACTATTGGTACTGTTATTGCCACCACTACTATAGCTATTAGGATCACTATGTGCTGATAGCTAGGACTAACTATAATAACGATCTTGTTCAGACCATTCCTCAGCCTCATCTCAGTAGTATTAGTAGATGGTGATGGGAATCCATAGGATACGAATATCCTCACTCTTTCACCCGGTTTCCATGTAGGAAATAGTTTTTCCCAAACACCCTCAGCATTTGTTGAACCAGATATTGATACGTCTCTATCGATATTTGTTATAGTAACTAAGGCATCTTCTACAGGTTTACCGGAGACATCGACAACCTTTATGTATAGATGTATAGTTCCCGGATATATTGTTTTCAGAAACCATTCTGCATAATGTTTAGCTATCTCGCTATTATGAATTATAATTAGGTTTTCATCATTCTTACGTTCTGCATGATATGTTGGGTTAAAACTACCTGTTACTACAGTCTTATTATCTATTATCAACAATTTACAATGCATAAGATCAGGGTTTATATCAGGCTTAACACCAACATCGTTAGCAAGCAATTGATCATATATTTTACGTGTATCAGAAATCCCCTGAATACTCTGTTCCTCAATAACACCAAGTACTATAACACCACGTCTAGTAGCTCTTATTAATGCATTAGCTATATCCTCATGGGTAAATACAAAGAATGCAAAATATATTGATTTATTAGCACTATTTATGAGCTCCACGATCCTATTGACAACACGATCATCTGGTGAGAAATATACTTCCACCTTAACCCCATTAACATCTATGATATGTTCTGTTGTGGGCTCCCCTCCCCCAAAGAGCCCATTGTATAGTTCAAGGAATTCCTCTCTATATTTCTTAGCAATACCACTACTATGGATTATAACTAGATCATTATTGTAACTCCTAAAACTACGATCATTAAAATTAGCTGATCCCGTTATAACTATTCTATCATCTATAACTATAAACTTATTATGCATGTAATCCTCGGGTCTATTATCTAAGTGTATAGCTATACCTTTACTTCTAAGATAGTTTATCTGTGAACCCTCTACATTCTCAAGATCACTAACTATCTTTACATCAACCCCTCTCCCATGGGCCCTCACTAGTGCCTGTGCTATGTCACTTGATTCAATCATATATGCTGCTACATATACATAGGTATTAGCACCATCTATGAGCTCCACGATCCTATTAATTGCCTTAGAGGCATCATTAGGCATTAGATATACTTCAATAGATTCATCCAGTTTATATGATGCATGGACAGAAACTGCTAGTGTGACCTGCAGTATTATTAACAGGATAAGTGAATAAGTAATTACCTTTACACCTCTGTATACACCCACGCTACACCCACCCTTTCAAACATCATATATATTATTTACACAATACGTATATATACTATACACATGCATATAGATTATCTAGAGTAGTTATTCTGGAGACGGGTGTATAAGAATATGTCTGAATCACCCTTAATATATGAAAATGACCCAACCTATAAAATGGCTGTTAAACAGCTTAAGGAAGCAGCTGCAATTCTCGGATTACCAGATGATGTTGTAGAGGTACTAAGGCATCCTGAGAGACTATTACAGGTCAAGATACCCGTTAAACTAGATAGTGGTAGGGTAGTCGTATTCCTTGGATGGAGAAGCCAACACAATAGTGCACTAGGACCGTACAAGGGTGGTGTACGCTACCACCCCAACGTAACACCTGGTGAAGTAGTAGCGTTATCCATGTGGATGACCTGGAAGAATAGTCTTGCAGGAATACCATATGGTGGTGGTAAGGGAGGTGTCCGTGTAGATCCACATAAGCTTAGCCCACGTGAGCTAGAGGAGCTTTCACGTAAATACTTTGCAGCTATATCACGTATTGTCGGACCCGATATCGACATACCAGCCCCCGACGTATACACTAACCCACAGACTATGGCTTGGTTCTTTGACGAGTATAGTAGGATAGTAGGATATAATGCATGGGGTGTTGTGACAGCTAAGCCTGTTGACCTCGGCGGTCTACAGGTTCGTGTTATAAGTACTGGCTATGGTGTAGCCCTGGCTGCTCGTGAAGCAGCTAAGAAGTGGATTGGCGGTATTGAGGGTAAAACCGTTGCTGTACAGGGCTTTGGTAATGTTGGCCGGTATGCTGCTAAATATCTTGCCGAGTGGGGTGCTAAGGTTGTTGCTGTAAGTGATAGTAAGGGCGGTATCTACAACCCCGATGGACTAGATATTGAGGAGGTTATGAGGGTTAAGAATGAGACTAAGGCGGTAATCAATTATAGGGATGCTAAGAGGATTAGTAATGAGGAGCTACTAGAGCTTGATGTAGATATTCTCATACCAGCTGCTATCGAGAACGTTATAACTGGGGAGAATGCTCCAAGGATCAAGGCTAAGGTGATTAGTGAGGGTGCTAACGGACCAACAACACCAGAGGCTGACCGTATACTGCATGAGAAGGGTGTAGTAGTAATACCTGATATCCTAGCAAATGCTGGTGGAGTGACCATGAGCTGGATTGAGTGGTGCCATAACAGGATGGGTTGCTACTTGACAGAGGAGGAGGCACTAAACCGTCTAGACAATATTATGACAAGGAATTTCCACCGTGTATTTGATGAGTGGCAGAGGAAGTATAGTGAATATCCAATGAGGGCTGCAGCCTATGTCATAGCTATTGATCGTGTTGTACGTGCTATGAAGCTCCGTGGATGGATCTAGAGAGAACTTTTCCTTCTGTAAACAATATTACCCTTTTTATCTCTTATTTCAACTACTCTATGGAATGGTATATAATCTTCTCCAACAACAATGTATCCATGCCTAATATCACTTATTTCCTCACCATAGATGGGCTTAAGATCCTCAATACCATCCATAGATCGATGCCTAATGTATACTACGTAGTTCTCCCTACCCCCGCCCCACATGATCCTCTTGAGCCACTCCTCAATCTCTCCTCTCCTACGCCCCAATATACCTATACACCCTATCTAGTGGATTAGTAATCCTTATAGTCTAGATATACTCTTATATCTAGTGTATGATAATAGGGTTATGAGGTGTATATCGCTTATGGCTAGTGATAGAGCAATCGGTGGTGTGCTCATAGCAGCAGCCGTCATAGGGATCATTGTCTATTTCTGGCTACTCTTCATAGCCCCACAGACGTTTGGTGAATGGATTGTCCTACTGGTACTTGAGATAACGGCTTTCATAGCTGTAGCACTCGCACTTGGTGTCGTAGGCTATATAGGCTATACACTAGCGACAACACCACCACCAGTACCTCCAGAGGAGCTTGAGAAGATGTTGAAGGAGGAAGAGGAGAGGATTAAGAAGGAGCTTGAAAAAGGGGAGGAGGAGAAGAAAGAAGGGTAGTGGAGAAAAGTAGGTAATCCCAAATGCTTTTCTACTCTTTAACCTCGTGTTTTAGTATTTTCTATGTACGAGTTTGTCTGTTATATCCTTTAACAGCTTGAGTGCAGTCTCATTAATTAGATCCTCTGCTGATTCCATAACCTCTATTGCCTCACTATATAGTTTATTGATTAGCTCCTCATTATATCCTAGGCTACCAGTTTCCCGGACAATATCCTGTACCCTCTTAATATCATCCTCCGTGATCTCCTCCCTCCTCCTAACATCATATATTTCCCGGAGAAACCTCCTATCATCTTCTCCGGCCAGCTCATAGGCTTTTATAATAAGCAGTGTCTTCTTCTTCTCCCGGACATCACTTCCCATAGGCTTCCCAGTGACTCTTGGATCGCCGTATAACCCTATAATGTCGTCTCTAAGCTGGAAAGCTATGCCTGCTGGTCTAGAATACCTTGTATATATGTTGGATAATTCGTGATCACGAGGGTTAGAGGCTATGACACCTAGGTGTAGAGGTAACTCTACAGTATATGAGGCCGTCTTTAGCTCATGGACTCTTAGAACATCATCCTCACTAACTTGATCAAGGGGTTTATATGATAGGTGAACGTCTAGGAATTGCCCGTAGGCAACCATTCTCAAGCCACGGCTATAGCGTTCTACTAGGACCCTTATTGTTTCCGGTGGTAGTGGTGCTGATGTGATTGAGGCTATCGCTAGTGCTTCCAGATAGTCTCCAGCTGTTATAGCCTGTGATACCCCATAGTGTCTACAGTCCCCTAATAGGTTTCTCTCTCTACATTGTCTCTCAAACCATACGTGTAACGTGGGTCCTCCTCTACGTAGTGTATCCTGATCCATTATATCATCATGTACTAGGAGATAGCTTTGTAGAAACTCTATACCAGCCATTACCGGGAGGATCTTCTCCAGATCCCTACCCCATTCACGGCTCCAGTATCCAAGTAGAACAAGTAGTGCACGTAGTCTCTTACCACCTCTTAAGGTGAAATCGGAAGCTGCTTGAACTAGTTCATTTACCATACTATGTATATTTATTGACTCCCCAGAGTATTCTTCAAAGTATTGTCTAAGTCTTTTCTCAACAACAGCCTTATATTCATTAATGAACTCTCTGAGTATCTATCATCACCCCCAATTCGTGTCCACGTCATGTTATTAGGGGCAGAAATATAAATGCCTATAGTGGAAATAATTATATCCTCAATATCTAGAATAGATAAACTAGTACATACTAAACACTATAGCCGGGTTTAAACCATAGCATTAGGGTGATCTATGAGGTGTCTGAAAAGGAGAATGAAGCTCTTGAGAAACACCCATTCTTCGATCTTGAGAGACAACTATACTATCCAAGTGTGAGGCCTCCAAAGATATTTGATGTATCAAAGCTACAGTTATTAGCGGTAGTATTTGTTCTACTTGGCCTAGCGGGTGTCTACTTTCTTGCATCAACTGCCCCAGTACCTACCGTCAAGATCAGGGATGTACAGGGTAATTATCTAATGAATTATGCTACAGTATACCTAGAGGGTAACGTTGCTGGTATTACTCGTGTCAATGAGTATCCTGGCGGTAGACTCCGTGTAGTATTCTATATTACTGATGAATCAGTGAATGATACATTCAGTATATTCGTATATGATCCTGTTGCATCACGAATGCTTAAGAAAGGCATCATACCGTTCCCAGGAGATCATGTGAAGGTTCTTGTCCAGATACGTGTACGTGAGGACTTTACTTATGGTATTCTCAATGACGAAGAGTTCCTATATATCCATAGAGAGGAGGTTGAGCCAAAGGATGTATACACATTAGCTAATGTACCTGAGAATGAGTATGTACGTGCTAAGGGTGTTATTAGGGAGCTTAGGTATGTTAGTTCAGGTATCCTATTAGATGTTGATACAGGTAATGATACTATTACCGTACTTATACCTAAGGTGCTAGATTACGTATATACTAATGATACAGAGTACCTAGATATAAAGACCAGCCTTAGTGTTGGTGCTAAAGTGACTATTAGTGGTGTAGTCTACTACTATAGAGGTTATTCTCCAGAGATCGTGCCTCGGACAAAATACGATATTAAGGTGGAGCCTATACCAGAGATCACTCTTCCAGAGATACCAGATTATGTAGGTGATACAGTAAGGTTCCAGGCAGTACTTGGTGAAGTTATAGAGTATAGTAGTGCTACACGGAGCTACGTAGTAAATCTATATAGTGATGGCTATAGTGTTCAAGCATATATCTCAAGCTATGCATTCACATCACTAGACCCGTTCTACCAGGGTGTTGGTTCTAAAGCATATTTTGTAGGTAAAGTCCTCGACACCGATCTCATTGACATCTATGATGTTGAGATAGTGGAGGGTTATCCATCACCACTACTCCCGATAAGCGATGTTACAGAGGATATTGAAGGCTATACAGTTGCTGTTAAGGGTATTGTTGTCGGTAAACCTATGATAACAGGTGTTGTCGTATTTACAATAGATGATGGCACGGGCTCGATCAAAGTGTTTATGCCGGGTAGTGTCTATAGTCAACTCGATCCTGCCCGTAGAGACCTCATTAGTGAGGGTCGTGAGCTAGTACTTGCAGGCTATGTAGAGATCTATCGTGGTGAACTAGAGATTGTAGTCTATAACCCAGTGGGAATACAGTATCCAACATTTATAGTGCCAGGAGAAGGCTATGAGTTACCAGCCCTTGGCGAAATGACTCCTCCAACAGCTACAACTGTATCTATAGGTGATTTATCTAACTATGTAGGTAGTACTGTGACGATAAATGCCTATCTAGACTCTATAGACTACGATAGTGATCTCAATATGTATGTTCTAAAGGTACATGATGATACCGGGTCATGTACAGTGTATGCAAGCTCTGAAATAGTGAGATCCATTATTGATCCATGGACAGTAGGTATTAGTAGCCTACTTAAGATAACAGGATCGGTTGATAGTGCATCATCAATGACAGCATCAAGTATCGAGGTTGTAGAGGCACAAAGTCCACCAGAGGTATCGGTTTCAGAAGCCCTAGGAATGGAACTTGGCACAATAATTATCATTAGAAATGCTGAAGTTATAGAGTCCAAAGCTATTGGGAGTAACTGGTTATTAACGGTAAGTGATGGTTCTAAATCCATTGATGTATTCATACCAGCAAGCGTGAAGGAAGCCATAGGATCTATGCCTTCTATAGGCTCTAGAGTCGATATTGCTGGCTATCTTAGTGAGTATAGAGGTGAACCAGAATTTGTCATATATACACCTAATGGTTTAAAGATCGTTGGTTAGGTGGTGGGAGATGATCACGCCTACAGAGGTTCTCATATGGACATTAGCGGGTTCAGGATTTGGTGTGTTATTGTCATGGATACCCGGTTTCCACATCTACAACCTATTGGCACTAGTAATGGTTGTCTCACCACTATTCCTATCGATCCCTGAGGCATTCCCCTATTTCACAATCGGTGCTATAGTATCGTTTGTATACCTCAGTATACTCCCTACAGTATATCTTAGTGTTGCTGATGAGTCACTAGTGCTCATGTTATTCCCAACACAACGTTACCTAATGCTTGGTAAGGGGCACATGGCTGTATGGTTGTCGTTACTGGGTGCACTAGGAGGTACTATCATTATAGTACTGTCCGGACTAACATTCCTACCATACATAATACCGTTTGTCTACCAGATCTTTAGTGCATACATTGTATGGATCATAGTATTGATAATAGTGTTCATGTTTATGAGTGAATGGCCTAAAGCAGGTGATCGTGAGAAAACACCTCTTAGGAGACTATTAATTGCATGGAGACAGACGCTGGGAGGACTATTCGTATTCTTCACAGCAGGCCTACTAGGCTTCATAATAATGTACACAGGGCTTGTACCAGCCAGGTTTGCCTATGTCAGGCTAACCCCTATGTTCATAGGATTCTTCGGAATGCCATGGGTACTACAAAACATAATATCCAAGAGACACGTACCCCACCAGGATCTAACGGATAAAATAGAGGCTAGCACATGGGGAGTAATAAACGGCACATTATCCGGTGCATTCGGTGGCTATATAGCGGCTTTCTTCCCGATTGTGACAGGTGGTATGGGTGCTCTTGTTGCTGGGCATATGGCTAGTAGTAGGGGTGATGATGTGTTTATTGTTAGTCAGGGTAGTAATAGGCTGCTGTATTATCTGGGTGCTTTCTTCCTACTGTTCATACCGACTTCCCGGTTGACTCGTGGTACTGGTGCATGGCTTGTATCGAGTCTCTATACACCTAATTCGTGGACAGAGTTCTACTATGCTGCTTTCGCTATACTGGTTGCTGCAGCTGTATCGTTTGTGATGGTTATCTATATGTCAAAGATCCTTGCCTACCTACTATCTGCACTAAACTATATATGGGTATCATATGCTGTAGCTGTCGGGCTAGCGATCATATCATATCTACTTGCTGGTTTACCTGGACTCGTTGTCCTGGCTGTAGCAACACTAATAGGATTGGCTGCTGTAGCATTCAATACTAGGAGAAGCTACTGCCTAGGAGGCTTGATCTTCCCAGTAGTCATGTCTATGACCGGTAATGTAGGAGTATTGCTGGAGCTTATGCATTTAGGCATGGGGTGATAGGGGGATGAGAGGCTGGACACACTTCCTATCAGGTATTGCAATGGCTAGCTTCTTCCCAGAGCTACTAGCAGATCTACGGATGGGTATACTATTACCAGTCATAACAGGTGTATTTGCGTATCTACCGGATTTCATAGACTTTAAGTTCCGTAGATTCCTATGGAAGAGAGACTATGAAATAGATCCTGCACCATGGGATCCTAAGAGGAAGCTTGCACCAATGAAGATCAATATTAAGGACTTCGATCTTGATAAACGGTGGCAGTTATACTATATTGAGGGTACAGTTGTATCGGTTATTGAGGAGGGTAATGACTATATAAGGTTTAGGGTTAATGATGGTACTGGTGAGGCGATCGTAGAGGCTATTAAGGAGGATTATGAGAGGCTTAAGAGGATCTATGGGGAGATAAAGCCTGGTCTAAAAGTTAGGCTACCAGGATACATAGATACTGGTGATGGAGGGATTAAGTGGGTTGTTGCTGATGCACCTCATCCACAGCTTATAGCCAGCACCATTGCTAGGGCTATTGATGAAGCGTATGAGACTGGGAAGCTAGTCACTGTCAAGGTCTATAATATTAGGATGGCTGCTGATGTATACCGTAGATTCCTAATACACTACGATTCTCCAACGAGAACTATAAAGGTCTATATGGGCCCACTTGTCACTACTGGTGGACTACCGATCAAGGGTACTGATGTACCGGAGTACCGGAGAGTTGGTGAGGCCCGGACACGATACCCATTTGTAAAGACTTATCCAAGGCCAACAATTATTGATGCATTCAATGGCCCAGAGATCGGTTATCACAAGATCGTTTTGCCCGATGGAAGGGAGGTTGTTGAGGAGAAGTTTATACCATGGCATCGTGGGTTTAGCCATAGCTTTACAGCTGGTGCTATAGCTGCACTAATACTGTTACCCATACTATGGCTCATCGGGTATCCACACTATCTACAACTAGCTATAGCGGCTATGCTTGGTTATTGGATGCATGTTATAGAGGATCAGCTTGGGTTTATGGGTAGTAATCTCTTCCCACCATTGACTAAGGAGCGTATACCAGGGCTTATGCTTGGACCTAACATCTATACTGGTATGAATTTCGCCACATCATGGCTCATGGTATCATTGATCATATGGAATATCAATAGGTTTACATTGCCAAGGCCAATACCATTACCTGATCCACTATTGCTACTGATACTAGCAGCACCATCAATAATTATCTATGGCTATGGAGTGATCGACTCTATAAGGTTTAGGAAGCTGTATCGGGCATACTGGAAGAGGATGGCTGCACTAGAGGCTCTAGAGGAGCAGGAGCAAGTGGGTGGTCTCTAAGGTATTTCTTATCCACCTATCCTCTTTCCATTAATTATTTTCTTAAGTTCTATGAAGACCTCTAGACTAGCTTTTTCACCAAGTAGATCCCAGTATATACCCTTGGGCTTCCCCGGCCTTGGATTAACATATATTGTCTGGGTTGGCGTGAAGATAGCGTCTACAGTTAGATCGTGTTTCTCAATAGGTATTCTCTCATTGATCACTTGTACATCATGGACTGTAGTAGCCACGATCACATTATCATCAATAACTCCTAGTTCTCGTAGAATAGCATATTCTAGTTCAGCATATCCTCCACCCTTCCCAACCCTCCCTCCATAACGATCTACAGCTACACACCCGGTAACTATTAGGTCTACCGATGGGATCTCGTTGAGCCTTATGAGCCTCCCATACCTAAATGCACCACGTATTGTTGATGCAGACATGTACCTGTGATGGGGTATCTTAGACGGATCTAGTAGTATGAAGCCTTTCCGAAGCCTTGGCGTAGCCATAACAAGCTTTTTACCATCAAGTAGTGCTCGGTATCGGACTGGTTGTTGTGGACTATCCGGATTAACCTTTATGACCTCTGCTCTCCTCCACATACTCGTTCTACATAATCGATCAGCTGCTTTCTCAGCCCCTATGAAATTAGGTATTCTACCATATACTGGTCTTGGGAAACGAGCTATGTTCCTCTCCTCCATGATCCTCCATATAGTCTCTCTAATCCTCTTCTTAACCTCTACACTATCCATTAACCCCAGCCTCCCAAGGCTATGGTCTAGCGGTACTACTTAAAATACTCCTAGGTAATTATCTAGTACACATGGTGCTATAAAATGGTGTTTAAGAGACCAGCTCTACAGATAGCACTTGATCTAGTTGATCTAGGGAGAGCACTGGAGATTGCTACATCTACCACATACAATCTACCACGAGAACACCTCATAATCGAGGCCGGTACACCATTGATCAAGTCCTGGGGAGCTATAGCTCCAAGGCTACTGAAGAAAGCTACTGGTGCACCAGTATTTGCTGATACAAAGACCATGGATACTGGATCGCTTGAGGCAAAGCTAATGATCGATAATGGAGCCGATATTGTTAGTGTATTAGGTGTAGCTAGTAACGACACTATTATAGAGCTCGTAGAGGAAACCCATAGGCATGGGAAACTAGCTGCCCTAGACTTAATCAATAACCCAGAACCCATTAGTACAGCTATTAAAGCTATAGAATACGGAGTAGACATCATAATCTATCATGTAGGAGTAGATGTTCAGAGGAAAAGAGGGGTTACAGCAGCCGATCTTATTAATGAAGTCAACCACTTAATCAAAAAGATCAAGGGAATGGGGAGAAGGACCTACATAGCTGTTGCTGGAGGACTTAGGCCAGGTTCTATAGCCAGGTTCATAGATATTGGTGTTGATATAGTGATCGTTGGTTCAGCAATAACGGGATCAAGGGATCCATTAAGTGTTTCAAGGAGTATCCTTGAGGAGATGGGGGTTCTATAGATCTAGGGAGGAACTATACTTATCCAGGTGACGGACTGGATAATGTTGCAGGGTATCGGATGGATCTATATAGCCGTATCTGTAATTGCATGGTCTATATCGCCATCACTAATAGCTCTTGATAGAGGTAGATATAATAGTATTGCTGCAAATGCATCAAGATCCCTTTATGCAGCACTATTTATGCTACCATACCTTATCCTCATAGGCTATGTTCCTTCAGCAAACGATCTATTGATGGCAGTACTGGTTGGGATAACTGGTGCTGTAGTTGGGGATACAGCGTATGTGGCTGCTTTACGCTGTAGTAGTCCGGGTCTAGTTATACCTGTATCATATACGTATGTATTTGTTGCACAGATCATAGGGGTTTTTATCGGTACCAGTATTGATTATATGGATATAGTTGCTTCATTAGTAGCTGTACTGGGTGTGTATATAGCCTATAGTGGTTCTAGGAAGACATCTAGTTCATTGAAGGGGCTAGTGTACTCTGTTGTAGCTAGTTTCTCGTGGGGTGTTTTTGTTCATCTAGTGAATTATGCTGTATCTGTAATGGATCCTATAGTATTGAATTTCCTGAGACTACTTGTTACAAGTGCTGTTTTGTTTATAGTGTCATTGATACTATATGGTTCTAGGAATAGTCTACCAGCACTATATAGGCTTAGATACACTAACCTATCGGGTATACTGGGCTTTGGGGTAGGTGGTACATTCTTCTACCTAGCACTCTCAGTACTTGAATTCTCACCAGCCATAATAACAACTGCCTTAACACCATTAACAGCAGTATTTACTGCAAAACTATTATTGAAGGAGGAGATACGGTTAAAACATGTAATTGGTACACTGGTGGTTGTAGGAGCAATAGTTTTATCCACAATCTAGAAGTCCGGGAAATCAACAACTTCCTCAACAATCCCTGAATCACCCACCTTCCTATACCTCTCCCTAAGATCCACAAGTATTTTCTCAAGTCTCTCAAAAGCTCTCCTCTTACAATACCCACATAAGATCTGCCCACCTATACACTCACTATACACCCTCCTAAGATCATCGTCGTCCGGGGAGAGGTAGTACACATATAGATCATATACGGTGCACTTCTCTGGTTCACCGCCATGCCTTCTCTGCTCCTCTGCAGTAGCACGGCCACCAGTAAGTGCTCTCATCACCTTTGACTTAACCTTATCCAGTGGATCGCTAAGGAATATGGCATAGTCTGGCTTAGAACTACTCATCTTATTACCATCAAGTCCTCGGATAAACTTATGGTATGTTGATGCTGGTCTCCTTAGCCCAAGCTCGTTCTTAAAACGATCAGCTATATCCCTTGAAAGCCTTAAGTGTGGATCTTGATCGGCACCTACTGGTACCAGTATCCACTCATAACCTCCGAATTCCTTGAGCTGTAGATGGAGTATATCTGCTGCCTGTGTAAGTGCTGCTATGATCTTTGAAGGCTCCAGCTTTCCGTATATAGCCTCCATTTCCGCTAGAGTGACTTTACGTGAGAACAACTGTATTAGTCGATAGTATGTTGGTCTATAGTTTGTCTGGAAGTATATCCTTGTCCTCCGTGGATCGAGTCCTATGGCGAAAGCATACGTTATATACTCCCGGGCATACTCCATGATCTCTTTCCTCGATAGTCTACGGACAGCATATGCTTCTGCATCAGCTATCACAATAGTTACATCAACACCTAGGTCCTGGTAATACTTAAGCTCTTCCAGTACAGCATAGTGTCCTAGATGCACATGTCCACTTGGCATAAAGCCTGTTAATATAGCTACTTTCCCACCATCCTTTAATGCTTTAAGCCATTTATCGAAGTCACGGTGTCCAAATACTATTCTTCTCTTAAAGAACCTATGTAGTCTTGGTAGTTTATCAAGTACATTATCTATTGGCTCAATACCGAATTGACTAAATAGTTTCTCATACTCCTCAATAGCGAAATGACCCCATGGATCAAGTATTACCGACATACCCGATCATCCTTTTTCCGGCTATGATATCTTTTAACTAATATATTATATCTTGTTTAAAACTTTACCATAAACTATGTATCCATGGTTCTACGTAGATACGCTATTTTATCACCAGTTACTCTAGCTATCTGGTTCTCTATACAGGTTCTCTTCATAATAGATGCAATCTTATCCCAGCTCCTGTTAAGACCTATAGCTACTGCATCCAGTATATAGATATTGGCTTTAACACCCTCCTCAATATACCATAGGAGATCTTTTATCCCAAGTGCCTTGATAGATGATCTAGTTATCATTGATAGTATATCCCTAGAACCTATACTTGGTTCCCTAGAAGCTAGTAGACTATAGACTATATTGATCTCCCTCCATATATCCGGCTTAAAACAACCAGTATTATCAGTTCCAATTGTTATCTCAACACCCCTCCTCCACGCAGTATATAGATCGGGTAATCTACCTAGGAACCATAGGTTACTCGATGGACATGATACAAGTACAACATCATGATCAACCAATAGATCGTATTCCCAAGGATCCATATAAACACCGTGAACCACATGCTTAAGCCTAATACCAGCTGATAAAAGATACTCTAAAGCACCACATCTACACATCCTCCTAGTTTCACCAATATGTGCTGCAACCACAGTCTCACGTGAAAGCTTAGACAATGTATCAAGTATCCATGGCGGTATCCTTAAAGGATTGCTAATGCCTAATCCACCACATTCTCTAGCAACACTAATGTATTCAAGTTCATCATCTAATCTATGCGGCCTAGATAAAGCTATATACTCTATACCATATCCATTAAATATCTCCTTCAATACTCTACACAAACTATTTAGTTCAAGGAAATCACCAACACCACTGTAGTACAGTAGATTAGTCCGTATATAGTCTTTGTAGAAATCAAGATCTCTACTATAGAGCCTTATGAGCGGATGCTTAAGCCCCCTACTCCCAACATAACCCGGTAGATCATAGCCTACACAAGCCTCTAGGACTATTGAGTCTAGAAAATGAATATGAGAGTTAAGAATACCAGGTAAAGCTACTGCATCCCTAAAATCAATTCCTCCATCAACCCATCCATGGGAAACCTCTTTAACAATACCATCCTCTATAACAACATGGATCCTCTCTAGAACATCATAGTCTCTCCCATAGACAAGGTATCCAAGATTCAATATAATGGGCTCAGAGCCGGAGATCCCTTCTTCACCCCACATGGGTCAGCTGGACTAAGAGTCCTCATAGCCTCTAAGGTATTTTATATTAACCTACGGTTTTAAGAAATACTATAGAGACCTATTCGTAGGTAGTTACGTGGTAACGAGATATGTCATCTCATGCTACGGTATTTATTGATAGAGATAAGGAGTTGAGGACATTAGAGAAGTATTGGAGGAAGAAAGGCTTTGTATCAATCATACTTTATGGTAGACGTCGTGTAGGTAAGACAAGGTTATTAAAAGAATTCTGTAAAGACAAGCCGACACAGATTTAATATAAAAGCATGTTATTTTATATGTTCTTTATGGTTGTTCTTCTTCGATTATTGCTATGATTTTTATTTTTCTTCCATGAAATTGTTTGAGTTTTTCCTGGTATTGTTTGGGTGGGTATATGATGTATCTTCCTCGTCCATAGCTTATTATCTTGGCCTCAAACACGTAGACCAGGCTCATACTCCCACCAAGCTATAAGTATAGCGATAAAGCTTATAAAACTGACTCCATATAAGATATAAATGGGTGAGAAGCTCCGATGAGGGGGAGCACCACCCAATTGGCCCGGGTGGTTCCCCGAGGAGAAAAGATACTAACCCTAAAGGCACGTGGAATTCTCATAAAAGGTTCTCTTGAAGAGCTAAGAGAAGAGCTCTACCATATACATAGAGCTATACAGTACATAGTAGATGCTCTATGGGAGCTAGATAAGATACCGACAATAAACCAGTGCCACCAGATGTTCTATAGGATACTTCGTGGACAAGGATTCCGTGCACATCAGGCAAAGCAGATATATAAGTATGCTTTATCCATTGTTAGATCAGCTAGGAAGAACAATGGAAAGAAACCAGTACTAAAGAAGCTAACGGCGCGACTAGACAAATACGATGCTAGTGTGGATTTCGAGAATCACTTAATTATTGTAAAGCTTAGAGGTATAGTCTTTAAGCTAAAACTACTGCATTGTAGAGAATACATTAAAAAGTTCGTGGGGAG
>Ga0190313_1000646_pt1 | contig 20266 bp, 15 predicted proteins | sample 4870071011_MG_FD_169989 | JGI IMG/M metagenome (GOLD analysis project Ga0190313, IMG submission 169989) | Hydrothermal vent sediment bacterial communities from Southern Trench, Guaymas Basin, Mexico - 4870-07-10-11_MG | ecosystem: Environmental > Aquatic > Marine > Hydrothermal vents > Sediment ...
CATTTGAATTTCATTAATAAATTCCAAAACGCCCTCGGGTATCACCATCACACCGTAGTTTTTGCCGACTGCAGCTCTTCTTACAATACCGTTGCTTATAATACGTGATAGATGTCTCAATGTCATACCGTATGCGGTAAAGTCTGTTGTGCTTTCTTTTTTCGCTTTTTCCAGCCTGCTGTAATCAACATAACCGGCAAGATCCTCGCCTATAAGCGTTATGTTTGCATGGGTCTGCAATGCCACTTCCAGGGCGAGATGGCTTGCAACCCTTCCCATAACCTTGCAGATATGCCAGTATTTGACATCCGAGCTGCTATCTGTACACAGATTGCTGATCTCATTTGCAAAAGACCTGGCCGCTGTATGAAAACCGAATGACATGGCGCAAAGCGTCTTTCCGTCTTTATCCCTTACCTGTATATCTCCGTCAATTGTTTTCGGCACACCTATAACCTGAACACCGTCATTATACATCTCCTGGGCAAGAAAGGCAGCGTTGGTATTTGAATCATCACCTCCGACTATAACAAGCGCATCAAGATCAAGTTTTTTGCATGTCTCCTTTGAAAGAGACATCTTTTCCGCTGTATCTATTTTCGTCCTGCCTGTCTTTATCATTGAAAAGCCGCCCATATTTCTATGGGAATCAACAAGGCTTTTGTTAATTTCAATCGCCTCGTTTTCTATTATGCCGTCGGGTCCGAGGAGAAAACCGAATATTTTATTTTCCGGATTAGCCCTGATTGCTGCGTCATAAAGCCCTGCAATCACGTTGTGACCGCCCGGCGCAGGCCCGCCTGAAAAAACAATGCCGATATTCCGTTTTTTTCTGTATTTATTTTCCAAAGATTTTTCTAAAAAATCAGCTCCTTCAACAAACTGCACTTTATTATTGATAAGATCGGGAAGTTTTTCTTTTGCTTCCGTGTCAATAATAAAGTTAAACTTGTCGCTGTTAATCAATCTGGAGTAAGGTTTCAGAAATGCATCGCATTTGGGCGGCATATACGATCTTCTTTCAATCAATTCCCTGTTGATATTGCTTGTAACCGATTGAACTTCAGACTTTTCCAAAATTTCTTCTATGCTGATACAATCCTTTTCAGGCATGTAATATCCCCCGCAAATGAGTTGTCTTTATTTTTTGATAAACCCGTAAAAACCAAAACCTGTGACACCATCAAATAACATTTTATTTACATAAAAAAAAACTTTGAAGTCAAGAAAAATACAGACTCGCTGTTACCACCGCTTTATCTTTCCACTGTAAGTCCTGCTGAGTCTTGAAACAAACTTGAACTCTTTGGGCACCTTATAAGATGCAAGATGTCCGGAACAATACCCGCGTATTTCATCACGCAGCATAGCCGGATTCTTATTGTTTTTATCCAAAACAACAATATCCGCACATGGCAATTCTCCAAACCTGGCATGGTCAATGCCATAAACAACTGATTCCTTTACACAGGGATGCTGATTAATAACAGATTCAACTTCATAAGGAAAAATCTTCGTACCGGCAAAATTAATAACATTCTTCCCCCTGCCGACAAGAAAAAGATACCCGTCATTATCGGCTCTTCCAAGATCACCGGTATAAAACCATCCATCAGACATTATCTTTTCCCTGCCCTGCCACGGAGAAAAATAAGCGTCGAAAAAACCTTTGCCCTTAATATGTATTTCGCCTATCCCTTGAGCATCGGGATTTACAATTTTCAACCTGTAATCAGGAAGAATTTTTCCCACAGAACCCCTTTTTGCAGCATTATTTGAAAAGTTTATAAATGGCAGCCCTGCTTCAATAAGACCATAAGCTTCGGTTAATTCCAGACCGAATTTTTCATAAAATGCCTGTGCCGCCAAAGCAGGCTGCTTCATTGCCGTTGATACGGCAATACGTACGCCTGACAATAAATCATGACCATATTTGTCATTATTTATCAACATCTCATAGTGAAAGGGAGAAGCATATATAAATGTCCCCCTGTGGACTTTAAGCCCTTCTTCGAGATATTCAGGAAACGACTTTTTGCCTGAAAGAATAATGGTGGATGAACGACGCAAAAAAAGAAGTATAGTTACCACAAAATGAAAACTCATGGGAAGAACCCAGACAACAACATCATCTGAAGTTATCTGCAACCCCCTGTCAGCTGCATCTGTTCTTTCAAGGATGGATCTATGGGATAAGACAACGCCCTTGCTTGCGCCGGTGGTGCCGGAAGAAAAACGTATAAAAGCAGGTCCCATTTCATAATAACCCGCAGGCATATTATCACTGGAGCTGCATCTGCATAAAAATATCTCTCTTTCAAGATATTCGTTTGATAAAATCCGGATATCATCGTTTTTTTCATAACGGGTATTTTCAAAGATAAGATGATTAACCTGAATCCTGTCTAATACTGCTTCAATCTCTTTTTTTGACAAAGCCGTCGACACAGGGACAAGGACGGCGTTTATGGATAAAACTGCAAGGCTTATTATAATGTATTCAATGCTGTCTTCACATATTAAAGCGACCCTCTCAGATGGAAGTATACCAAATTTTTTGAGGGCAGAGGCAGAAATGTCAACCGCTTCAAAAAGTTCGGAATATGAGATTGACCTTCTTTGTTCTATAACAGCAATTTTTTTTCTAAAATCTATGGTCTCTTTCTTTATAACTTCTACAATATTCATATATTTTCCCAAAAATGTTGTGCCAATACAAAACCTTTGAAAAGTCTTCAAAAGTGTTAACAGACATAGTGCAATATATGATTTTGCCATTTTTGTAAAACAAAAAATGCGGCTGCACTGTTGATTTAATATGAAATTGTTGACAAAATCAGCAAGAAAAAATAATCTTTAAAATTAATTTATAACATATTAAACATATAAGAATTTTATTGTTCCCCAATTTTTTGAAAAATTTAACCAGTTAAAGATGCAAGGAAAAAAAGATGCTCGATTTAATGCGAAAATATACTGGAACCTGGATGATCAAAATTATTTTTGGTATAATTATTATCGTTTTTGCTTTCTGGGGCGTAGGAAGTTTTAAGGCTGATAAGAATAAAACAGTGGCTCAGGTTAATGGGCAGATCATTACTATTGAAGAATTTTGGGATGAATATAACAAAATTATCGAACAGGCACGTAAAAATTTTGGAAAAAATTTTGACGATGATATGATAAAAGCCCTTGGGTTAAAACGTCATGCAGTGGATAAAATAATTGAACAAAAACTTTTAATTCAGGAGGCCAAAAAGCTGAATTTAAAAGTATCGGAGCAAGAGCTTACCAACGCAATATACAGTTTAAAAGTTTTTCATGAAAACGGAGAGTTCAGTAAAAACATGTACAAAAGAGTACTGAACTACCAGAAAATATCTCCTGAAAAGTTTGAAGTTGTTATGGGAGAGTCAATGTTAATTGAAAAGTTAATCAACTTTATTACTGCAGGGATTAAAGTATCAGATATAGAAGTAATGGAATGGTATCAATGGATTAACACTTCAGTCAATATAGATTTTATCTGCTTTGACCCCGCAAGGTACGATGATGTTAAACCGTTGAACGAAGAGGTTAAAAAGCACTTTGAAGATAACAAAAATTCCTATAAAACCAAACCTGAAATTGAAGCTCGTTATCTTTATTTTGACCCTGATTCTTATACCTCAAATATTGATATTACACAGACCGATATTCAGGAATATTTTGATGCAAATACAGAGAAGTTTAAGGAACCCTTAAGCGATGAGACAAGAAATGAGATTCGAGCAACATTAAAAATGGAAAAGGCCAATAGTATCGCATACGATGAAGCCGAAAGGGTTTACGAAACATCATATAATAATGAGGATTTTGTTAAAATTGCAAAGCAACAAAATCTGAATTTAATAACCACGGATTTTTTTACTGATAGAGGTCCTGTTAAAGGGGTTAAAAATCAGACCGGATTTGCGGCAGCAGCCTTTAATCTTCCTGTTATGCAGATCAGTGATATCATAGACCTGGAGGACGGGTACTATATTATACAGGTTACCAAAAAAATATCTGAAAGGATTCCTGACTTTGCAGATGTAAAAGAAAAGGTTTTATCAGATTTTACAAAGTTGAAAAAGAATGAAAAGGCCTCCATTGATGCAAAAGAATTGCTTGCTGAACTTAAAAAAGGCGGCTCCATGATTGAAGCGGAAAAAAAGTATAATCTTACACCTGTCTCCACAGGTTTTTTTAAAAGAAATCAGCCAATACCTGGAATAGGTTATGATATGCAGATCGCCGAGAGCTCTTTCGGACTTTCAGACAAAACAAAATTCCCTGAAAATGTAATAAAAAACTCAAAAGGATATTATGTATTGGAATTTAAGGGGAAACAAAAAACAGAATCTGAAAATTCTGAAAATGAAAAAACGGAAATTAAAGAAAAGATTTTTGAACGAAAACAGGCGGAAATCTTTAATACATGGATGAAGGAAATTAAAAGCAGAAGCGAGATTTCCTATGGTAAAGGTTATCAGGGATTATAGGTTTTGGGTTTTAGATGTTTGAAGTTCAGAAACTTAAAACTTATTTTTTAAACAAAGGCGGGTCTTTCATGGATGAGCAAAAGAAAAACAAGCATGATTATACGACAAAAAGATGTCCTGAATGCTTTACATACCTTACCGTAGATGCCAAAGTATGTTCTTCCTGTAAAAAAAAAGTTGGACCTGTCAACAAGCACGGAATAGCTAAAAAACCTTTTGACTGGCTTACCTATACCATATGCCTCATTGCATGGCTGGGGTTTGGTTTTTACATATGGTGGTATTTTTTCAAAAGTTAAAAAGCCAACGCTATTTGGCAATCATTGCCCTCATCATATCCCCTGCGTTTTCTGCATGATCAGCTATGGAGCCTATGGTTTCTGCCAGTCTAATCATATGAAAAACAGTAACAGGGTCTGTTATCATATTAAACACCTTTTCCTTTATAATATCTTCCAGCTTGTCCGCATCATGTTCCTGGCGTCTCAGGTTGTTAATTATATGTTTTACAACATTGCGCTGTTTTTCCGAATAATTTTTAAAATATTTTCTCGCTTCAAACACCATCTTGGTTAGCTCTTCTATGGGTTCGATAACCGAATCCACCAGAAGGAAAAACTCCTTTTCAAGCTCTTTTGGTATTCCCGGATCAGACCTGTAGGAAATCCAGTCAAGTGCATCTTCCACTGCATCCAGCACGTTGTCCTGCTCTTTTAAATATCTAAATAGCTGAAATTTGTCCACGGGCAGCAAAGTACCTTTGGGGATATGCCCCCTTATCCGTCGTTTAATGGCATCAGCTTCACTCTCAAGCTTAATAACATCCCGCCTTATATCTTCAAATGTAAGGCATTTATCAGCAACATGACATTCGATTGCCTGTTGAAACGCCCATGCACATTCTTTTACCTTTTCTGCATGTTCCTGCAGACCGTCAAAAGGTGATGTAATAAATAATGATATTAATGGTATTCGCATATAAGATACTCCCTATAAAAAAAATTGAAGTATTTTAAATATAATCATACTGGTAATAGCCGCAGCAGGCACTGTCAATATCCAGTATAACATTATTTTGTATACTATTCTAAAATTTACAGCTTCGATTCCCCTGGCCATGCCCACACCGAGTACTCCGCCGACTGCTGCATGTGTGGTTGAAACCGGAAGTCCTAATTTTGAGGCAAACATCACAGTGGTTGCTGCAGCAAATTCAACTGCGAACCCCCTTGCATTTGTCAGGGTTGTTATTTTTTTGCCAATGGTATCCATAACCCTGGCCCCAGCCATTGCAATACCGCAGGCTATGCCTACGCCTCCGAATAAGAGGAGAAAAAAAGGCACCTGAACTGAGGTGTTGACGCTGTCCATTGCAGCGATGTCAATTCCAGGTTTGACCAGAGAATAGATTACGGCAAGGGGGCCTATGGCATTAGCAACATCATTGGAACCATGCGCCAGTGCGACATAACATGCAGTCCCCACCTGGATTTTCTTGAAAACAGGTTCTGCGTCATTATCTTTACTGTCCTTAATAAAATGTTTTAATGCCATTGTGCCTGTGATACCTAAAATTACAGCAACAATAAATGCTGCCATTATTGCGGTGTATGTATCTAATGACAGATTTTTACCCATAGGAGTTTTAAAAAGAAACGACAAAACCACCACAAAAACTGTTATTCCTATAAAAAGAGGAGAATACTTAAATGCACAGGAAAGGGGATTTTTTTTGGAAAGTATGACTTTTACAATAAATTTAAACAAAAAAAAGGCGATTATAAAACTGAAAAAGGGTGAAATTATCCAGCTTGCAACAACCATCAGAACTTTGTCCCATTTGATCACATTAAACCCGCCGACCATTATCCCAAAGCCGATCATTGCGCCAACAATGGAATGGGTTGTTGAGACAGGAAGCGATTTCCATGTTGCAAAGCTTATCCACAAGGCAGAGGCAAGAAGGGCTGAAAGAGATCCAAGAAGCATAGCATGGGGATCGGCAAGAACCTCTGTGGAGACTATCCCCTTGCTTATTGTTTTCGCCACGTGTGAGCCGATAAATGCTGCGCCCACTACGTTTAATATTCCTGCAAGCACTATTGCCTGCTTTATTGTTATGGCCTTGGCTCCCACAGCGGAGGCCATTGAATTGGCAACATCGTTAGCCCCGATATTCCAGGACATATAAAAACCAAAAACCAAACCTGTTATTAAGATATAGTATTCTAAAGACATTCTTTTTTACTTAACCCGCATTGATAAAATTGTAAAAAAAAGTAGTATAATTGTTAATGACTGGCAAGTTTTAAACCAACCAATATTAGAAGTCAACTCTCATATTTTATATTTTTCAGAACACCGCTTGGAGGGATTTTTAATGAAAATTCTCAAAACACAAAGAGTCTATTCGAAAAAAAATCTTCGCTTATATCAGGGAACTCTGTAAACAACAGAATTAATATTCATACCTGCTCCAACAGAGGCGAATACAGCAATATCTCCTGAGTTCAGCTTCCGGTAATTCAGAAGCCCTCTTTGCAGCAGATCGAATAATGTGGGGAGGGTTGCAACAGAACTGTTTCCCAGCCATGAAATTGTCATAGGCATTATCTCCGGTGGGATCTCCTTAATATTATAGAGTTTAAACAGCCGCTTTAATATGGCAATATCCATTTTTTCATTTGCCTGGTGTATCAGGATTTTTTTAACATCGGTTAATGTAAGTCCGGCTTTATCAAGACTCTCCTTGACTACTTTAGGGACAGTAGTAACAGCATATTTATAGACTTCATGCCCCTTCATCTTGAGAAAAAGCTCATTCCCCTGATAATCAGGATCGTAGGAATCGCCAAGCCATAACATATAAGCATTTTTATAAGTATCGGATCTTGTAACGTGAGAAAGAATTCCACCGTTTTCGGCTGCCGCCTCAATAAGGGTTGCTCCTGCTCCGTCAGAATATAACATGCTGTCAACATCATGGGGATCTGAAATCCTTGACAGCGTCTCCGCTCCAATAACAAGAACCTTTTTTACAGTACCGGATTTGATATAATAGTCAGCCATAATAATTCCCTGCAGCCAGCCTGGACATCCAAAAGGCAGATCATAGGCAACAGTATAGGGGTTTTTTATTTTAAGCAGGTGCTTAACTCGGGAAGCTATGGACGGGACCATGTCGGTTCTGGTATTATCAGCCTTCATGTCACCCATATTATGCGCCACTATTATGTAATCAAGGCTTTCCCTGTCTATGCCCTCAAGCGCCCTTTCCGCTGCATGAAAGGCAATATCAGAGGCGCAAAGATCATCTGTTACATATCTTCTTTCATTAATACAGGTTATCTCCTCGAACTTATTAATGATATCTGAATTAATCTTTTCAAACTTTATCCCATTGGCCCCATAAAATTTACTGTTTATAAAATGATTGTTTGTAATTTTTAATTCCGGGATATAACTGCCGCTTCCTGTAATAATTGAAGATGCCATGAGTGATATTTAAATAGTACCTGAACGAAAAAACCTGCTTTTTGTTCAGGCACTAAATATTCCCTTTATTTTAATTGAAAGAATATTCAACTTTCAAAAATTTTACAGTATGATAAAACCCTCTTAAGCTGATTGAACAAACTTATCATAGGGCCAGCAAACAACTCCGCCATCCATAAATTTCACGTTACCAAAACCTTCAGCCTCTAATATTCTCTGGGCCTCATAACCACGCAGGGATATTTTACAAAAACATATTATCTCTTTTTCTTTTTCAAGCTCATTAATACTCTCTCTGAGTTTTCCCAGGGGTATTAATTTAACCCTTGGATCCTCAATACGCATCATTTCATATTCATCGGGCCCCCTTACATCGAGGAAAATAAAATCTTCATTATTCATAATCTTTTCTTTTACCTCAACGGGGGAAAAAGACCTCGCTATTCCATCGAGTTTGTTCCTGGCAATATTTGCACAAACAATAATATTATCCATTGCAGAAGCAAAAGGAGGCGCATAGGCAAGATCAAGACAGCCGATTTCATCCACCGTAGATCCATTTGAAACTGCTGTGACAGCAACCTGAATACGCTGGGCAACATCCCCTGGCCCAACAATCTGAGCTCCTAAAAGCTTCCTGGTTTTTTTGTCCACAACAAACTTGACTATAATAAGCTTTGCATCAGGATAAAAATGGGGCTTATCAGGCGAAGGACTGAGCAGTGTTATATAATCACAGCCCTCTTTTTTTGCTTCCTGTTCGGAAAGTCCTGTCCTTGAAATATTTATATCAAGAATTTTGCATATTGCGCTTCCAGCCACGCCCTTAAACTGAGACTCTTTGCCGCAAATATTATCGGCTATAACACGGCCATGCTTGTTTGCAACTGAACCCATGGGGGTAAAGGCAGGCTTCCCTGTAACAATATTTATGTTCTCGACACAGTCTCCACCGGCAAATATGTCCGGATCCGAAGTTCGCATACAGGCATCAACCTTGATTGCCCCGAAGTCACCAATTTCAAGCCCCATATTTTTGGCAAGCACAGCATTCGGTCTGCTGCCTATGGCCATTAATACAAAATCTACAGGAAATTCACCCTTTTCCGTAACAACACTTTTTACCCTGCCCTCATTATCACCAACAAGTTTTTCAACGCTGTCATCCAGGCAGAGGTTGACCCCCTTGCTTTTCAGTTCATTGTGTACATGATAGGCAATCTCAGGATCTATCAAAGCCGCAAGAACAGTTTTAAGCCTTTCGACTATTGTTACATTCATGCCCTGTTTTACAAATGCTTCAGCAGCTTCAAGCCCTATTAATCCACCGCCTACGACAACAACATTTTTGCCGGACAACACCCCCTGCATATCACGAATATTACGGGCATCCTCCACAGTTGTAAGGGAATAAACACCCTTTAAGTCAACTCCCTGAATGGGCGGTATAAAAGGCGAAGCTCCAACGGCAAGCACCAGGCTGTCATAGGAAATTTCCTTAGTTTCACCGGAATCCAGATTGCGCACATTAACAACTTTTTTTTCCCGGTCAACACCCTCGGCCAGTGTTTTGTTTAATACCCTTACATCTTTTACCTTATTAAAAAATACAGCATCCCGTACTACACCGGTTGGTGTACTCATCAGCTCAGTGTAGTCATTCACCTCATTGGAAAGATAGTATGGAAGACCGCAGCCTGCATATGAAAGAAATTCACCTTTTTCGATGATTGTAACATCCATATCAGCATTCAGTCTCTTTATCCTTGCAGCAGTCTTTGGACCGCATGCAACACCGCCTATTATTATTACTTTATGTTTTTCCACAATCCCCTCCTGTAAAAAACCCTTTATTGAAACTTTTCAAGCTTATATTAATCTTGACAGATCAAACTTAATATAAAATTGAACTCCTATAATACTGCCGATGGTATCGGCAAGAAAATCCAATGGGTCAGCATCCCTGAATGGCACAAAGTATTGGTGAATCTCATCACTTAATCCGTAAAGGCTTGATGATAATATGCTTATGATTACTAAAAAAGCTGTATTTCTGTTTATTGAACTGATTGTCATATATGCACGGGTAAAAAGTGCCCCAAGCAACGCATAGGCGCCGATATGCAGCGCCTTGTCTATCTGGGGCAAATCCGGAATGCTTTCAGGAGACGGTTGAGATGACCTGGTGAAGATAAATATACAGTAACAGATTATGGGAAGCCAGTATAATAAAAAAATTTTGTATTTTGCCGATATCATCATCTCTTTATATGCCTGTTGTTGGTCTTCTCATTCCGTAATCTACTTCACAGGGAGAATTTTTTGTCACATGTTTTTTCAGCTTTTTGCACCATAATGATAAAAATGTGCTGCAGCTTCCATCTAATGAGTCCACATGGGAAAAGTCAGCCCAATCGCATCTCAAATCACACCACTTTATATTATGGGTTGTAACTCCTGCATTTTTTTCCATTTATTTCAATGTGTTCCTTAAATAGTTTTTTAAATCGAATCAGAAAATATCCGGTTCCATAATTCTTTTTTCAATATGCGTGGTGACTGTTTTTAAAAATATCTCCCTGGCAACTCCATATTTAACTTTTCCATCAAGGGTTCTCACGGAAAGGTTTCCGGTTTCCTGCTCTTTTTTTCCAATGGTGAGTATAAGGGGGATGTTATTAATCTGAGCCTCTCTGATTTTTTTATTCAGGCTCTCGGATCTGCCGTCAATTTCAATACGCAGTCCATTTTTTTCAAGGTCATTTTTTACCGAATTTGCATATGGAATAAGCTCGTCGTTTATTGGAAGTATCACTGCCTGAACCGGAGCCAGCCACAGGGGAAACTTTCCTGCAAAATGTTCAATGAGTATGCCGAAAAACCGCTCAATTGAACCGTAAATCACCCTGTGTATCATGATCGGACGGTGCTTTTCATTGTCTTTTCCAATATATGACAAATTAAATCTTTCAGGAAGAGACATGTCAAGCTGTATTGTTCCACATTGCCAGGTACGGCCAAGAGCATCTTTTATGTGCACATCTATTTTAGGCCCGTAAAAGGCACCGTCCCCCTCATTGATTTTATAGTCCATGCCGTATAAATCAAGCGCCGACTTCAAACCTGAAGTTGCGACTTCCCACTGTGCGTCAGTTCCTATTGATTTTTTCGGGCGTGTTGACAGCTCCAGATGGAACCCAAGTCCAAACGTGGAGTATATACGTTCCACAAGTTTTAAAACACCAAGAATTTCGTCTTCAATCTGTTCGGGAGTCATAAAAATATGAGCGTCATCCTGATGAAAAGCCCTGACCCTGAACAGACCTGAAAGCACGCCGCTTAATTCATGCCTGTGCACAAGACCTATTTCCCCAGCCCTCACAGGTAAAGTTTTATAAGAATGGGGTTTCATCCTGTATAGAAGCATGCCGCCGGGGCAGTTCATGGGTTTTATTGCATATTCTAAATCATCAACAAAGGATGTGTACATGTTTTCTCTGTAATTTTCCCAGTGCCCGCTTTGCTCCCATAAAGATCTGGCAAGCATTATGGGGGTTTTTGTCTCCACATAACCTGCGGCTCTGTGCTCTTTTCTCCAGTAATCCAGCAGTACGTTCCATATCTCCATACCCTTTGCATGGAAAAAAGGCATCCCCGGCGCCTCATCATGAAAACTGAAAAGGTCCATTGCAATGCCGATTTTTCTGTGATTTCTTTTTCTTGCTTCCTCCAGAAAGTTTAAATGTTTTTTCAACTCTTTTTTATCAAAAAAAGCAGTTCCATATATTCTCTGAAGCTGGGCATTTGTCTGGTCCGCCCGCCAGTATGCCCCGGAAACCTTCATCAGCTTAAAAGCTTTTACAAACCCTGTATGGGGAATATGCGGGCCCCTGCATAGATCCGTAAAGTCTCCCTGCTCATATAAAGATATTGTGCCGTCTTCGAGTTCCGATATCATTTCAAGTTTATATGGTTCGTCTTTATAAAGCTCCATTGCTTCGGCTTTAGAAACCTCTCTTCTTTTAAATGGAAGTTTCTGTTTTATTATTTTTTTAATCTCAGCTTCGATTTTTTCAAAATCGTCTTCAGAAACAGGCTCCATGTCAATATCGTAATAAAAACCGTCCTCAACCACAGGGCCTATGGTAAGCTTTGCCTCCTTATAAAGCTTTTGTATGGCCTGGGCCATTATATGAGCAGAGCTGTGACGCAAAATCTCCAGGGCCTCATCGTCTCTATTTGTTATAAGCCTTATCTGTGAATCTTTTTTTATTTCGCAGCTTAAATCAACAAGCTCGGAGTCAATCTGCATTGCAACAGTATTTCGCGCCAGACCTTCTGAAATGCTTTTTGCAACATCAAGGCCTGTGGGGATAAAATCAAAAGTCTTTATATTACCATCAGGAAGTGTTATGTTTATCATTGTTTTTTATTACACCGGATTAAGTTGTTATGGTTAATTAATATATCGGGTGGATTTATAACACCCGTAAAAAAATATGCATTGTCTATAAATTGATAAGGTAAAGAGTATTGTCGGTCAAGAAAAAAAATAAAGATTACAAAAATGAAAGCCGCAGGATAATAGATACGCAGGAAAAACTTGAAGCTTTTGCAGAAAAAATAGAAGGTCAAAAAATTATCGGGGTCGATCTTGAAGCAGACTCAATGTATCATTTTAAAGAAAAAGTCTGCCTGATTCAAATGTCTGCAACAAATTTGAACGTTGTAATAGATCCCCTGCAGGTTCATGACCTGTCAATCTTAAAGCCCATATTCTTTAGCCATGATATTATAAAGATATTCCACGGCTCCGATTACGATATACGTTCCCTGCACAGGGATTTCGGTATTATAATAAACGGTCTTTTTGACACCCAGCTTGCTGGAATGTTTCTTGGGATAGAAAAAACCGGTCTGGATGCACTTGTAAAAAAATATTTCAACATTGACCTTGATAAAAAATACCAGAAAAAAGACTGGTCCCAAAGGCCCCTGCCCGAAGAGATGATTGAGTATGCTGCAAATGATGTAAAATACCTGATTTTGCTGGTTGAAATTTTTAAAAAGAAACTAAAAGAAAAAAAACGTCTGAGCTGGGTTTTGGAAGAATGTGAAATTTTAAGCAAAGTGAGATGTAACCCGCCCTTCCAAAGCCCCTTATATTTAAAAATCAAAGGGGCAGGCAAACTTTCTCCAAAACATCTTGCTGTTCTTGAAGCGATTCTTCAATTCAGATTAAAAATTGCACAGCAAAAAGACAAGCCTCTTTACAAAATTATAAATAATGCCTCTATGTTAAATATTGCCAGGTCAAGCCCTGAATCCATCAGGATTCTGGAAAACACAAAGATTTTAAGTAAAAAGCAGGTCAGCATATACGGCGAAGAACTTGTGCAAATCATAAAAAAAAATTTAAAGATACCGGAAAACAGTCTTCCTGTTTATCCGAAAAAACGTTCCGCCACGCTGAAACCTTCAATACTCCAAAGGATAAAAGCATTAAAAGCCTGGCGGGATTCAAAAAGCAGTCAATATGAGATAACTGCCGGAATATTATGTAATAATGCACTTATCAAGTCAATTGCCATACATAATCCTGCAAGGATAGAAGACTTTTACAGCATTAATTATATAAGAAAATGGCAGATAACAGAATTCGGATGTGAAATAGTAAGTCTATTAAGACCTCAGGGTTGCAATCAGCCTTCTGGTATTAACAAGAAGCTTAAGAGCTGAAAGAATATCTTTGCATACAATATCTGCTGCCATCAGAGTATCAACAGATGCGCCTTCTTCCTGAATCAACGCAATTCCTATCACAGCTTTTTTTAACATTTTACGGTCGTTTCTGCCGTTACCTATACAGACTGTAAGCTCAGCGCCCAGGTTATTTATATAATCAAGTTTTTTGTTTGCCTGATGGTTCTGTGAAAGCACTGACAAGCTGACAGGCATATTCGACAGTTCGTCTTTTGCCTTACCGAATGTATCTGCAGTGATAATATGAATTTGAAGCTTATCTGAAAGAATCTCAAAGGCCTCCTCGACACCTTCAAGAATTTTCCCGTCACAGGCAATTGTTCCGTTATAATCTAAAACAACATGTTTTATTTCAACATTTTTATACCCCGGAATTGTTACTTCAATCATAAGATATTCATCCTTTTCATATTATTTTTTGATTATTAAATCATATATCTTGCAGTTATTCTTTTACAACAGTTTTTTATAGTAATTGGCCATCCAAGTAAAGTAGTGCATCTTTCGACACAATTCCGTCGGTCACACAAAATCGAGGTCATAGTAAGGCAACTTTTACATTTAACCCAAGTTCGACAACTATTTTATAAATACATAGTATATTCAATAGGATATGAAATTTTGCCTTTCTTGACCTCCAACGAAATTGAACATCTTGAAATCGGCTCAGGTTCTTTTAAATCAAGGCTTAACCTATTGAAATAACTTATATTTCTGGCTCATTTATTTTCCAGGAAGATATCCATTTCAACTGGCATACATATTGCTTAATATACGTTGAAGCATTGGCAGATGAAAACTTTTCCAAAAAGATTACCAGGGGATAACTACCGTGAAGCAAGACGTTTCAAAGGAAAAAGCAAAAATACGACTATCTTTCGGCCTTGGCAGAACGCTTTCAATAATTTTTTTGATGTTTGCCCTGATTCCCATGGTCCTGGTAATTGCAATCGGCTACCCGAATGCCAGAAACAGTCTTAAAAAGAAAACAGAAATAGCTTTAAAAACAACAGCAATACTAAAGACGCGGGAGATCAATGCCTATTTTGAAGGCATGCTGGCTGATCTTAAGCACCAGGCTGAAACAGATTCAAACACACGGCTTTTGGAAGAGCTGGCAAACGCTTATAAAACATCCGGCAAACCCCTTGAAGCATTTGTTAAATCCTATGGATGGACTGCTATCGTTGATGAATTTGCCTCGGATATAAAAAAATTCCGCAGGGCGTATAATTATCACGATATTTTTCTGATCAGTAAAAATGGTGATATCCTTTTTGCTGTGGCGGGTGAATATGACCTTGGCACCAATCTTTTTACCGGCAAATACAGTTCTTCAAAATTCGCAAAAACAGTCAAAAAGTCGCTTGAAAGCGGCAAACTGGTTTTTTCCGATTACGAAAGATACGAACCTTCAAAAAACCGGATTTTCGGTTTTCTTACTTACCCGGTTATGAACCGAGATGGAGACATAGTCGGGACAATGGCTTTTCAGTTTCCCATCAACCCCATCAACCGCATAATGCAGACAAAAACCGGTCTGGGTCAAACAGCAGAGACCTACCTTGTGGGTGCTGATCTTAGATTGAGGTCTGAATCAGTTCTGAACAGGAAAAAAAATCTGATAAAAGAAAAGATCCTCACGGATCAGACAAAACTTATAAAACAGCAGCTTAATAAAAATATATCCATTAAGGAGGTGAAACATGCCGCCTTTGTTTACCGGGGAGCTCACGGTCGGCCGGTTCTTGGTGTCCACCATTATTTTAAAATTCAGGATGTGTATTTCAGTGTTGTGGTCGAGATCGATGAAAAAGAAGCTTTTGCCGAAACTACCACCCTCCGCAGCACCTTGGTCACCGTGGTCAGCCTGACAGTACTTATGGTCCTCATTATTACACTGATGCTGGCAAGACGCCTTATCCAGCCACTGCTTCTTCTCTCTTCAGGCGCAAAAAGAGTGAAACAGGGTGATTTTACTCAGCCTGTTAAAATAAACACTAAAAACGAGATCGGCACTCTTGCGGTTTCCTTCAATACCATGATGGAATCTCTTAAAAACACCAAAGATGAAAACATACTTCAGGACTGGTTCAAAACCGGCCGGATGAAGCTTACCACCGACACGACCGGAATTTTTGACATTCCGGAAATAAGTCGCATCATTATAACATTTCTTGCCAGGTATCTAAATGCCGATATCGGCGCCATATACATAGTTAAGGACACCCAACGCCTCAGGTTGACAGGGAGTTACGCCTTTTCCACCCGAAAGCATCTTTCAAATGAATTTGATTTTGGACAGGGCCTGGTGGGGCAGGCTGCCCTGGAAAAACAGCGCATCATACTTACCAACGTGCCTGAGGACTATATCACGGTTCAGTCAGGTCTTGGAGGAACAAGACCCCACTGTATTATAGTCGAACCGTTTATCCACGACAATGAAGTTTTCGGCGTTATTGAACTGGGCTACATTAAACCGCTTTCTGAAAAAACTTTAAAGTTTCTCGATCTTGCTTGTGAGCAGATTGCAATTTCCGTTAAGGGAATCCTTGCCCACATTCAGGTGCAGAATTTGCTGGAAAAATCCCAGGTCCAGACAGAGGAACTTGAAGTACAGCAGGAAGAACTGCGGCAAACCAATGAAACCCTCGAAAAACAGACAAAATCCCTGAAAATATCAGAGACCGAACTCCAGACCCAGCAGGAAGAACTGCGGCAAACCAACGACGCACTGACCACGCAGTCTTCTGAGCTTGAGGAACAGACGGCGAAACTTGAAGTCCAAAAAAATGAAATACAAAAACAGAATATTTTAATCGAACAGACAAAAAGAACCATAGAGAAAAAAGCTGACGACCTTGAGGCTGCAGGCAGGTATAAATCAGAATTTCTATCCAATATGTCCCATGAACTAAGAACACCTCTAAACAGCATTCTCCTGCTGTCAAAACATCTTGCTGACAACAGGGACGGCAACCTGACCGAAAAACAGGTGGAGTGCGCCGATACGGTTCACACATCGGGGAATGAGCTATTAAACTTAATCAATGATGTCCTGGATCTCACCAAGATTGAGGCAGGCCATATGGTTCTTAAACCGGAAGACACACTCTTAAAAGATATTACAAGAGCCATGGAAAGAAATTTTAAACCGGTTGCGGAAGAAAAAGGGATTGAGTTTCATACCGTCATTTCAGAAACACTGCCGCCAATTATACGGACAGACGTTCAGCACCTGTCCCAGATTTTAAAAAATCTATTGTCCAATGCATTCAAATTTACGGACAAAGGAAGTGTCACCCTTGAGGTCTGCCGCCCTGGAACTGTAAAAAATGCTTCCACTACCGATAAGACCATTGCGTTTATGGTGAAAGACACAGGACACGGCATCCCTGAAGATAAACAGGACATTGTGTTTCAAGCCTTTAAGCAGGCAGACGGATCAATCAGCCGTAATTACGGCGGAACAGGGCTGGGTCTTTCCATTTCCCGCGAGTATGCCAATCTTTTAGGCGGCGACCTTAAGCTTTCAAGCAGTGAGGGGGAAGGCAGTGTTTTTACCCTGTGCATTCCTGAAATAATGGCAGACAAATCAACAGAGCCTGAACAAAACGAGTTCGATACAAACAAACCAAAGCCTCAGCACTCTCAACTCTCCCCAGGCTCTCAAGATGAATATATCCCTGATGACAGGAAAACCATTACTCCTGAATCCCGTTCAATTTTGATTATAGAGGATGATCCGAAATTTGCCAAAATTCTTCGGGATGTGGCAAGGGAAAAAGGTTTTAAAACCCTTGTGGCGGAATCAGGGGAAATCGGTCTTTATATGACGGGCTACTACTCTCCGGATGGAATCATACTGGATATGGGGCTTCCTGGAATAGATGGACAAGGCGTTATTTTACGGCTTAAAACGAACCTCTTAACGAGACATATCCCGGTTCATGTGATTTCCGCTTCAGACCAAACCCTTGAACCCATGCGGATGGGTGCGATGGGTTATTTTACAAAACCTGTAACAATGGAAAATCTGGATCACGCCTTTGCCAGGATAGAGCGTGTTCTTTCAAAAAAGATAAAAGACGTACTGGTGGTGGAAGAGGAAAAGGCTACGCAACAACTGATCACAAACATTCTTAGAGACGACATGCTCAAAGTAACGATAGCGTCAACTGGACAAGAGGCAAGGGTTCTTATTAAGGAAAAAGATTTCGACTGTATAGTTTTTGATCTTGACCTGCCTGATATGCCCGGAATGGAGCTTCTGATCGAGTTGAGACAAAAAGAAGACTTGCATTCTCCGGTTATTATCTATTCAGCAAAGGATTTAAGTTTTGATGAGCGGGCAATGCTTGACAATTTTTCAGAAAGAATTGTCATAAAAGGCACAAAATCCCGTGAAAAACTCCTTGATGAAACCACTCTTTTTCTCCATAGGGTTGAGGCTGACCTGCCGGAGGAAAAAAGGGCAATACTCAGAATAATTCATGACAGGGAAGCCATCCTGGAAAACAAAAAAATACTGATCGTGGATGATGATATGCGAAATGTTTTCGCTCTCATGAATATTCTTGAAGAAAAAGGGATAAAAATAATCGTTGCCAATAACGGTAAGGAATCTCTTGCCAAACTTAAGGAGAATCCGGATACCGATCTTGTACTCATGGATATCATGATGCCTGTAATGGACGGATACACAGCTATGAAAGAGATAAGAAAGATGGCTACCAAGATCAGCAAAACGCCAATAATCGCACTTACGGCAAAAGCCATGAAAGGGGATCGGAAAAAATGTATCAAATCCGGTGCCAGCGATTACCTGTCCAAGCCTGTGGATGCCGATAAACTGCTCTCAATGCTGAGGGTATGGTTGTATTGAATTATCGCAAAGCAAATAGCGCCTGAACCCGGGAAGAGGCACAAATAAAATTTCTTAAAACAATTTAACCCAAGTTGAGGGATTTTTGGGGAAAATATGCGCCGAGATCTTGATACATAAGGGTTTTTAAAAAAGTTTGAAAAATTTGGAAACTCCTGAAAAACAAATAGTTCATGGGGTGTGAATGGATAATCTGGAAACTGAAAACATCGAGCTCGAATTACTTCTGAAAGCAATTTACATGAAATACGGTTATGATTTCAGAAGTTATTCCAGAGCATCTGTAAAGCGCAGGGTCAAGCAGCATCTGAAAAAGACAGGTCTAAAAACCATATCTGATATTCAGTGCAAGATTCTTTATGATAAAGATTTTTTTTCCATCCTGCTGCAAGACATGTCTGTCAACGTGACTGAAATGTTCAGGGATCCTTCATTTTACAGGGCGTTGAGAGAAAAAATCATTCCGGAACTTGCAAAGTTACCACTTATTAAAATATGGCATGCCGGCTGCTCCACCGGCGAAGAGGTATATTCCATGGCGATTCTTTTAAAAGAAGAGGGCATTTATGATAAATCCAGAATTTATGCAACGGATTTTGATGAAGAAGTTCTTTCAAAAGCAAAGGATGGGGTCTATTCCATTGAAAAGCTGCGAGATTATACAATAAATTACAAGAACGCAGGCGGTCTTGAATCCTTTGTCGATTATTATTCGGCAAAATATGAGTTTGTTCTTCTTGATAACTCCCTGAAGGAGAACATTCTTTTTTCCAATCACAATCTTGTGAGCGACAGTGTATTCGGTGAAATGAACATGATTGTTTGCCGAAATGTTTTGATCTATTTTAACAGAGACCTTCAGGATCATGTTTTCAGTCTTTTCAGCAACAGCCTTTGCCAGAACGGTTTTTTGTGTCTGGGATCAAAAGAAACTTTAAGGTTTTCCAGAAATTATGAAAAATTTGAGGATATGGTAATAAAAGAGAAGATATACAGAAAAAAATAACCGTCAACTCAACAAACTCATACAACTATGAACTATCAATATGATGCAATTGTCATTGGAGTATCCACAGGCGGTCTTGACGCTCTTGAGACAGTTTTTTCCCTGTTTACGGATGACTTTGCTGTTCCTGTTATGGTTGTTCAGCACAGGGGGAGAGATAGAGATGCCAATGACTTCATTTGCCGGCATCTCGCCGGTTTTTGCGGCTCTGATGTCAGGGAAGCCGAGGATAAGGAACCTGTAAGACCTGGGCACATCTATATCGCGCCACCAAATTATCATTTGATGGTGGAGATGAATCGAACACTGTCATTATCAGTCGATCCACCTGTTAATTTTTCCCGCCCTTCTATTGATGTGCTTTTTGAAACAGCTGCTGAAGTTTATAAAGATAAACTTGTCGGAGTTGTTATGACAGGGGCAAATAATGACGGTAGCACGGGATTAAAAAAAATTAAAAGATTAGGAAGGGCTTGCATTAGTTCAGAAGCCTGAAACTGCGATCGCGCCCCAAATGCCCCTTGCGGCTATTGCCGCAGCAGGGACCGATCATGTCATGACACTTGAAGGTATTGGCAGATTTTTAACAGGGCT
>Ga0190313_1000647_pt1 | contig 20262 bp, 23 predicted proteins | sample 4870071011_MG_FD_169989 | JGI IMG/M metagenome (GOLD analysis project Ga0190313, IMG submission 169989) | Hydrothermal vent sediment bacterial communities from Southern Trench, Guaymas Basin, Mexico - 4870-07-10-11_MG | ecosystem: Environmental > Aquatic > Marine > Hydrothermal vents > Sediment ...
ACTGTGACTGTGTTTAGGGACATAGCTAATCATAAGTTCCTGAGCTGCAGGGCCGCTGTAGCATCAGAAGTAGAGATACGAGCAGGACGGCCTAAAAAGGTGAAAGCCAGATCTGTGGTAACGCTTCTGGATGATGCAGAAACAAACCTCATCATCTGGAGTGCCAAACTCTTCGAAAGGGATACAGCAGATCTTATTGTTTCTTTCGCTACGTTCATGAAGGAAGCGAATAGCCTAGATGCAGTGGTGGAAAGCACACTCACAGAGGAAACTATAAGCACTATAAGATGGAACTTAAGAACTAACAAAGATAAGAAGTACCTGGAATATCTGTTGCAGGCAGTCCTAATGAGTGTAGGCATGGCTCTGGGAAAACTTTATCCAGAATATCATTTATCAAGGGACATAAAAGAACTAGTGAAGATCTTCAACATATTCCTCTAAATATCAAAGAGAGCTTTACTCAAGAACCTCAGATATGGAAATCCCACAAAGCATGGGAACATCTTATCAAAAGATCTGGTGACCAGATAGTATTCTATGAAGTCATCTGCCTCCTCTTCATCATCCCATCCAGAGACATAAGCATATCTGTACCTGTACAAGCTTAGGTATGGCTCAACTATCCCACAGCACGCAAGGATACCTCCAATGAAAGCAGGATACACACCAAGGCCAAGCAGTCTGAAGATCTTAGCAAGCCCCATGCTGATAGTCTTTTTGGACACATCTTTCCTGGGGAATTCATCGTAGTAGAAACTCTGTATGATGACATCAGGTCTGCCGAATCCCTCCACTCTTATGGGGAGCATCACGAAGTACTTTATGAACTGCATGAAGTCCTCAAGCAGGTCAGCCCTTAACTCATATCTGTCTATCATATCCAGGTAGGCATCAAAGTCAACACGATATCTCTTATCAAAAAGCGACAGAACCTGCGGGTTCTTGTAGAATCTAAATCCATCTATGTTATAACTATCAGCAAAGTTGGACATCTCCATATCCATCAGGAGCTCCTCGTTGAACATGAGCTCAAACAACTTTGTTAAATCTTCAAGAGGAGCTCCTGGGCAACGCATGGATCTAGTAACTCTCTTCATGGCTAGGGCTGATAACTTCTTTTTGATTCCTTCAACAAAGAAGTCTGCCTCAAACATAGTGTGCCCAGCGTACTTTGATTCATATACATTTCTCAGCACTACTTTCTCTATTTTCCAGTTCTTCACTACTGGCTTATCCTTCCCAGTGATCACACGCACCCCATCTCTCTCCTCTGACCAGACACACTTTATCAAATCAAATTTTTCTCTCATCTTGTATACAATATGGGTGATATACTCAGCAGGGAGACTCTTCTTTATCTGCAGGTATGCTCCATATCCTAGGAATATCTTGTTCAAGCACTCCACATACCAGGAGGGCCTGACAACATCATAGAAGTCAGCTATGAGGTTTTCCAACACATCAGAGAAATCAAGGATGACTTCTCGATCCTGCTTCTTCATGTCCCTGGGAAAAGCAAAAACAACGTAGCTTTCTTCTGGAACATCTGTTCCCCTCCTGGAGAAACGCCTGACCACACACTCAACAACTCCAGTGCTACTCAACAGGTCAGCAAAGTACTCTGCAAGGCCTTTTATATGACTCCTGTGCCATATCTCTTCAAGCTCATCCAGTGCTTTCTCCTTTTTTTCATACCTGCTGTACCTCATGATGTCGCACATGAGGTTATACGTGCTTTTCACATAGAAAACATGGAGGTTGTAGGAGAGAACTGTCAGTAAAAAGTCCAGGTGGATCTTCTCTACTTCATCCATGTCTAAAGACCTTTAGGGAACTTCCAAAAAAGATATAGCTTGCAAGCAACATGAGGGGAGCTCCAACAAAGAAGGGGTACCTTTTTTGGAATGACTTCTCAGCCACGAACATCTCAAGGTATGGTATGTCTGCGACTTCTCCAGGGTATGCATATTCATACCTTACAAGGGATAGATAAGGCTCCTCTACAGGGAAGCAGATGACCATGATACCCTCCTCTGAGCTACACGGAAGCACATCAAGACCAAGAACTCTGAACAGCTTGATGATGCATCTATCTACAACCTCCTCTGGGATGTGGGGAGCTACATCATACAAGGATGCATCAACTCCTATGAAGCTTTCTAGCTTGCTTGTTCTCAGGAGGAGGTATGAGGCAAGCCTTGGAAAATCTTCTAGGTACTCAACTGGCAACTCATGTTCTTCTGCCTTCTTCACCCAGATGTCCAGGTCGTGATCTTCTATAAACTCTTTTCTCAGCAGTATCCTAACCTGTGGATGCCAGAAGAAGTTGTAAGGGACTAGTCTATCTACTAGGAGCCTCGTGAGCGGCTTAGTTCTGTATAGCAAGCTCAAGATTTTCACAAGCTCACTAACCTCAACCCCTGGTGAGGGATACTCCTCTGACACTTCCTTCATCACGAGCAGGTTTATTCTTTCTTTTATTTTTTCACAGACTAAACTCACTTCAAACATGGTGTGCCCAGCATACTTTGATCTATACACATTCCTTAGCAGGATCTCCTTTACCCTTTTCCCCTCTTCAACTGGTGGGCTCTTCCCAGTTATGACCTTAACTCCATCAACCTCCTCTGACCACTCTTTCTCTATCAGTCCATACTTCTCTCTTATCTTGTATATGATGTATGTTATGTACTCTGCAGGTTTTCCATGAAGTTCCATGTAACAGTCAAAGCCCTCAAGGAGGTTGTGTATGTAGTCTTGGCAAGTCTTTGCATCTCCATCATTTTCCTCTAAGTAGCTGACAAAATCCAAGAAAGCTTTCACACACTCTTTGGGCATCTCACATGGAAGAGTAATGAGAAAAAACTCACCATAAATATCCCTGGCAAAAGCTCTGACATAACCTGTTTCATTCAGCAGACTCACAACAAACTTTGTGAACTCATCCCAGCATTCGTAGGCCATACTGATGAGATCACCACAAACTTTTCTTACATCCCCCTTTAGGTGTTCATAGACTTTCTCTAACCTCTTTCTCAAGATGGGCAGGGAGATGATGTACAGGTCGTATGACAGAGCAGTCAGGAGGATGTCCAGGGCTACTTCTTTTTCTTTAACACTCATAAGACTTCCTCGGAGACACTCAAAAAGAAAAAGACACACTGTATTTTTACTTCAACCCGAGGAGTTTCACTAGTGCAAGCAAAGATCCATCACCAACTCCAAGCATATCTCTGAACTTTAAGCGGTTGAACTTTTCTACAATATATATTCTCTCAACACGAGTTATAACTCTTGGAGCTGCGTAAGTGCCCCTTGCTACCTCATATATTCTCATCTGCAGTAGCTTACTCACCATGAATGCCTCCTCTGACTCATCTATCAAGGATGTCACAAGCAGGTCAACTCTGTTATCATTCCTATACTCAACCACTAGGAACACTGCTGGGACAAAGCTCATCACTTCTTTCATTATAAAATATAAGAGGTTGCTCCCAAAAACAACTGCTCCAGATGGATAACCTATAGATCTTACTATAATTTCTCCCCCAGGTATATCTCCTAATATGCCTGCATCACAACTGAAGAAATCTGTGATGATCTTGTCCATATGCAACCTGCACAGCCAGTCAAAACTTTTAAAGAACTCTATGGTTTTGTATGCCAACTCCAGTGAGCTCTCCACGTGACTGATCAACATCTTCTTGTCTTTCTTTGGTCTCTTCTCAGAAAAGTAACTGTTGAAAAGCAGATAAGTATCGCTCTTTATCCTGAAGGATACTTCATAAAAGACCCACCACTTCTTAAAGAAGCCCTTGGGCATCCTTACAATCCACACATCATCAACAACATAATCATACTTAGCTGGAGATATGCCCAAGTCAATGAGTTCATCCTCCCAAACCTCTGCAGTTCCTTTGACATCAACATCATCCTCCTGTGATAGATCTAAGCATCTCAAAACATCTGCTAAGACTCCAGTCCACATGTTGAGTGGAAGTTCGCCAGTAGTTGATTTCAAGATAACAAATCCTCTAACTACCTCCCTCATCAGGTGCATGGTAGTCCATACATCATCAGAACTCTCGCCTTCAACCATGATGTACCTGAGCAAATTCTCTGGGAACTTTTCTGGAGTTGCTACAAACCACTTGTCCTTGCGTATAACCCTCAAATTAAACTTTCTCAGGTTATTTTTTATCATATTAACAACATCATCTATGGACACTGCTAGGAACTCCCTCTCTAGCTTTGTGCTGAGCTCCCTGCGGTCAAAAAAATCTTTCAGAATGTCTATCTTCTTATACTCTAGCCCTACAGAATTTACCCCCCAGCTGAAGTCGCTTAGTGCAAGTATGACAAGTTTCTTTACATCATCACTAATGTCACTCACATCTCATCACACAGCACTCAGCAGTTTTTCATCAAATATAAGAAAGTGTTTTTTTACATTTGATGTGAAAGTCATGGAGGAGGATGTGATACTAGATATAATTCTGACTGCGGAAGCATACGACATTTTTTCCTTTACATGTAGCGAGTTCTTGCAAAAGCTTGGCAGAATTCTCCCACACATCAAAGGGGAAGCGAAGACCACAGCTGAGAAATTAATCAGAATGAAGGAGAAAAAGAGAGAAGTAGCTGAGATGATAGAAGGAGTTATAAACAACACAAGACAACTCTCATGTCACATCTTTTCGTACAAGGAACATGTAGGCATAGATGACTTCCTCTTAGTCAACATCCCAAGATCTATGGACAGGGGAATGGCAAAACTACTCCTGGAGTTTGTGAGGTTTGGAGTGGAGGAAGCAAAATTCAAAAGCGAAAGAGAGATGGCGTATGTGGTTCCTTTCTCTCAACCCCCAGAGATCTATGTGATAGAGACGAAGGAGCAGATCTTTGGAAGAGTTTTTCCAGAGCTTGTCAGGATGGTTCTCAACGGCTACGGATGCGTCCTGGAGCTCCGTGGCAGAGCAAAGCCTGAGCACATAACGTGGATTATATATAGGATAAGGGAAAGTCATGGAATGGTTGAGAGTGTGTGGTCAGAGAAAGATGGGAAGCCCTTTAAGGTTCAAATAAAGAAGCAGTTCCCAACAGAGTACGCATATGTTTCCTCAGTCATCAAACTAAGGGAGGTATATGAGTCAACCTACACAAGGCACACAATGTTCCTCTGTGAGGTTAATCTGTACCCAAGATACCACCCAGAGGAGTCAAGGTTCATAGATATTCTCTCTATGAAAGCAATATTCTCTAACTGGAGCCCAAGAATAAGCACCAAAGATCTCATGGATGCCCTTATGACACTTTCCCAGGAAGAATCAGCATGGGATGGCGTGAGCTTGTCAAACTATGATATCTTCATGTTCTGGAACCCATGGACACAAGTGCTCTATGAGGACAGGAAAGATGTTGACATTCATGCCTGGATGCGTGAAGCACATGACATATCAGAGGAGTGCGTGCACTTTGGAATTCTAGACGAATGTCTCCAGCATCTTCTGGTCACGCAGATCCTCTCATATAGAGATATCATATTGTTAGTTGACTACGATGAAGCTCTCTACAACCTGGGTTTTGAACTCCTCTCAAAGCTCCTTACAATGATGAAATACACACTTCCAACCAGGGCTACTGGATATGTCCTGGCCGTGTATCCAGATGAGCTGGATGATGATCTCTTAGAGCTTTATGGCTACTTATACTCTGTGGCACAATATACAGAGCCTTATCCCATACTGGAGTACTTCATAGCCAAGAAGATATATGAGAGGCACAAGCCCTACTCAGTGGGAAATGGAGTTGCATATTCAGTTCTTTCTATGCTGAACTTAGTTAAATAATTCAATACTTTTACAACATTTACAAACTTTTTAAATGCTTTTTATGTTATTCTTTTGGTGAGCCTGTTGTCTAAGGACATCATCACTGAGGTTAAAAAGCTTCTAGAGGCCCACAAGAGAAGAAACAATCCCTTCATAGCTCTCTCTACTGTAGAGCTCCCCCTAGATACTAAAAGAGGCATAGCAAAGGCACTCTACGACTTCTTCATATCAGAGGCTAAGAGGAAACTTGAAGAAAAGAAGGAGAATGAGATATGGATATCTGATTTAGTTCTCTGTCCCCTGAGAACTGAGCTACGTGAGATGTACCCAGAGCTCTCTTTAATTCCTAAACCAAATCTTCTCTTGGGCTCTTTGGTTCACTTGGGCATAAGGTTCATAGCTGCAGCATGCGGTCTTGACTATGAAGTCCCCATATCCAAGGAGATATCCATAAACGGAAAGAGGTACATTCTGAAGGGGAGGATAGACCTGTACTCCCCAGATGACAACATCTTGTGGGAGCTCAAGACTGCCAGGGAAACATTCAGCATACCTCATCCCCATCACATCCTCCAGGTGTACCTGTATAAGATCATGGTCAACGCAGAGGAGGCTAGGATCATATATGTAGCTCCAGACAGAGTTTGCGAGGTGCCAGTGTCAGAGGCTGATATGATCGTAGCTATGGGAAAAATAGTCTCTGCTGAAGGCATATCAGAGAGAAAGCTCATAGAGACGCTAGTTGATATTCATATAAATAAGAAGAAGGTTCCTCTGTGGGACTGGGAGTGCGAGGGCTACTGTCCCTTTAGGCAGTTTTGCCCCAGATATGTCAAGAAGGTGAGAGGAAAATGAAGAACATATTCGCATACTGCAGAGGTCCCTGGGTTCACACTCCAGACGCCATAGTAGCAAAACATGTTTTGGAAAAAATAGCAGAAAATCATAGGGTTTTTGTCTTAGCTAAGGACCTGAAAGCAGGCTCTTTTGAACTTAAGAGAAACCTGTTCTGCCTCCCAGCATCAGATGACAATGTGAAGTTTAGGCTACAGGTGTACACATATAAAACATATGTGTGGATTCATCACATGATAGTTTTCCCCTCACCAAGAACTTTGGCAGAGGATGTATTCAAGATATCTTCTCTGATGCCCAGGAGCATATTCTTCTTTCCGCTAGATGCAACCTCAGCTAGACTGTCTGTTCTACATCCTCCTTTAGAGTCTGCATACGCAGTTGTGACTACATCAAAGTCTGTAAAGGAGCATCTGTCAAAGTTCCTAGGCAACGTGGTGTATGCCCCATGTGGTGCTCCCAGAATTCCCTTACCGAAGGCTCAAAGGACAGAAAAAAATGGCTTTTCAGTGCTGGTCATGGACACTATAGACAAAACATCTCAGATATTCAACATACTGAAGGGAGTGAGGATGTTTATAGACAACATAGAAGAGAGTGAGAAAAAGAGAATAAAGGTGATATTTTTTACTCCTTTTGGTGGGATGCTGAATGAGGGTTCCTACGATCCCACAGCCATCACAGAGCACCTGGGCATGAGGGAACATGCACATATAGTGGTGAGTGACCCTGAAGTGATGCCATATGTCATAAGTGATGTAGCAGCTCTGGTAGATATATCAGATGTGGTCATAATAGGCAGATCTAGTGGGTATGGCATTCTTCCCCTCATAGTCATGACAAGAGGGAAGCCAGTGGTGGCACCAGAAGATCACATCTTCAAAGAGTATGTCGGGGAAAGAGGATATCTCATAAAAGCGGATGAGTTTTCTATATACCCAGGAGATGTGCTTCTGAGAGAGTATCCTGTCATAGACCCCGAAAAAGTGTGCGACATCCTGCACAAAGTGTTCTCACATCCAGAGGAACTCAAGAGAAAGTCTGAGGAATCCATGAGGTATGCTGAGAGCATGACGTGGGATAGCCTCGTACACAAACTGGAGAAGCTACTAGAGATGTGACATTTTTACTTCTCTAGATACTTTATTCTGAGGGGTATACATGTCAAGCACAGAGTGCGTATCGTCAGTAAAGATTCTTCCTATAGTAGACTTTGAACTCCCGCAGTTGGAGTTACTCCCTGACAAAAGAGTATCCCATGCAAGCGTGGTGGTACCAGCAGCCTACTACAAAAAACCACTGACATCCTGGTTAAGGTTCATAGAAAACGCCTGGACAACAACTCTTGTTTTGGACAACATACACATAGAGTCTCACAAGTACTACGCCTTGGACGGGTATGCTAACATATTTTATGTGTACTCTAAGAAGTACAACGAGAGACTTTTGAGCCCTTGCCACCATGTAGCCATCTCCGAGGCATCAACTTTTTCAAACGAGAACATCACAGTGAAGTTCAGATCAGTAGTAGCAAAACTTCTTGTTGGAGATGATGAGAAGGTGTGTGGAGCTTGGAGCATAGCTGTGAAACCCAAGCACATGGCATCAAGCACCTCATACATGAAGTATGACCTGTTCACCTCTGACTTTGTTTTGGAGACTTCCTGTGATCTAGACACTGCTTTGGAGAACATACTGACTGAGCACTCTGAAGAGACTCTTAGAACTATGGCACACAAGATAAAGAAGTATGGAGGGAACCTACACAGGATTATGTATCTATTTCTCACATGTGTGGGCCTCTCCCTAGGAACTGTGAACAGAGAGCTTGTACAACTGAAGGACTATGCAGATGTTATCTTAGCTCTTATATAATGTTATCTAAGTTGCTCACAATTTCTATACCAAGCTTCTCTAAAGCTTTTCTGAAGTTCTCTAGATTTGTCTCTAGAATTTCATATGTTGTCATGTACTGCCTAGGCTTGCATGATTTACTCCAGCTTACCGTTCCTCAGCGGATAGCCAAACATATTTATAATTCTCTATGAACTCCTTTGGCTATCCGCCTCCCAACGGTCTCCCCCAGCCCCCTCACCTCAGGCACATTCCCAGACGGTTGCCCGTCGGGTTTACCTGCGGGTGTTTGGGAACTGGGGGGCACCAAATAAAAAATAATGTGAGTTTATAAAGGCTATTTTAACAAACAAAAACAAAGATAGCTATGAATATTCATAAACAACCATCATGAAACATACCTTCTCACATCTATATAAGTTAGTCAGCTTTAACTTTCTACAACATATCCCAGACATCCATGAACCTAGCAGGGGGAACAGTTTTTAGCTCTTTATGGAAGCCTAAGAAGGAAATGAACTCCAAAACAACAATGCTCCCAACCAAAAACTCTGCGTTGTCCCCCCTTATTATCCACTTTTCCTTCTCTTCATCTGCGACTGTGTGGAAGAACCTCACTGCAACATCAATGCTTGGAAGAAAATCCTTTACAAGCACCGTGAAGTGATGCTCATCAGATATGGTTTTCAAGATGTCTGGCCTTCCCAAAAGTCTGAACTTCATCTTTACCTTATCCTGCCCAAAGATGTCTTTCATGCGGTCATAGATGAAGTCCTCTAAAAATGCGGAGAAGTTAACATCCTCAACACTCCTATACACAACATACATGACTAGTACAATCACAGTCATCACCACATGGCAAACAAGAGGTACACACCCCTATGCTGTGCTATGGAAAGAAGTGCCCTAATAAGAGTTTCTATTTCCTCAGAGTCTTTTTGAAAGCTACCTCTGTAAGGTATAGGCAAAGTCTCTTCATCATAAACCTCTGATCCACCGAACCACCAGAAGCCACAGAAAGATCTTTCATCAGGATTCCAAAAGAGTTGGAAAGCATAGTCTCCAAATATGTCTGCTATCCTAGGTCCACCTATGTAGTTCAGCACATCTTCCAGGAGATTTGATGCCTCTACTTCCTTTAAGCTAGGAATGTGCCCGCAGTCTTCACAGTTGCCTACGAAGAATGACCTTAGCTCCTCAAAGTCAATTTTTCCAGACCTGAACTCCTGTATCTTTTCTTCTAGCCCATCAACCTCATCTACAAACTTTTCCATGAAGCTTATGAAGTCTTCTATGGATTCTTTCTTATACATCTCCAGCAACTCATCATCAGCAAAGAGTGCAACCCAGTAGTACTGGTTGTTTTTTGTGCACAAAGTTCCAACAGACACAGAAGTTTTTTCAAAGATCACTTCTGATGCCAAAAGTGGCACCATCACTTAGTTAGGAGTCCTACTAACATCAGGATGAATCCCAGGAACATGAGTAGCCAGCCAAGGTAGTAAATAGCTGTGTTTACGTAGTAGCTCCCTACGAAGTGCAGAGCTAAACCAAGTACAAACGCTATGACGCCCCATGTGATGTATTTCTTATTCATAGCCACTCCCATATATGATAAAATAAGCACAATAAAAAAAGCAGTTACGAACATAATATACAGAGTCGTGTATATTTTATAGGGGTATGTCATGTCATCACCAGATGTTGTTCTTGCTAACATCTTGAAGCTCATGGCTGATAAGTGCAGGTTTTTCTTAGCACCTGATGAAGTGGCGTCCTTCTTTACTGGGTTCTTTTCAACCATAAAGAGCATGATAGCTCCTCTAGTCAGAGGAGCCTCTGTGGTCTTGGTTGAAACTGATGTTATATCTGCTGTTGGACTAGTCCCACAGGCTGCAGGGTGGAGAGTAGAAGAGACTCTAAAGCAGCCCCTTAGGAGCTTGTATGAATACTACTATGGGAGAGAGGAAAACATAGACAAAGCCCTGAAGGCTCTTTCATACTATGTGCTAGCCACGCAGGGTTATATCAGAGAGCCCTTGGAAAACGCCATAGCAAGACTGATATACTCAGTAGCGTCACAGATGCTAACTGAGAGGAGGTTTGTCAACATAAAGTACGAGGGAAAGAGGGCTGATGCTATAAAGGTAAGGTATGTTGATCTTGTGGTAGTCAGACTAGAGGGAGATAAGTACATATATCTCTGTGATGCTGATGCTTATAGTTTTTTGGAGGAGGTGAGCTGAGATGGAGGAAATAATTTTGAGCATTATGAAAGTCATGGCATCTAGCAGGACTTATGTTTTCAAGACTGCCAAGCTCAGGGAGACTGCTGGCGATGTGGTAGACTATGTCCTTAAGAGGAAGATACCACACATGACACCACACAAAATAGAAGACATGCCAGGAGAAGTGGTACTCCTTGTGCCCAGAGACTCACCTCTTTTCATAGTTGACAGAATAAAAACTGTGCTGAAGTCCGATGTTGTACCAGACGACATGAAGATCCCCATAGTTTATGCCATGATAGAGGAAGAGGGTCACAAGCTCTACATGAGGGAGTATGGCTTTGATGGATCTTTCATGGCCATGATCTTTGATGTGATGGCTACTGAGAACAACCTCATAGACCACAGGGTGAGCGACATTCCCTCTGACTACTTCAGAGACATCACCATGACCATAGAGTCTGTGAGGAAGATCCCTCTAGTCATAGTTATGTCAAGGAACGAATCGCTGGGGAAGACTTTCTATGACTTCATATATGGGGAAAGAGCAGAGGATGTGAAGGAGCTCTTGGCATCTATGAAAGTCTATGATGCACTAAAGATAGTAAGAGAGAGCTCTTGTTGGGTATAAAAAAATCTATTTTAAAAAATTCCTAGGATTTTTTTTAGTATCCTCTTTCATAGTATACTGGCAAGTATGGATGTGCCTCTGCCTCCTGCTCCACATATAAATCCCACTCCTTCTTTGGGAATTTCATCCAGTTAGGGGTGTTTATAAAGAAAGCCACCCTGGCTGGTCTTACCCCTGCCTCTTCAACTAACTTCTTGAAGGAACTCAAACCAAAGTCATCTTCAAACTCGCCATCACTCAAGATGACAAAGAGGGAATCTGTGAAGTCTCTCAAGAGTTCTGGGTTTTCTCTGATCTTATGTCTGAGTACCTCAAAAACACTTCCCACTATAGTTCCACCAGTAGGTCTTTCCCTCACCACTAGCTTTATATCTTCTGGAGATACTGTTTTTGTATCAAACACCTCAAAGTCATGGACAGTAACTGTGAATGTCATGTAGTAAATTTTCCTCACAAGGTGGGAGTATCTCTCCACAAGGTGTATCAACTCGTTTGTGAAGTAGACAAACTCTTTGTCTGATATGGATCCGCTAGCGTCTACCACATAGAAGACAGCCCCTGGGCCCTTTATGGGCACATAGCTGGGGAACGGTATGCCAGTTATGTAGGAGTAAGGAAGCCACTTTTTCTTGAGCTTCTGGTATGTTCTCATGTAAACATATGTGGCATACTGTGAAACAATGGATAGTAACAACTCCTCCCAGTCCAGGTATGGCTCAGTTTCAAACCTCTGAACCATATAAACAAGATCAGAGTACTCTAAGCCTCTGGACTTTAGGTGTTCTTTCAGTCGTTGCCATGCCTGCTTTAAGTGATGCGGCTTCGGCTTTGGAAGTTTTCTTTTATCTCTCTTTAGCTTTTCCTTCATCTTCTTCCATCTTTCATGTAGCTGTGGAGCGTTTTGCTTCAGCCACTCCTCCCCCTCACGCTTTCCTTTAACCCATGTGCGGTGTTTCTTGCCCCATGGTGGGAGTTTATCTTCTGGGATTTTGAGCGGACAGAAGCCAAATGCTTGTGTGAACGCCTTGTTCAAGTCTATTTTTTCTTTCTCTATGTTACGTGCAAACCAGTAGTATATCTCCGTATCAGTAAGCCTTATATACATATCCCTAGTCAGTTTCTTTCCAAGATTTTTTGCTAACTTCTGCAGGTGTTCAAAAGTCACAAAAACTTCAGGAGGTGTTGGAAATCCAAGGGTTTCCAATGTCCAGTTTACTCTGGCATCTGCTATGATGTTGAAAAGGTGGTGGTTGTATTTCTCCCCAAATGTCTTCTTCAGTCTTTCCACTTTAGTTGGATGAAGGAACACTATGTGCAATAGCTCATGGAGCACGCCGCTTAAGAGGTAAGCATATGTGGCAAGCTCCTCATCAGATGGTGCAACCCTAGCAGAAATGATCTGCCTGATAGTGTTCAGCATATTTATATTCTCTTTACTCAGAATAATTTCCTTGTACTCCTCAAGTGCTTGTAGGATTTTCTCTGCATCATAGAAGACCACTGGGTAGTCATCATCTATGATCCAGAAGTCTCCAAGTTTTCCAGTCCCAGTAGCATCAACTAATTCTACAGCATAAAAGAGGTGTGCGACATGAGGGAATCTTGATGTTGCTATGTACCTCACAAGCCCAGGAAGCTTTTCCCTTACAAATTTCTTAAAAGATTCAACATCTTTTGGGGAATATGTAGGCCGCATCATGGTGTACCGCCTTTCTTTCCTCCAAGTGTTCGTAACTCTAACTCTTTTTTCATAGCTTCCTTGAAAAGTGTATAATGTAGCTTTGGATCTGCAGTAGATAGCCAGCCCCTAAATTCATTATATACTTCAGGGAAATATTTCTCCATAAGCATTATTATTGCTTGGGCAAACTCCTTGGCATCTCCTGGTGTCCACTTTCCTTCACTTTCAGCTTCAAGGTTCTCTGGAGGGTTGAGATACATCAAGAGAAGTTCTCTAAGGAAGCTCCAATCTCTTATAGTTGTTGGATCTTTTATGTTGCATGCAGCCAATAAACAATCAACAAAAACATAGTGTGTGAACTTTCCATCTTTCCATGTTGGTGCATACTTTAAGTCTCCAGTATCCATGAATTTATATACATCAAACTTGAAAGCACCGTCCAGTTGCTCCACAAACTCTACAGCAACATCTGCTGATAATAGTCCAGAGAGCAAGCAAAGCAGAATTCTCTTTAGCGATTCATCCTCTGAAAAGAGCTTCACAGCTTTTAGGTAATCTTCTCCAAAGAGAGGGTTCAAAGAGAGAACATTTAAAAGCTTTTCAGCCTCACGCCAGGACCTTGGGGTTGGGAATGTTCCCTTGGAAGGATAGTTTCCAATTTCTCTTGCTCTTCTCTTCACAAACTCCATGGGCTTCATGAAGTGCTCTACATAAGCTCTCAAGAATCCTTCTACAAGCAAGTTCTCTTTTTCTATGAGCTCCTTTATCTGCTCTTGTCTAGAACTCTTGTCAAATGGATTCACAAATTTTATGATCTCCAGTATCTTCTCATTCATCTCAGGTTTGAACTTCTTCTTTCTAGCTTCAAGCCAGTCTGTTAAGTCTGGCGGTGCAACATTGACTACGATCATTCTGTCCCACAGGGCAGGGGGTATCTCAGCAGATGCCAAGGCAGGGTCTTCGTTCTGAGGGTTAAAAGCTATGATCGGAACCAGATTCTTTACCTGCACAGTACCCATTCTTCCAACTCTTATGAACTCAAAGAGCTGCCTCCTTGATATGATATCTGCATTTTGGAAGTCGTCATAGTACACTATGAGGAGTGGTATGAAGGATGCAGCAAAGAACTCAGCAGGCGGCATGAACAAAACATACTTTCCTTTGATGATCCATGGAACCCCAAACATATCTTCTGGCTTTATGGTGGCTAAGTCATGAACTATGTACATGACCTTGTACTTTGGAACTTTTTTCCCATCTCTGACAACTGTAAGTTCTTCCTCTATATCCTTTCCAACGTACTCCATGGGGTTCCATTCTAAAACATCAGTCTGGGGGTTCAAGCCAAGCTTTTGTACCCAGAAGTTCACAAAGCTGTTAACTGTAGTTGTTTTTCCTATGCCACATCGTCCATTCAGGGCAAGCGTAGCAGTTCCTCCAGAAACTCTGTAGCACGCATATATGAACAAAAGCGTGAACAACTCATTTCCAACACGAACAACATTCTCCATGCCAGGTATGCGTTTTTCTTCTTTTCCACCCTTATCCTCAAATGCCATATGCTTCACCTAAATTGCACCAGCAAGCTTCATTTCAAGCTCCATGAGTGCATATGAATATCTTCTTAATGTCATTCCATGAAGCACATTCAAAAGATGCTCTGGATCATCTTTTACTTTGAGTATATGTTCATAGTCAACTTTATCCTTGGTGGCATCTATGATGTCAGCCATCATGATGTATGGAAGATGATCAAAGAGCTTCTTTGCTATTTCATCATAATAGTACACAAGCAAGGCATTCACCTGCTGGAACTTCGCAACAGCGTACTCCCACTTTAGTGGGCTTCTTGTTCCCTTTCTCACTATCCACCACTCCAGGAGACTCTTCCTGAAGAACAATGTTATGACTTCCTTTTTCTCTTCCTTAGACAGTGACGTAAAGATCTCGTAGCAGTCTTCTTTAAGCCCTTGCTTGGCAGTCCATCTCAGGAGCTCCAACTTATCATCAGCAGACAGCTGCCTGAGAAACTCAACTCTTCTGTGCTTGGGTAGGGACTTCCACTTCCTGTACAACTCCTCTGGGGAGGCCACATGCTACACCATATAAAAAATAGATGAATATAATTTAATTTGGTGAGGCTGTGCATGGACTCTTGGTACACAAGACTCCTAAATCGTATAATAAAAACAATAAATCCTGACTTCTTTTGGGGAGAAAATACTAGATTCTTCTGGGAAAAGTTTCCAAGAGATGTGATACGAGTAACAGTTCTTCCAAAGGCAGGATCTATCACAGTAAGCGTAGATATACTCAAGCTGGAAATGAGAGAAATAAAAAAATCTCTGCTCAGGTACAATGGAAATATATATTCATTCAAAACAGAGGATGAACTAATGAGGTGGCTCAAGGCTTTTATAACTGAAGTGAGAGAATGCTTGAAATTTGGAGGAGCAGAGGTAGAGGTTCACATTAGACAACTGTCAACACTGGATATCAAAATAATCATAACTACAAAGGATCCAAATATCTACTGCTTCATACCAGAGGACTACTTCCCAGCATAGCTTTATACTCTAACTATTTTCCCTTCCCACTTTTTGAAGACCAATGTGAGCACTCCGTTTATGAATTTCTTCTCAACAAGCTTATCAGGATCTATCTTGCACGGTAACCTTGCCTTCAGCACATAAACTCTCTTGAGCTCCTTAGCCTCAGCTCTGATATGTATGAAGTCAGATCCAACTTTACACACTATGCTCCTTGGATCTGCACCTGGGAGGTCAACATATATCTTGACTTTGTCATCATCTTCAACTATGGTGTAAAGAGGCCTAACTATGGTTTCCTCCCCCTGCCTCTGCACTTTTGGAGTCTCATATCTTCTTATTCTCACTCCTTCTGGAGTTATGTCCACATAGAAGCCAAAGAGGTGCGTGCCTATGTTTGTTGACAGGCCTTTTCTAATATCTTCCCAGTCCCTTTCAAGCTCCTCAAAAACTGACTTCAGCGAGTTTTCTATCATGGAGCTGAATCTCTTAAAGAAATCCTCTATAAACTTGGACAAAGAATCCCAGAAGTCATCACTCATGCAGCACACCTCACATGAGAAAAATAATGAATTTTATTTATAATTAATGAAAAAGTTCAAAGTGAAAGATTAGCAGAAACCTAGGAAGTAAGTTAGCCACAGCACTCTTGGATTCCCAACCATAAATTTCTTCTTGAACTCTCCAAGCACTAGGGGCTCCCCCACATCTACATATCCCATGAGGGGGGCTGCTGAGTATAGCATGTACCAGGGATGATCTTTCATGGCATGAGATGGATAAAAATGAACATGTACATGGTCTTTACTCCTGTAGAACACAGGAGTGACTTCTAGGAGTCTTCCAAGCCTCAAGAGATCATAGAATTCCTCCATTCTTTCAGGGATGGGCACAGCTATCTCTGGAGAAAGCTCTACCGAAAGCCTAGAGAGCAGAGGCAACACATCTGTAGCACGCTCAACAAGTGTTTCTACTACCTCCCATGACAAAGGATCTCCCTTTACGTTCTTCCTTATATCGCTGATGAATTTATATATGTTGATGTGTCTGGTATACAAGGAGTTGTAGTCCAGCAGGTACATCAGCAGACTTAAAACTGATAGTGTTTTATCACTCACTTTTCTGCTCTTTCCCTTCAGCACACCCTCCAAGAAGTCCTCTACTGGAAAGAACTTCTGAGCAGCCTCTGGAAAAATCTCCTTGGAAGGTAGAAACGGAAGAATAGAATCTACATATCTAGGTATGAGAAACCTCACTCTCACTCCGTGCTCTAAGGTAGCATATCCAGATGCAACTAGGAACTTATCAATACTCATACCTGAAATGCTACTCCAGCTCTGCCCCTCTACTACATATATTTTATTGAATGACACGAGTTCCTCATAGAACACATGGTTTCTTCTTGGTGCTATATTTGCATTCTGCATGATGCGTTGTATAACTCCTGTGGAGACTCCAACCAGCTGGGAAAGCTCTTTTATCAAGCAAGAAATTTTTTCAACAGCATTTCCCCCCTCTAGTTCAAGCGTTACATCTACATCATAGGCACGAGAGTATTCTTCTCTTTCTAAAACTTTCTCTATGTGATAGCTAAAGGCAGAGAGTGGCAACTCACCACAGAGTGCCTTGTACTCCACATATGTACCCAGAAAGAAGAGGTAGAAACTAGGGGAGTAACCAATGTAAAAAATACCCTGCCTTTTCAATTCTCTTAATCCTTCTATGATCAGTTCAACAGTCTCTTTTATGTACCTAGGAAAACTCCTAGGAATTATGATGATCTTGTGTTGGTATATATCATCCACATCATAAACATAGAAATCATCCAGCAAGTCTCTTACTACCTCCTGCTTAAGCTCAGGGCAGACATCAGCATAAAACCTACCCAAAGTACCCATCTCCATGAGGAGCCCTCTAGAGTGAGGATGCATCCCTAAACACTAAAAAAATAAAAAGAGGGGGAAGGAAAAGTTTTTATTCACTGTTTCCCTCTGCTAGGTATCCATACCTGCTTAAGAACTCCCACAAGGCAGTCCTTATAATCTCTGACATGTTTGGAAAAACTCCAGCATCTACCAGTGCCTTGAGCCTCCTGTACAGAAAAGGAGTCATGTGTACTGTGACAACTCTGTTCCTTTTCTCAACATCAACATCATCTATTTTTCTCTTGAAGAATCCTCTGAACCTGTTTACTATGTAGTTCTTGAGAGATGCCAGGCTGCTGGTGGCATATTCCTCATGCCCCCCGTTGATAAATGTGTACCTTATGCTCTTCCTGGATTTTGTGGCCTCTATGGCAAAGGCCTCCCCTCCTATTCTGAACAGAATTCTTCTGTACTCGTAGTCTCTGGTGACTGGTATACCGTTCTTTTCAAGCCAGGCAGCCAGCTTTTCAAGAATGTGCTCAACTATCCTTTGGGACCTCATAACCCAACCCCCTATAAAAACTAAGGCAAAAGCCTTTTAACGCTGGAAAGTCTCCATTTTACTAGCAAATCAGACGGGGGAGGAATGTTTTTCTCCAGACAGATTTTCCTCAGAGCAGTCACAGCATCACTGTTTTCGTAGTTTATGTGGTATCTCCCATTCCTATCCAGGACTATGATATTCTTCTTCATGAGCCTGCTTATGGACTTATCCACATCTTCCTCACTGAGGTCTGGGAAGAGGTTCCTAGTTATATCAACCTTTCTTATCCCTCGAGGATCGTTGTTGTATATGGTCAGAAGTACCAGCTTCTCCTTCTCAGTCAGCCTTACGCCTCCTTCGGAGGGTTCCCTGTTGAGCTCTATGCTTACGCTTATCCAGTCAGAGGAGAACATGCTTGGCTCCTCACAAGGCTTAACTCCAACAAACTCTCCACTTCTAAGTATCCCAACCCATCCAGTCATCTTGGGTGTGACCTTCAGAGGAAACCCATCTTCGCTGTATATCTCCAGAACTAAAGGCTTCTTGAACATCATGATGCTTCCGCCCTCATCCTTAACCAGAGTGTACACCAGTATCCTGTGGCCACTCCTCCCAACTTTCAGAGCCACGCCTACAAGTTTGTCAGACGCCCTGCTCATGGCAGTGAGCAACATGGAAGTCACTTTTCTCATGGCATCATCTAGGTGTGAGGCCACAATCTTGACTGTTGACCTCATCACTCGAGGCACCAAAGTATAAAGGTAAGAAAATATAAAAATATTACGAGCATATGTGCATACATACATATTTTTAAAAAATGTGCATTCTTTCTTTTTTTGGTGAGGAGGTGTGAAGAGAAGAACTTCCATCACACTATCCCCAGAGGCTTATGAGCTCCTGATGAGGATCAGAGGAGGAATTCTCATAAAGAAACACTGTGACATAACTCTCTCATCCATAGTTGACACACTCATAATGTTTCTTGGAGAGCTCCTCAAGAACAGAGATCTCTTCGAGTATGTGAGAAGCAAAGTCACAAATGAGAAAGTCAGAGAATTTCTCAACATGGTTGAACACATAGGGGAGTGATATGGATAGGGAGAAACTGGAAAACATCATAAACTTCGTAGTCAACGACACCAACGCCATGAAGATAAAGAGGGGTGAGCTAGTCTCGTTTTATCTAGAGGGGAACATCAAGATAGGTGAGATATATCAAGTGATGAGCAGCATAAGGCATGCTTTTGATGAGAAGTACAAGGTGAATGTTGCACTCATTCTCATAACTGATGCTAATGACAAGCTCTGGTTTGTCATGGCTAGAGACTATGAAACGCTTTACCTGAGAATAGGAGACTTCCTTTCAAGCTTAGAAAGGAACTCCAAATGACATACGACGAGAAATACTTTGAGTGGAGGGACGAGAACATAGACAGGACTGAGTGGCAGGACATCTTAAACATTCTGAGAAAGAGTTTTCCCACTGCTAGGAGGGTACTGGAGATAGGCTGTGGCACAGGAGGGCTCATGGAGTTTCTCATCAGTCATGGATATGATGTCACCGGGGTTGACATAAGCCACTTTGCTGTGGGAGAGTGCAAAAAGAAGGGTTTGAAAGCGTTGGTTGCTAGTGCAGAGAAGTTGCCTTTTCCTGATGATTCTTTTGATCTAACAATCTCCCAGCACCTCCTAGAGCACTTGGTAAACCCCATACAAGGGATAAAGGAAGCTCTGAGGGTGGCTAAGTATGGGAGCATACACATAGTTCCTGGTCACTGGAACAAGGATCCAACACACATAATAAACCACTTCACAAGGCCTTTTCTGAATGATCTGCTGAGACTCATATCCTACGAGGCACCCATAAAGTCATACGAGATACTCCTGGACAGCGTGTCCAAGGTGAATGTAACCCTGACTGACTACATAATCATCATTTATAAGTCTTAGTTGTCTTTGTGTGGGTTCTTTTCCACTTCTGAGAAAAACTCTGGAAACTCCTTGCGTATCTTCATGTAAAATGTTTTGTCTTCCCTCACAACCTTCAGAAAATTCTCTAGAATTTTATACCACACCTTCATTCTCTCTGAGATCTCCCCCCACTTTCTATTCAACCTCTTCCTGTTGTATGCTATGCAAAGAGCAGAATAGGCCATGCCAACAAAGCTCCAGAACAGTGCCCATGGGATTCCTAGGATGAGTGGTTGGTATACACACTCAG
>Ga0190313_1000648_pt1 | contig 20261 bp, 18 predicted proteins | sample 4870071011_MG_FD_169989 | JGI IMG/M metagenome (GOLD analysis project Ga0190313, IMG submission 169989) | Hydrothermal vent sediment bacterial communities from Southern Trench, Guaymas Basin, Mexico - 4870-07-10-11_MG | ecosystem: Environmental > Aquatic > Marine > Hydrothermal vents > Sediment ...
CCACCTATCGTCCTGACCTCAGAAGCTTCAACAGAATTTATATCTACCGTTTCCCAATGCGGCTCCTCTTTCTCTTTTTCAACGCTCTTATCCTCTTCTCGTACGATTTCTTTTCTCAGCTCCGATGCGAATTTCCTCGCAAGTCTTTCTATTTTTTCCGGTGGCTTTATCAAAGGAAGTTGACCCGTTATGAGCTGTTCAATGCGATTGGCCAGGAATTTTCTTTCACGATCATCAAGGTCAAGCTTTCCCAGGTTGAGCAAAATCCTCTGCCGTGGCCCTTTGGGTGTACGATAGGCCTCGATGAGCTGGTAATAAAAATAGCTCTTTCCTGTGGATTTGTCTGTTTTTCTTACTCTTCGAATATACATAGCAAAATATGCATAACATATGACAGAGGGCTTGTCAATAGAATATTTTAGACCTCTAACACTACAAAGCACTTTTCGGTAACCAGATCTAAAATTTTCAATAACTTACGGAACAATAGATGCTAAAAATCAATGAAAAATGCTTTCTAGGTGACAAACTTGGGTTAATCCTATTTGATCCCTATTTAATGTTCTATGATTTTGTCCGGCCTTGATTCACGGATCCGACCTATTCTAAACCGCTTGGCTATCGTCTTGATTGCAGTATTTCTTTTGGCCCATGCCTCGGAAAGGTCTTGGCCGACCACTATTAGCGTCGCTGCCCAATGGTCACGCCCAGGTATATAGTTGGTAATAGCTTCATCAGCTCCGAAAAAATCGGTTTCCACGTGAAGTGGACCAGCAACGGACATAATGTGTTCACCGGCAACTTCAATCATGCCCGGCGATACTTTAATATGCTCGTAAATGACTCCTCGGTGGTAAGCCATTTTAGGCATTAGCGTTGCGCGAGAAACAAAGATCTCCCCTAGCAATTCAACAATGTTAAGGCCTGTGGACCAGTAAACAGTTGTAGGCGTCTGGCTGGGGAGTCGAGCGTCAATTTCTAGCACCTTCAACTCCCCATTGTTCAAAATAACCTCTACATCCATGATCCCTTTCAGATTCAAGGCACTAGCAATGTCCACAGAAATTTTTTCAAAAGTCTCAACAAGGTCAGAAGCTAGCTTAGTGGGAGCTGTGACCCGTTTGCAATCATACCTCATGTCCATATCAAGGTCCGTAACCCGGAGCGGAAAAAATTTTCCATCAACCCCCAGGACTTCCAGCGAATAGGAAGGGCCCTCAACAAATTCCTGAAGAACCCAAGCCTCGGACGAAAAATCCCTTTCCTCAAAGGCATCCATCTCTTCTTTTGTCCTAATGACCCTAACACCTTCACTTCCACTTGAAGCACTTGGCTTGACTACCACCGGAAAACCACATTTCGGCCAAGGCTTTGGCATAGGCACACCAATTTTCGCGAAAAGATGATTAGATTCAATTTTGGAAGAAGATATCCGATATGCATTAAAATCAAAGGCAATCGGAATACCCATAATATGGGCCTCTTCAGCCAGCGCATGAAGGGCCTGACCATCTTCCAGTGCTGGGATAACGAAGTCAACGTTTCTGAGTACTTGAGCTAGCTTTTGTCTTTGAGTTACATCCATCTGAATGAAGTAACTACAAAGACCTGATGCTGGAACATCTGCTGTTTTGTCAATGAGCAACACGTCCCATCCTGCCTTCCGTGCCAAGTAAGCCGCTTCAGTGCCTTGAAGCTTACCGCCAGCCACAGCGACTAACATGCAACTTTCCTTTCAGTAGATTTTCGGAGCATTTCTCTCCGGCGATTCGCAATCCAATCCAAATAGTCATCAAGGGAGGCAGATTGAAGGCCGCATGCAGAAAGCACCGATTTCACACTGTCGGGCGTTCTTCGCGCGTCTTCAATATCAAGACGGTTCTGAGCTACCCCGGCCAGTCCTTGACCCGGCGGCACCAAGGAAGTGACCACATTAGCACCTGCTTCCAGCCTGGGCTTTAGTCCGGCCAGTCCTTCCACATCCAGTGATGCCGGTATCAATCTATCCGGAAAGGCTAGACGCATGATTGCTATAATCATCAATTCTCTCATGGGCTCAGGCGGAACCCAGCCTTCCATAGGAGTCCCTTTTTGAGGAACAAAACTCATTACTCGTATTTGATCCGCATCCAGCGACCGCATGACTTCAATAGATTCGGCCACATCCTCATTTGTTTCGCCGATTCCGCACAGGAGTCCTTCCTCAATCAACATCCCAATCCGGTGGGCAAAATACTTTTTCCTCAAACGCTCCCAGTAGCTTTGACCGATTCTCAGCTTTTTGAACAAGTCCGGCTGATGGGTTTCCTGATAGCACGCATACCATGTTGCTCCGGCTCCGGCAAAATCTTCCAATACGGAGTCTGGAACCACACCAGGGGAAATCATTACCGGCAGTCCAGTCGTGGATCTAACGGAGCTAACCAAAGACGTCAATTCATCAAAGCCGCTGCGGCCATGAAAGAAAAACTCTGGGTCTTCGCCCATTGTTAAATCAATGAGATGGACTCCCGAGTCCGCCAGTCGACACGATGCTTCGATAATTTCAGCAGGCTTTTTTCGATATCTCACGGGAAATGTATTGGATCGGCGAAAAAAACAGAACTTACAATTGTTACGACAAAATGTACTGATGTATACAAATCCATAGAGAAAGACTTTGTTGCCGAAGTGCCGCGTGCGAAGCGCACGAGCGGTTTCAAACAACGCTTGAATGTCTTGTTTATCCCTTAGGCCTAGCAGAAATATTACGTCCTCCTTGGAAAGCTTATAACCCTTTTTAGCTTCATTAAGTATATGCTCAAGCCTATGTCTGGATCGGAATCCTTTCATTATCTCATCATCCTTTCATTGGCGTTCAAATTTCAAATACCTGTCGTCGCCTCCGAACTTCTATTCCTCAAATTGTCATAGATTGAGGCGTATACCATCAAGATAAGCTAGGCTTCGTCCCATTCTCGCAAGGTTTCTTCCTTTTCCGGCAGCCATTAGCAACCGTTCTAGTCCAAAACCGATTCCTACCCAGGCATCGGTGATTTTCCAATGCCTATCAAGGGGATGTGGGCCCATGGCACCTGAACCCAGTTCGATATCACCATTGGCACTTACTACATCTAGAGTTTCCCCATAGACTTCGGATTTTTCTGCCACAAGTTTATAATCTTTTATTCCCGCGGCTTCAGCAACAAGCCCAGCCAGCTCTTGAATCCTGTCCTGACAAGACTCTTGGGGCAATCCCATCTCCACCAAATTGAGCATGGTAAACTCGTTGGAATGCTTAGCACCCTGGCTTTCTTTACGAAAACAGGGCCCGACTTCAAAAATCCGCACCGGTTTCTTCCACAACCTTAAAAGATCTTTCAAGATAAAATATAAATGAGGCGCAAGCATGGGTCGCAAGCATTTATTACTGCCAAGCCAGTAAATCTGAGATGCTAGAGGGTGGGAATCATCAATGCCCATTTTGGACAAAAGCCCCTTAGACATGATGATCGGTGTTATGACTTGGACAAACCCGTTCTTTATTAGGACATCAGCTAACTGATTTTCCAGTCTTATCAAGCTGGGCCTGAAATGAATTTCCCGGAATTCATTGAGCCGCTGGCGCTCTCGTTTAACCAATCGTCTCTCAATCGCCTGATAGGTTCTATCGCGAACCTCAGCACTCTCACACTCCATATTTAAATCAGAGTCGCCGGCATTCAGCTCTACCAACCGCCTATACTGCGCCTCCGACCATTGAACGGACATATTTACTTTTTCCTTTACCACTAAACTTGGTAAAAAATTATTTAGCCTTCTTTTGCTCGGCGGTTGCTGGACCCCTTTTGCCTATTTGGATATATTCTCCTTTAAGCGTCGGACGCAATTAATCTCGATGCCCAGAACCTCAGCTATATTTACCTTCGCCTCTATCCCTTTAGGACTCACTGCACTAGGATGAAGTGTTCCGATACCTAGATCTCTCCGTACTTCACTCATCAGTACTGGATCTGTAAGATCTGAGACAGAGACTCGGAGCTTGTTGGCTACATACTCTTTTGCTTCCTGGATCTTCATGCCACGGATCATCTGCATCCGAGCTACCAGATCTCCGGCAGCTCGCATTCCGCCCATTCCCGCAGCAATAGCATGAGTAATAGCCATGCCAAGCGGGTCACCCACACCCACCTACAATCCATCAAGCCGACATATTTCAACCATACCTTTTGATGCTCTCGAAACAATATCTATCGGTGGGTGATCATGGACTGTCACAGCACCTACCCCCATGCCCATGTTAACGTGAATAGGAATTTTGGCTACTTCGCCACAGGCTTTCATGAAGGTAATTGCCCTCGACAAATTCCACGGCGAAGACTTGTTGGTGGAAGTATTACATACCGGCCCAAAAATTGTTACCCCGGCCTTTTCGGCAAGCTTAACCTGATCGTGTGGGTAAAGACCTGCCAATCGCACTCCATCATAGGTCAAATCCCCATGCATTCCTAAAACGAATTCCCCCGCCATTCCAAGTTCTATACACATTTCAGGATACCTTTTTTTGAGTATCTCCGTTGCTTTCAGACCGGCCAAAAAATCGGCATCACCGGCGGCTCCAACAGTGTCCAAAATGATTCCGTCAGCTCCAGATTCATACATTGAGCTGCATACAAATACTATATCTTTCACTGCTTCCTCAACCGCGGCCTCATAGGATTCCTGAGCCTCCTTTATCTTTCCCATCGGCATCAATTCCGCGGGATTCGGAAACGGGCCATCCGGCTGACTATACAGGCCCAGGTTGGGCATAGCGCCATAGAAAATTGGTGCGGTTGTAGTCAACAGTGCTTTTTCCAAGAGCGGCTGCTCAAATCCAACAATGGGTTTGATCGATTTGAAGCTGTAATCAACATGGCCTAATTCAAGTGTATCTGCACCCATAAGCTTTTCATATATTTCCAAGCATTGAATACGGTTAACACTTACCTGAGTGCGCCACATTTTTAATGGGGTGCCATCATAGCTAAGCACAATTTCTTTACCTGGTTCAACACTCACAAAGCGATAAGGAGATTTAAAAATTTCGAATAAATGTTGTAATTCCTCTTTGGTAAGGGGGGGTACTTTACCTCTATCAGCGGCGTCTTCAGTCCCATCTTCGAGATCCCGCATAAGCTCGCTTTCGCTAAGCTCAACGGGAGTTCCGTCACCAAGTCTGGTAATTATTTTCCCCATCTTCTCCTTCTTCTTAAGTTTCGACTGACCTACCTATCACGTCACTCTCCACAAGATTAGCACAATCGGCCTCACGGTAAGTGCATATTCTCGGTCAATCAATCCTCTGGGTTCTTGGGCCTTACCAAAACCACTCACCCTCCAATTATTAGTTTCATACCAAATTATTAAAGATCAAGCTTTCCTGCTCTATAAGCATTCAAGTACTCTGCACAAAACTCATCCCTTCCAATTAAAGCCTCTGCTGCAATGATGTTAGCCATCATCCTTCGGTCAAGGGGATTAATAATTGCTGCGTCAAGCCCTTTAGCTACAGCCATAACCAAAAAGGTTTGATTTAAAAGTTTTCTTTTAGGTAAACCGTAAGAAATGTTGGAAAGCCCACATATGGTATGCACGCCCTGGAAGTTTGACGTGATAAGCTCAAGCGCTTTAAGAAATTCTACGCCAAAACTGCTGTTTGTCGAGATGGGCTGGACCAATGGATCGACATAAATATTGTCCAGAGAAATGTCATTCTTGACCAGGCCATTTACCAGTTTATCAGCAATCGACAGGCGCTGTTCCGCTGTTTCCGGCATTCCCTCATCGCTCATGCATAGCGCCACAACCTTAAGCTCAGTTCCTGCCACAATGGGAAGTAAATTTTCATAACGCTCCTTCTCAAGCGATATGGAATTAATCATGGCAGTACCTTTATGAATTGACAAAGCGGCTTCTATTGCCTTAGGATCGGCACTGTCAATACAACAGGGTGCGTCCACCACGGACTGCACTATATTTACCAGCCATTTAAGGTAGTCTCCTTCTTTACCAACAAAAACTCCTGCATTCACATCAATGAAATCGGCTCCTGCTTCAAACTGGTCTCTGGCAATCTTTTGAATAGTCTCTTGGTCTTGCGCCTCAATGGCAGTCCCAATGTTCTTTCGGCTCGCGTTTATAAGTTCTCCTACAATTAGCATAACGTAATTCTCCCTTAATAACCCAGATTTCATGGCAATAATTGCAAACTTCGACTACTAGATCGCATTTTGCAAGCCCAAACTGCTGACATAAATACTCATTCCCACCACCACCTATTAAAAACATATTTTGAATAGACAGGCATTGATCATCATAACCTGCCAGCCTTAAGCCAAAGGTAAGATTCACAGCACACAACAATGTTATGTCGCAATCAACTCCTTTACCTTGATCACAGCGTCCTGAGCGTCCTCTGCGTAAGCATCAGCACCTATCTTCTTAGCCCACCGAGCAGTAACAGGAGCTCCCCCTACTATTGTCTTAAACTTATCTCGCAATCCTTTTTCCTTCAAAGCTTCTTCCAACTCCTTTTGGCGTGTCATAGTGCTGGTTAGTAATGCACTAGTTCCAATAATATCTGCATCTACCTTTACAGCCTCTTCAATAATTCGTTCTGTATCTACGTCGCGGCCTAAGTCATGCACCGTGTATCCGTTTGCCCGTAGCAACGAGACAACAATACATTTTCCAATATCGTGCACATCCCCTTTCACCGTTGCCATCACAATTGTGCCTTTAGTACTTTGAGTGTCTTGAGATGGTAATGCTTCAGTAATCCTTTTAGTCACAACTTCCATAACCTTCGCTGCTCGAATCAGCTCCGGTAAGAACAGCTCGCCGCGACCAAAAAGGTCCCCTACTTCTTCTATCCCCGGAATAAATCCCTCAGTCAGCAATTTCATGGGATCATGACCCTCTGCGATTATTCTCTCTACTAGTTCAATGGCACGTTTTTCATCTTGGTCAATGACGGCCTTCTTCGCTTCCTTAAAGACTTGCTCTTCAGCCATCTGTTTCCTCCTTCAATGCGTTTTTATTCTATCCTGAATCCATGAAAAAATGCAGTAAATGTGCCTCAACCTCTTGTTTTTTAAGACAACATTGCACGAACGGAAACTCACCCAAGGGGTGAATTTTCTGACCACATAAACTTTACTGGGAGAACAAGAGGTTAGCCAACACTTCACCATCCTTTCTCCATGGATTCAGGTTGTATTCTCTATTTAATGCTGAAATGGCGGGGGATCCGGGTGTTGCACCCGGCTGCGTGGATTTAGAGTCCACGCGATCCCATGGCGATCCATCCCCCATTGAAAGCATTATCTATTCGCCAGACTACCGTATGGCTGATAACATACACCTCGCAAGCATCAACCTCATGTTCTTGCTCTAAAACGTTTTACACAGTTGATTTCGATTCCCAGTACTTCGGCCATATTAAACTTGGCCTCAATACCTTTAGGGACCCCTGGCATCGGGGTGATAACACCAATACCCAGGTCTGTTCGAACCTCATTCATAATTATGGGGTCTGTCAGCTCATCCACTGACACCTTTAATCTGCCGGCAACGTACTCTTTTGCTTCTTTAATCTTCATGCCACGGGCCATCTGCACGCGAGCAACCAGATCTCCGGCAGCTCGCATTCCACCCATCCCCGAGGCATGTGCATGAGTAATTGCCATAGCAAACGGATCACCTACGCCAACCTACAAACCATCTAAGCGGCATATTTCTACCATGGCTTTGGAAGCCCGAGATACCACGTCCACGGGAGGATGATCATTTACCGTAACTCCGCCAACTCCCATCCCCATATTAACGTGAACAGGTATGTTAGCCACCTCGCAACAGGCTTTCATAAAAGTGATGGCTCTGGCCAAGTTCCAAGCTGCAGATTTACTGGTATTCGTATTAGCTACAGGCCCAAAAATTGTTACTCCAGCTTCTTCAGCAAGCTTTACCTGCTCGTGGGGAAACATTCCCGCAAGCCTTTTCCCCTTGTAAGTCAATTCTCCATGCATTCCCAGAATGAACTCTCCAGCCATTCCCATTTCAATACAGATATCCGGATACTTTTCCTTCAGTTTTTCGGTCGCCAGTAAAGCGGCAAGAAAATCTGCATCGCCTGCAGCCCCTGTTGTATCGATATTAATTCCGTCAGCTCCAGACTCATACATCAGACTACCAACATAGACAATATCTTTTACGCTCTCCTCAACCGCAGCCTCAAGGGATTCCTGAGCCTCCTTTATCTTTCCAAGGGGTAGCAATTCTGAGGGATTTGGAAAAGGCCCATCCGGCTGGCTATAAAGACCAAGGTTCGGCATGGCCCCATAAAAAAGAGGAATGTGTGTTGAAAGCAATGCTTGTTCCAACACCGGTTGCTCAAAGGTAGCTATAGGTTTAATAGGTTTGAAGCTATAATCGACATGGCATAGCTCCATGGTATCGGCGCCAAAGAGCTTCTCATAAATTTGAAGTGCCTGGACCCGATTAACATTGATCCCAACCCTTCTAATTTTCAATGTCCCTGCATCATAAGTGAGTATCACCTCCTTTCCAGGCTCTACACTGACAAATTTACTTCGCGTACAAAAGAGATCTAGTAAATAATCATATTCTTCTTTCGTCAATGGCGAAATCTTGCCGCGCTCGGCTGCGTCCTCACTCCCTTCCACAAGGTCAGCCATGATCTCTTTTTCACTGAGTTCAATAGGAGAACCGTCCCCCAGCCGGCTGAAATATTTTCCCATAATACTTCCCCCTACAATATGTTTGAGTATCTAAAAATAGCTTTTAAGCATTTTTAAATCATATAATCTCAGCTACTATATATACCATATCTCTTAACCCTACTTACTACACACTTACTACACAGCAATCATCACCTAAAAAATCATTCCCTTAAGACTGATGCAAAAGCCTTACTCCTGCGTTTTCTCCTCAACTGGTCATCTTTATGTGGAAACCGAAGACCCCCACTGCCACAACAAAACGAGACAATAGTATCGTCATCCGGGTGTTGAGCGCAGAAAAAATGATAGCCAAAGAAACCAATAGCTAAAGTATATGGTTCTTGGTATCATGGCCTAAACTTATAAGTATACATGAGTCAGGGCGCCGGGCAAGACGTTCTTCAACCTCTTAATGAGAGGCACAAAAAGTAATATGGACACCCACCAGCCGCCAAACGAATAGGCCAAGCTGGTGGGCATACCGAAGAGATATCCGCCCTCCCTGCACCCAACAAACCGCCAAGCCAAATCCAATTTGACCAAATGCCTGCCAAAACAACATAAGGTACTGTCTTTCCCTCTGATTGCCAGGTACTCAGAGACCAACCTTTTTGCTTTGCCCCGCCCATGACCGCTCGGAATCACTGACAGTACTCCAACAAATTCAACTTCAGATACTTATCTTGTTGTTAGAGACACCCGTATTTTCCATAAGTTCAACCCTCCCTATTGTGAACGGTGTCCCAATTAGTTCACTTCACCCCTCCCCTTTGAGAACCTATTATTTATTCAACTATCAATGGAAGCCCACGGTTAGCCACAAGCTGCTCAAGCGGCAGATAATCGAAGCGCGGGCCATTAATCCGTTTGCGAAATGTGGGGTCGGCAGCAAGTTCGGCTCTCCGGCGCTTCGTTGCTTCTATGTCAACCTCGTAGGTCTCGGGGTTGATAATTACTCCGTAATCATGCTCAGCCCCAGCGGGTGTTACGTAACCATTTATCACGTCTTGTCGGACTGCCTCGATATCCCGCTCAAGCGGGTCGCCCCATCCTCCGCCGCCCCCAGTGAGAAGGACGAAACTTGAACCCCGCTCGAACTTGATGTCAGCCCGGAGACTGACCTGCCATTTATCCTCCCAGTCTTCTGGAGGCTCTTGAGGAGCCTGAGTGAATTCTCTCCCCATGACAGTGGTATAACTTCCGTCAGGGTTTTCGCGCAGAACGTACTGTACTGCACCACGCCCGCCGCCGCACGCTCCTGGAGCACCAATCTTGGTCCGGGAAGTCTCCATGCTGAGCAACATGTCTCCCAACGGCCGAAACTTGAAAATCATCCCAAGGCCGCCACGATATTTCCCGGGACCTCCCGAGTCCGGCCGCATCTCATACTGAAGCCATTCCACAGGGTGCGCTTGCTCTGCAATCTCAGCGGACATCAGAAGAGCACTCACGATATGTGGATCGTTACAGGCGTTCATGCCGTCGTGTTCGCCGGTTGCCCCCCAACCACCAGCAGGCAAGTCAGAAAACAGATTAGGCAGTCCAGTACGTGGATCGGTGACGGCGGCGATGTACCAGTTACACTCACCGTAGGTGGACCCAATCGCCTTTTCGGGATCGGCAGTCTCGAACAACTTATCCAGAGCCATCCAAACGGCAGTTGCAATCTTCGTAGCTGTATGCGTGGTGGAGCCAATGGTTGGGTAGGGCCACTTTGCGTTAAGGAAGCAGCCTTCAGGCACCCTGATGTCAACGCACCTGTAAAGGCCTTCATTGAGAGGCAACTCAGGAGCAAGCGTGCCCAGCAGTGCATAAAGCACAGCTCCATGCGTGTTAGCCCTTGGCGAGTTTATAGCCCCTTCCGCCAACGGACTGGTGCCTTCGAAGTCAACGATAATCTGGTCACCTTTAATAATAATTTTGACATGAACCTCCAGTGTCTTACCACTGATTCCATCTGACTCTGTGAAATCAACCCCTTCATAAACCCCGTCGGGTAACCGTCTAATCTTGTCACGGAAAATAGACTCGGTATAGCCGATAACGTCTTTAGGCCCATACACAACAGCGTTTTCGAAACCTACGCGTCTAATGAGGTCCCTCATCTCCCGCTCAGCGATTAGGCAAGCGCCAAGCTGGGCCATAATGTCGCCGCGGACTCGGTCTGGCATGCGAACCTGATTCTCCCACAGGCGGATAAGCGTCTCGTTCAGCTTCCCGCCTTCCATCAACATGGTGGGTGGTATGCGAAAACCCTCCGAAGCTATATGGGTTCCCCATGCTTGACTTCCTGTGCCACCTCCTCCCATATCAATCCAGTGTGCCCGCGCGCAAGCATATCCAGCTTTCCGCCCGTCATCACTAAACAAAGGCATAACAATGGTGACGTCTGGTGTGTGCGTCCCACCGGCGTACGGATCATTGAGGACGGCCGCATCTCCCTGTTTCATGTTGGGAAAACGCTTCACAATTTCCCGCGTGCTCCAACTCATCGCACCCAAATGGATGGGACAACCAGCGTTCTGGCCAATGAGGTTAGCATTGACGTCATAAATTGATACTGAAAAGTCTGCAATTTCATAAATAATTGTAGTGAATGACATGTGCTGCAGGGCGTCAAACATCCGCTGTGAGATATAATTATACCCGCCCCGCACAACCTCGAACGTTACAGGATCAAGGACTCGATCGTACTGAGACTTGCCTACCATGATGTTCACCTCCGTTCCAAAAAAATGTTTTTGTACCTGTCGATTCGCGCCTTCCACTCCGGAAGCACAACGGTACAACTGTGCTTCATCTCAATAACGGCTGGCCCATGGACTTCCTGCCCGACTCCCATTTTGTCGAAATCGAAAATCGGGGTCTCTATGAACGAACCGTTGAAATACACCGGTCGTACACCCTTCTGAGCCTGGGTCGCTTCGGCAGCGCCCTCGGCTGAGACAGCCGCCATAAAATCTAGCGTACCTTCCCTGCTAGTGCCCGTTACACCGATGTCAACAATCGCCACTTTGAATTTTGGCTCGCTGATGCCCCGCTGCTGCTGATGTACTTCGTTGAAAGCATCTCGCAACCACGCCAGACGTTCCGCATCATACTTCTCGAGACTTGGATCCTCAACTACAAGCTCGTAATTCTGCCCCACGTACCGCATGTATAACCGACGACGGAGTTTTATCTCTTCTAAAGGTACGCCCTGCTCTCTCAGTTCGTTCACGACCTTCTCCTGCAGCTGATCAAACGCAGTATTTAATTCGTCTATGGCCGCCGAGTTTGCTGAATCCACTTCCATGTAGAACGTCCTCTCTGCATACGTCGACAAGGGCATTATCGTCGCACCCATAGCCGATGCAACACCAGCGTTGGGAACAACCACAGCACGATTCCCACCTAGCTCCTCCACAACCATGCAAGCAAACATTCCCCCAGCTCCGCCGAACAGAATCGGAAGAAACTGCCGCGGATCACGACCACGAGCCGTAGTAATCAACGCATTGGCCCGCGCCATGTTGGCACATGCAATAAGCAGCGCACCCTCGGCTGCTTCGTACAGGTCTTTGCCAAGAGGACCACTTATCTGCGTCTCAAAGACCCGCTTGGCAGCGTCCACGTCCAGTTGCATTTTACCGCCCAGAGTGGGATCAATCCTATTAAGTATCAGGTTGGCGTCAGTCACCGTTGGCTTGTCCCCACCTAATCCATAACATACAGGTCCAGGTTTAGCCCCCGCACTCTGTGGCCCAACCCGAAGACTACCGCCTTCATCAATCCAAATGATACTGCCACCACCGGTACCAATCGAATGGACGTCAGTCATGGGCACAATGAGCGGCATATCCAGGTCCACATTATACTCCAAAGTGGTAACATGCCTGCCATTCTCAATCATGCACACATCGTAACTGGTCCCACCAGTATCCTGAGTCAAACAGTTTGGTTCGCCCAGAAGTTTACCAATGGCTTCGCCAGCATAGACGCCTGCAGCCGGCCCCGACCCAATGAGCATCTCAGGATGCGCTTTGATGAAGTCCGCGGTGCAGGTTCCTCCGTCGCCTTTGATCATAAGAAGTTCGCCTGAGAAGCCCTTGGCCTTCAAAGTCGTTTCGACATCGTCCATGTATCTCTTTACTATCGGCGCTAAGAGGGCCCTAACGGAAACGGTAACCATGCGACCCAACTCGCGGAACTTCGGCGCAACTTCACAGGAAGCAAAGACAAAAGCAGATGGGAATGCCTGCTCAAGCATTCGCTTTACACTAAGTTCGTTGGCCGGGTTGGCAAAGCTGTTAATGAAGCAGATGGCAATGCTGTCCGGGTTCAGCTCCTTGAGCTGTGCAATTAGGCGATCGCAATCTACAGGATCTGGTTCTTGGATTACGCGCCCTCGACCGTTCGTCCTTTCGCGAATCGTAAACCGGTACCTTCGCTCGATAAGTGGCTTGGGCGCTACCCCGTACATGTTGACTTGCCCGTAGAGCTGGTTACGGCCGCGTCGGATTTCTAACAGGTCGCGGAAGCCTTCAGTTGTTACTAAGGCCGTCTTCGGCCACCAACCGTAATAGTCGCGAGTAATCAATGCATTCGTTGCAATCGTTGACCCATGTATCAACACACCGATCTCTCCAATGTTCACCCCGGCCGATTCAATTGCGTTGATGATTCCTTCCGCCAAATTATCCGGAGTAGTCAACGACTTCCCAGCAAAAACACGCGTACCATCTGTGCCGAAGGCATCGGTAAAAGTACCCCCTACGTCTACGCCCATCCTTATCATAAGAATTACCTCCTTTGTGGTTGCAAGGTGTAACCTCCCGAATCAGTGAAGCTCCCATTCGTATTAGCGTTCCTTGTTTTTGCATAACTCCTTTTCAGGGTACTACTAATAAACCGCATGAATTCAGCATCGTTGCCAATACGGTAGAGCCCAACGCTTTCTCCCATGTCCGCATTTACGTCGCTTTGCATCCTTAACCCTCCTTTTTGGAATACTCATGCAAGAGACGCCAAAAAATCCTATCTACGCAGCTGAAAACCACTATCAGCAAAAAATGAGCCATATCAAATAGCACCTAGCTTTTTGGAATAGGACGTTATAAGTGATGAAAAAAACAAAAAGGCCAAAAGCTAGAGATGGATCCGAAAAATTCCTGCATATATGAGGTTTTCTCTCGAATCTCTCTCACAAACTTTTTAAGAGGCTATAATGCTAGCACGCATATTTTATGCGAATATGCATAAAAATTCAATGCCATTCGCTGGATAGAGCAACTGCGTATATCCCTAATTTGCCTCTGTTCTAGTTATGCGTTTTCGAATGGCACATTCCTTGTAGGTTGGAAACACATGGATAATCGTTGGTCAGATGAAACAACTGGAATTGCAAAAAAGGAGTTTGCCATGGCTCAATCCCAAATCGAGAAATCTCTCACTGAGAGAAGGAATTCACATGTTCCGCCAGGTCCCTTCAATACGACTCCTGGGTTTATAAAAGAGGCTCGAGGGGCCGTTATCATAGATGTGAACGGCAAGGAATTTATTGATTTTGCAGGTGGTATTGGAGTTGTTAACGTAGGTCATTGTCATCCTAAGGTTGTTGCGGCCATTAAGGATCAGGCCGAGAAATATATTCACCCCTGTTTTCATGTTATGATGTATGAGCCTTACATAGAACTCGCCGCAAAACTGAATAGCCTTGCTCCGGGTGATTTCCCCAAGATGACCATGTTTGCAAACAGTGGGGCTGAAGCCGTCGAAAATGCCATCAAAATAGCAAGATACGCAACTCGCAGACCTGCCGTGATCTGTCTTGAAAACGCATTCCACGGACGAACACTACTAACCATGACCCTGACTAGTAAAATTAGACCATATAAATTTGGATTCGGTCCTTTTGCACCCGAAGTTTATCGAATGCCTTCAGCTTACTGTTACCGATGTTCATTTGGGCTGGAGTATCCAAGGTGTGGTGTGGCCTGTGCTGATTATCTTGAAGAGTTTTTTATATCTCACGTCGCACCAGAATGCACAGCAGCCTTTATTGCCGAACCTATCCAGGGGGAAGGAGGCTTTATTACTCCGCCTCCGGAATATTTCCCAAAAATCAGAAAAATATGCGACAAATACGGAATCCTGCTCATTATCGACGAAGTCCAGTCTGGAATGGGTAGAACGGGGAAACTGTTCGCTATCGATCATTGGAACGTAGTACCAGACATCATAACAATGGCAAAAAGTCTGGCCGCAGGAATGCCACTTAGTGCCGTTACCGGACGGGCAGATATAATGGAAAAGCCTCATGTTGGAGGACTTGGAGGAACATACGGTGGGAACCCGGTTGCTTGCAGGGCGGCTCTGGCCGTACTGGAAATTCTACTGGAAGACGGTGTGCTCCAGAAGGCCGAAGAATTGGGTAAAAAAGTTTTGGTGAAAATGCAAGAACTCCAGAAAAATCATGAAATCATTGGCGATGTAAGAGGCGTAGGACCTATGCTTGCGATGGAACTCGTCCGTGACCGCCATACCAAGGAACCGGCAACAGAGGAAGCCAAGAAACTAGTTCGTTTTTGCTTTGAAAAAGGGCTCATCATTCTATCCTGTGGCACATTCGGAAACGTAATACGAACCTTGATGCCTCTTGTTATAACCGATGAACAACTGGAGCGTGGATTTTCCATTCTTGATGACTCGCTTAAGGAGCTAACCCGGTAACGAACGAAGGTCCGGAACACGAAACCATCTACTCTTTTGGTAGTCTTTGCATGATCGACAGGAAGGAAGAAATTGCCTGTATTAACGACACTTGCGGACGGTTATAGAAACTAGGAGGAAAACCAATGGGTGATAAGTTCAATCCCTTTGCTATTGTCCAGCAGCAGTTGGACAGGGCAGCAGAGCGCCTGGGTTTGGATTCGGCAACTCATGAGCTTCTTCGATGGCCCATGAAGGAGTTTCATTTTACTCTGCCGGTCAAAATGGATGATGGCACAACAAAGATTTTCAAAGCCTTTAGAGTACAGTACAACACGGCCAGAGGGCCTGCTAAGGGTGGTATTCGGTGGCATCCCGATGAAACGATCGATACGGTCAGGGCCCTTGCTGCATGGATGACCTGGAAAACTGCGGTGGTGGATATCCCCCTTGGGGGGGGCAAAGGGGGTGTGGTTTGTAACCCCAAGGAGATGTCCATCACGGAGAGGGAGCGGCTGGCCAGGGCCTATGTAAGGGCCATAGCCGAAGCCCTTGGGGTGGATCGTGATGTGCCTGCTCCTGATGTTTACACGGACCCGCAGATAATGGCATGGATGATGGACGAATACGAAACGATAATGAGGCGGCATCACCCGGGAGTGATTACTGGAAAACCCCTTTCCGTAGGCGGATCCCCCGGTCGATATGACGCGACGGCACGGGGGGGTATCTATGTTCTGAAAGAGGCCGCAAGGGCATATAACCTATCTCTGAACGGTCAGAAAATGGCGGTGCAGGGATTTGGAAACGCCGGACAGTTCGCAGCCCTTCTGGGTGAGCAGCTTGTGGGCCTGAAACTGGTGGCCGCCTCGGACTCTCAGGGTGGCATCTATAATCCCAAGGGATTGAACATTGAGGAACTTATCAAACATAAGAAAATGCACGGAACCGTATCGAGCTATCCGGAAGGTGATAAAATAACAAACGGGGAGCTACTGGAACTGGATGTGATGGTTCTTTTTCCGGCGGCACTTGAAAACGTTATAACCGGGGAGAATGCTCCTCGCATAAAGGCCCGGGTGATATGCGAACTGGCAAACGGCCCCACAACCCCTGATGCCGATGACATATTGTTCGACAAAGGTATCATAGTGCTACCGGATTTCCTTGCAAATGCCGGAGGAGTGACCGTCTCCTATTTTGAGCAGGTACAGAATACCTACAATTTTTACTGGGAAGAAAAGGAAATCCACTGGCGTTTGGACGAGGTTATGAAAAGGGCCTTTCAATCGGTTAAAGAAATGAGTGAGCGAGAAGGAGTCCACATGAGGGATGCCGCTTACCTAGTAAGTGTGGCCCGTGTTGCCGAAGCCTGCAAAATTCGCGGATGGGTTTAGTTAACCAATGAAGGATGATTTCCCGGCCTTTCTGGATCGGTGGGGTGAGGTGCTTGTGCGTCTTCACAAGGTGCTCACAAAGATGAGCATCCATCCTGAGCTTACAGCGGAAATGAGGAGGCTATTCCGGGAGGTTTTGAAAGAGCGGGGAATGCTTACGGAGGGAGAGCTGGAGGCCTATGTCCACAGGCTGTCTTCGACCGGGAAGGGGAGCCCGGAAGAGTTGACAGATGCGATTGTGGATTTTGCCTTTGCTACCAGCTTTGATGAGAAGGAAATAGAAAATCACATAAACCTGGTTCGCAAAAGAGACAGATTTCGCAACCTGTGGCAAGTCGTAAACACAGAAGGGGTAAGCCAGAGAAAGATTATAAAGGCTCTCAAGGAGTTTTGTGAAATACCAGAAGGGAATCTGTACATTGATCCGGGTGAGGCCGAGGGTGTTCGAGTTGCGTTGATACAACGATTTATATCAACGCACCTCCCTTTCGTTGGAGTGGCCAAAAAACATATCACAATAAGAGATATTGATGAGGTCATCAACAGAACCTACTCGAGCCCTCGCAAGACCGGACTCATTGGCGGAAAGGCCGCGGGAATGATCTTGGCTTACAGGATATTGGTTCCGAGGCTTGCTGAGCGAGATCCCGACCTTGAAAAGTATCTTGCCATACCGGAATCCTACTACTTCAACTCCGGAATTTTCTCAGAGTTCATTGAATATAACAACCTTCACCATTTTAGAACCCAGAAGTACAGGTCCCGTGAGGAAATAGAGGAGGATTATCGTAACATAGCGGAACTCTTTAAACATGCCTCCTTTCCGCCGGATACTGTAGAAATGTTTGCCCGATTTTTGAAAAAGATTGGGGAAGTTCCCCTTATTCTCCGCTCATCGAGCCTCCTTGAAGACAGTTTTGGACATGCCTTTTCCGGGAAGTACGATTCTGTGTTTCTGGCAAATCAGGGACCTCTGGAGAAACGTCTCGATGAGTTCATATGGGGGCTGAAGCAGGTGCACATGAGCACCTACGGTCCTGATCCCATTCTCTACAGGCGAGACCACGGACTTCTGGATTTCGATGAGAAAATGAGCGTCCTGGTTCAGAAGGTCGTTGGACGGAAGTACGATTGCTATTTCCTGCCCTTTGCAGCAGGAGTAGCCTTCTCGCGAAACATGTATCGTTGGTCCCCCAGGATACGAAAGGAAGATGGCATAGTGCGCCTTGTACTCGGATTGGGGACAAGAGCTGTTGACAGGATGGGAGGGGATTATGCAAGGCTGGTTGCGCTGAGCCACCCTTCACTGAGACCTGAAGGCAGCCCTGGTCAAATTATTAAATATTCTCAGAAATTTGTTGACGCTCTTAATCTTACAAGTGGAAAGATCGAAGCAGTACCGTTCTTTGAGATAATCGAAAAGATGGGACCTCGGGCGGCACATCTTGCTCTTTCCTATTATGGCAACGGCTATATTCAGAAGCCAGCTATTTCTTTTAAAAACCCCTCGTTAAATGCGAGCTGCATAACATTCGATAATTTTCTGGAAAAGACCCCTTTTGTTGGCCTGATGAAAAAGATTTTGCGAAGGCTCGAGGAAGAGTACGGGCAACCAGTGGATGTTGAATTTGCTTGGGATAGAGACAGGCTTTACTTGCTTCAGTGCAGAACCCTGGCATCGCGAGACGAACCGGATCATGTGATTATCCCTGAGGATATTGACAAGAGGAAAATCATCTTCAGGAATACCCAGGTTCTTTTCAATGCCGATGTTCGAGATATAAGGTATATTGTATTTGTGGATCCCCGGAAGTATCAGGAAATAAGGTCAGGTGATAAGAGGCTATTATTGGGACGGATTGTGGGCATTATAAATCGCTCTCTGGATGAAAAATACGCTCTTTTTGGCCCCGGCAGATGGGGAACCAACGATATTCGACTGGGAGTAAGGGTTGGATATCAGGATATCAACAGGGCCGCGATACTTGGGGAGATAGCTTTTGAGCGGGAGGGTATGACCCCTGAGGTTTCCTTTGGGACCCACTTTTTCAACGATCTGATTGAGGCCCGTATTGTGCCGATTGCAATTTTTCCAGATGAACCAGGAAACCTTATCAATGAATCGCTCTTAAGAGAACTGCCTAACCAAGTGCCCAAGTTTGCGCCCAATTACCCAACGTTCTTTGAAGTCCTTAAGGTTTTTGACCTCAACTGCCTGAACCCTCCTCACAGATTGAGAATTCTCCAGGATGCAGACAGCCAAAAGGGTATTGGTTACCTTGAGGTTTTTCAAGGGCGCTCCGAGGATAAAATCGATGCGTTCTTTCAGACCGCGGATAGAGCAAAAGACCGGTCATAGCGCTCGCTGGCTGTATTTATCCTTGCACCTCATGCCCACCGTTATTTTACCGTAAGAGATCACAGGGTAACGATAGTGGCATTGCAGATTTTTGTATACAGTGAGCGGGTATTGTGATAGGTGGGAGTGGTCTCAGAGGGGAAGATTGTTGAAGCGAAAGAAAGCACCCACCGTTGATATTTAAGTCAGGGTACTAGAAGTGATACGAGCGAATTTTGTCCCTGTATAGTGACCCCCAAGTGGACTGGACCAGCAATAAGCGATAGATTTAGTTTGTGAAAGGGGGATGAATGATGGAAGGGAAGTCGGTTAAGCCAGTTCGGATGCAAAGATGGACTGCCAATCGCAAGAGGGATGTTGTGCTGGAGATCCTTAAAGGCCGCAAGACCATTGTGGATGTGGCGCGCGAGCACGATCTCAAACAGAGCGAGATCCAGCAATGGATTGAGACGTTCATTTCGTTTGGCACGCAGGCGCTTAAGGTCAATCCGAAATCCATGGAAGCGGTCTACCAGAAGGAGCTGAAGCGGCACCGTGAAAAGATCGGTGAACTGGTGTTGCAGATTGATGTTTTAAAAAAAGCCGAGGCTATTCTCAACGAGGAAGAGAGCTTGTGTTCCGAGTGAAAACGGAGCTTGAGGCTGAGGGGCATAAAGTCAGCTTGCGCAAAGTAGCCAAGTGGCTAGGGGTGCCCTGGTCCACGGTGCATTACAAGCCTCGAAAGCGCAAACCGGTAGCAGTTGACCACAAGGTTGAGCAGGCAATCTACGAGCTAATCCAGCGTTATCCCCGTTATGGTTATCGAAGGATCACCGTCATGCTCCGCCGTCGTATGGGTTTGATAGTAAACAAGAAAAAGGTTCAGAGAATCATGCAGCGTAATGGTTGGACGTAAGCGATCACAGAGTGTTATATGTTACCAGTTCCGGTTAGCCATTCAAGATCAGGTTTTTGTCCCTTAAAATAAGCAGAGAACGCATCCACAAGGACATTGAAGGTAGACTTACATTGGAGCTTACAGGTATGGCGCAGGGACAGAATGCGCTCCACCCA
>Ga0190313_1000649_pt1 | contig 20258 bp, 24 predicted proteins | sample 4870071011_MG_FD_169989 | JGI IMG/M metagenome (GOLD analysis project Ga0190313, IMG submission 169989) | Hydrothermal vent sediment bacterial communities from Southern Trench, Guaymas Basin, Mexico - 4870-07-10-11_MG | ecosystem: Environmental > Aquatic > Marine > Hydrothermal vents > Sediment ...
TATTCTGGATAAGTTCTATTAGACACTAGAAAAAGCTAATGGAGAGATTGGTTTATCCCGAATCATAAGGGAACCTGTCTCTCCACTTTTTTATTGTCAATAAGAGCTTATTTTCTAATATCTACTAGTAATTAGTAAAGAGATTAATTGTGTTTGTTTAGGATAGTTTTCGGAGTATATCATGTCTAGTTGTTTAATAGATTATTGGATTGAACCAGATCAAGCCTTGTGGATCAAGGCAGATTTTGCGCCATTAAAACATAAAACTATAGAAATCTATTCAGATCCGATAATTGAACCTATAACAGATGTCCTAACTAACAAGAAAATAACTATTTTTTATCGATTTGATAACGATACAAAAGATAGCTGTAATAATTATCACGGTGTATTACATAACAACATAGAATATACAAATGGTTATGCTTCAAAAACATGCGCCGTTTTTAAAAATAATAGTTACATCAAAACCAGCAATATTTCTATATCTCCAAATATAACTTTTCTATTTTGGATAAAAATTCCTAATAATAATAATCAACAAGGTAACTTTATTACATTATCAAATAATAAAGATGAGTTTGCTTTTTCATATGATAACAATAAGTTACAAATCGAAATTAATAAAATCCGAAAAGAGTTTGATTATATTCTTCCAGTAAATGAATGGGTTCATATCATATTAACAATTAAGGGCGCCATTTATACTTTATATATCAATGGTATCTATCATGGATTTGTACATCATGATCCATTAACTACTACATCTCTACCTAATATTAGCCAATTAACAATGGGGAAAAATCTATCCTGTTTACTCGATAATTTCAGGTTATATGATTGTGCTCTTTCTCATGAAGAAATTAACAAGATACATAAACATGAAATAGCTTATTTCTCAGACCCAGAAAGAGTTTTTAACTTCTTCGATGATTTCACTACTTCTAAACTAGATAGAACTAAATGGGAAATAGAAGACATCGGCCTAATTAGAGTCGAAAAAAGTCTCCTAAAACTCACTCCATCAATTACTCAAAAAAGTTTTATTGTTAAATCAATAGAAAAATTCTCACCTAGTTCATATATAGGAATTCGCGCCAATCTAACAAATAAAAATACTATTATCATAATGAATACCCGTATTAATGTTAATAACGAAATTATCACTCTCGATAAACGAGTTAATGAGCCTAATAACAATAATTACTACACCATAGAAAAAGCCAATACGTTTCTATTTTCACATTATCCAAATAATCCAAATACAATTTGTCTAGTAAACAATAATAACAAATATATAATCGGCGGATATCCAACTGATCCAACAGAAATTAAATTCCATTCTGAGTCTCATTTTGAAATCGATTATGTTTTCGCCGCCGATAACAAATATCAAAATCCTCCCTATATCACATCAGTTTCTACAACAACTAAATCCCCTTCCATAAACTTCGGCCATTCTATATTCAATAGAAAATACACTATTACATTCTATAACCCAAATAACTATAAGTTACCAAACTATCAACTAAGAATTCCTTTATCTAATTTACAACTAACTGATAACAGAATCATAGTATTTGAAAACTAACATAGGAGTAAATTACTATGCCTAGAACGAGATACATAACTATCTCAGGTAGCAATATAGCATTTGGCTACCCAGAGAACGAACTATGTGAGAATCTAAATGCAGATATGGTAGACTATTTCCATGCTTCTCAAACTCCTCAAGCTAATGCTATAGTAGTGTCAGACGATAACGGATATATTAATGACTGGATTAATCAAGGACCAAATTCCAATCTCAACGCAGATAAACTAGATGGTTATGATTCATCTCATTTTGCTACTTCAGATCATAATCATGACGATACGTATGTTCAACTTTCAGATTATACGGATCAAATTATTCTTAATAAAATCAAAAATGTAGATGGGACTGGTTCAGAATTAGATGCAGATCTCCTAGATGGAAAGCATGCTTCATATTTCGCAGATTCAAATCTTTCCAATGTAGATAATATAATAGTCCTCAATAAAGTCAAATCGGTTGCAGGTCCAAATTCAGGTCTAGATGCAGATCTCTTGGATGGACATCAAGCTTCTTATTTTGCAACAGCTACACATAATCATGACGATACATATCTGAAAATTTCAGATTATGTGTATGAAGAATCTATTGTGGAAGAGTTTACATTAACCTCAACTGATATATCAAATAAATATATAACTCTATCTTACGAACCAAATGACACTCAAAAGATGTTATGCTTTGCAAATAGTGTATTACAGCGTTATAATGTAGACTATCAAATGGATTCAACTTATTCTACTAGACTTACATGGAATGGTTTAGATCTTGAAGATATTCTTGTAGAAGGCGATGTATTAACAGTAGTATATCGTCGTACTAAAACTTTATAATATACAATTAGGAGGATAAGTAATGTCGAAAATAGACAAAAGATTTATTTTACTTGATCCATCTCACCCAGATGCTATAACTGCTAATGATGTTTATTATGATAGTATAGCAACTGTAAAGGATAGAATAGATCATATTATTCAGGATATGTTAAAAGGATACGAAGCTTCACAGTCACCACAGGCGAACGCTATTGTAGTTTCAAATTCGGATGGAAAGATAGATAGTGCATGGTTATCTGATGCAGGATCGCCTGCTGGAGTTACGGTTACGATGATTCCAGCAGGACAAAGTTATCATCTAGATAGTAACTTTTTACAAGTAATTTCTGCTGAAGACAGTAGTTGTAAAGTTATTTTACCAGATGCGACAACCCAAACAGCGGGAAAGTTGACTTATCTAATTAAATATCGAGGGGAATGTGCCGTGTGTCTTTATAGTAAAAGTGAGTCTGGAATTGTTGGAACACTACGTCCAGATAAATTTTATTTAGTAGTTTCACGAGATACTACAGATGTTGATGGTTATTGGGATTGTTGTGAAATAGGTGAAGCTCTAGCTCCTTATCTTGTCGATATAACAGAAACCGTATTTGATAGTAATAGTACGAGCTTTATTTCGGCTACTACTCTATCTAACGATAACGTACTTATAGCTTATTATACTTACGGTGGTACATTCTGTATCTATGATAAAAATGGTAATCAAGTAGTAGCTCCTACTGTATTCAATAACACTATTACATATTATGTCTCGGCTACCACCTTGTCTAACGATAACGTACTCATAGCTTATCAAGATTGGGGGAACTCTTACTATGGAACATTCTGTATCTATGATAAGGACGGGAATCAAGTAGTAGCTCCTACTGTATTTAATAGTGCTGAAACAGCCTACATCTCAACTACTACTCTATCTAACGATAACGTACTCATAGCTTATCAAGATCGGGGGAACTATCGTTATGGAACATTCTGTATCTATGATAAGGACGGGAATCAAGTAGTAGCTCCTACTGTATTTAATGATACTTATACATATTATATCTCAGCTACCACCTTGTCTAACGATAACGTACTCATAGCTTATCAAGATCGGGGGAACTCTTACTATGGAACATTCTGTATCTATGATAAGGACGGGAATCAAGTAGTAGCTCCTACTGTATTTAATAGTGCTGAAACAGCCTACATCTCAACTACTACTCTATCTAATGATAACGTACTCATAGCTTATGCAGATGGTGGAAACTCTGATTATGGAACATTCTGTATCTATGATAAGGACGGGAATCAAGTAGTAGCTCCTACTGTATTTAATAGTGCTGAAACATACAACATCTCAGCTACCACCTTGTCTAACGATAACGTACTCATAGCTTATGCAGATGGTGGAAACTCTGATTATGGAACATTTAGATTTGTATGTAAAGGGTTATAATGATCAACAACCTCATGTCTAAAGATGGAGGTCTTCACACTGGAGGGGAAAATGAAAATATTAGTAGAAAAAGCAACAAATATTGTAAAGTTTGCAAGTAATAATATCAAATTGCTAGACAATGGAGCTATTATAGACAACAACATAAAAGTCCCAAATTTAAATGAGCAAAGCGCTATACTCTTAGAAGTAAATAATCTGCCGCAAAATTATAAAAATGATAAGTTTACATATGTTGACGGTGTTTGGGATGCTAAAGACGAAGAAAGCCTAATAGAAATAAAAAATGAAAAAACTGCAGTTCTAAAGAAAGAACTACAAAATTTCATTTACTCTCATTATGACCAAGGTACTCAGGCTAGTTTTATAGCCCTACACCAACAAGCAAAAGAGCAAAATAACACTGAAGTTATTGCCCAAATACAAAAAGTGTGGGATTGGATTCAATCTGTGTTAGATTATTACTACTCTAAAAAAGAAGCTATTGCAAATGCAACCAATTATACAGAACTAAACAATATTATTTGGGACTGGCAGGAAGTTGAAGAAGATTCTCATGTAGAGTTGAAAGATGTAATATCTATGATGTCAAGCAGTTCGTAGTTAACTTCCTAATTCTAGGGTCTCCTCCTTACTAATCAGTAGGGGTTAATATAGGCAATTCTCCTAGTATTCATTCTGGATAAGCTTCAGGCTTTGAGAGTGACTAATTCCTATTGTTATACACTAGGAGAAGTCAGTGGAGAGATCGATTCATCTCAGACTATATGGAAAACTTATCTCTTCACTAGTATTGTGTTATAGAGTTCTGTTTTAAGTTTATCGTTTGACTAGGAGGCTATAATATGTCTAGTTACGCGTTTGATACGTTTTTGTATAACTTAGTCGTAGGCGGATATGTGCCAAGGCCAGTTGCTACAACTATTAGTATCGTTACACCTAATTATAACTATTTTCTCAACCGAGCAGGAATTGATGCAATTAAAGTTGATAATACTTTGTATATAATCGGTGGGTTTAATCAATATGATTTCTATCCTAGAATAACTATATATAATACGGAAACAGGCAAAGTATCTAATGAAATAGATCTACCTACGTCATTAATATTTCATTATGCAGAACTATATGATAATGCGATATATATCTACGGTGGTGATCAAGCAGGAGACGATATCAATAAGTTGTATAAATTCGATATAGAATCCGAATCGATTACTGAGCTTTCAAGTAGTGAAGAAAGATTATACTTCTCTATGGATTTATATAATAGTAAACTTTATGTAACCGGCGGGTATAATGATGATAACTATTTCGATAATCTGTTAGTTTATGATATTGAAAGTGATACTTGGGAAACTATTGGGTCAGATTTGACATTTCTCAGGAGATATAGGCATGCTTCGATTGTGATTGGGAATGATTTATATATATTCGGCGGGATTGACGAGTCTGGTAACCTTCTCAATGATTTGTGGCGTATTAACCTAAACGATCTCTCTTTTGAGCAAGTTAATTTGTCTGGTGATGTTCCTCACTCGAGATATAATTGTAGATTAGTTAGTTACGATAATTATTTATATATAATTAATGGTATGGGAAAATGGCGCGCATATTCAGATATAATTAGAGTTAATCTATCAAATGGAATTTGTGAGTCAATGTGTAACTTTTCTGCTCCAAGATCAGATTTCGATTATATAATTCATAACGATTATGTTATCCTACTTGGTGGATATGATGGTGTAGCTCAATTTATTAAAGATGTAACAATTTACGATATAGAAAACAATGTTATAGTTGTTGATACACATTCTCATTCTGTACTAACTAATCCATTATATATTTTTGCAAGTCTAAACTTATCTGATAGTAGTGAAAGTAACAAATATACACTTCGAGTAATTGAGCAAGGACTAGGGATATTTCATAACGATGAATTAATCGGATACTTTGATGAGACTGGTTATCATATCGTATAACTCTATGTTAATGTTAGTATAGATTCAAATGAATTCATTTTGGATAAGTTCTAGAAAAATATGGAGGTGTATTATGTTTAAGAAAAGCATATTTCTAGTTCTTTCTATTTTTCTGGTTTTTTCTTTGGTTTCATGTTCAAAGTCTCCGAAATGTTCTGATCAAGAGATTTTAGTATCATTAAATGCGGCCGTTAAACAAAATGATGATTTAATGAAATCTTTTAGAATATCGTATCTAAAATCTAAATCTGTTTCTCTTTTCAATGGTATATCAAAATCAGATATCAAAGACATTGCTAAAGGACTTGTTTCGAATACGAATATTGTAATTAACAATATAAAAGAATCAAGTAAAGAAAACGATACCAAATACTGTATAGCAGATATAACTCTTACTTCAAATGATTTTTCTAAGTCTTATCAAGTTATCTATTCATTTACTTCTGTTAATGATGTAAAAATCGATAAATTCTCGGAAAAATAATAAAGAAAAAGGAGTATAAATATATGGCTGCTACAGCTAAAATAATTAAGTTCCAAGTAGAACGAAATCCAGATAAGAACTATGCAATATCCGCCGATACAATATATATTAATCCAACTACATCAATTAAAGACTATCTAGATAATTTTACGACCACTGCTGTAGATGAATTTATGTGGGATGCTACTACTACTCTTCGTGAATTCCTAGTTAATCTTGATAATCAAGTATCAAGCAATACAAATAAATTAAATAATTTAACAGCCGCCGATATAACCTATAATGGTCAATCTTTAGAAGAATTTCTTAATTCAATTGATACTTCTCCTGGAAATTTCGATACTTCTCAAATAATGCATCATGAAACTGTTCTTGAAACTTATCTTGATACCTTGGATACATCTAAGGTTAAATATGACGAGACTACTACTTTACAAGAGTTCCTTACTAGTATAACTGATCCATCTTATACATTACCCGCCGATTATATCCTTAAAAATACATTAATGAACGTATCTCCATATTCAGATCTTACAAAATATTACTATAATATTTTTAATTCTAATCTACAATATGTTATCGAAAGAGTAACAACTGACAAAAATAGATTTACATTATATGTATATAATGACTACGAAAGTACAACTGCAAAACTATTAAATACTTATACTTTTTATAATGATCAAACTAGAAAGGAAACTATAGAATATGTTTCAGAATCAGATATGAGAATTAGAACTAAAACTGTTGAGTGGTTCAATGAGATTGTTCTTCCATCTACATTACCTCCTGCTCCTACTAATTATAATAGTGAAGTTTATGGAACAATACCTTCTAAAAGAAGATACCATGTAATGAGTTCAGTATATAATTTTGTATTTATACATGGCGGAGATGATGGCATTGTCTTTCATAAACTAAACGATTTGTATAGGTACGATGCTTATACTTCTAGTTTTGAAAAAATGGAATCGTCTCCAGTTGGTAGATATCAGCATACAGCAGTTGTATATAACAATATGATATATGTTTTTGGTGGGTTTGGTGCAGCTTCTGGAAATCAACCGAATGTATCTAATCAAATTTGGAAATATCATCCGTTTGATGACGAATGGTATCAAATTACTCCGGCTAGTGATTTACCACCTGCTAGAATGGCACATGCTGCTGTTATTAAAGATAATTATATGTATATATACGGCGGATTTGACGGTGCTAATTACTTAGATGATTTTTGGAGATATAATTTCGAAACAAATACTTGGGAGAATCTAAACACATCTGCTGGAAAACGTACAGAGCATGTAATGTTTGTATATAATGATGAAATCTATATAGCTGGTGGAGCTTATCATGATGGTACGAACCACTATTTCTATACTGATATTCAAAAATTCAATGGATCCGAATGGGAACTGATAACTGATGGTAATCCAAGGCCCACTACAGCCTCATCTGTAACTATTCATAATGATAAACTTTATATACTTGGTGGATATGATTTATCTAATACATATAGTAACTTTATTGTATATGATTTCAGTGAGAATACGTTTACTGAAGTAGATACACCTCTTCCTGCTCTTTCTGATCATGCTTCTACTAGAGTTGGTAACGAACTCTTCATTTTCGGTGGTTACGATGTTAGTGGTATATTCTATCAGCAGTTTTGGGTCTATAACTTCGAAAGAGACGAGTGGACTCAGTTAATTTCATAAAGGGAGAAATAAGTATGTCTCTAATAACTTCACTAGCAGTGGATAAAAAGACTATCTTAAATAATACATTAACTACGGTTAGATTGCTTTCTAAAACTTTAGAAACTCCTGGTGATAAATATTTCGAAGGAGAGTTTTCTATTCCTGCCAATACAACTGATTCTGAATTTGATCTTCCTGTTCCAATCGGATACCTCTGTATAGCCTCAGATAGGAACTTCATATTAAAACTGGATAATACAACTTCTACACCTATCAATGTAGAAAATATTTTTGTACTGTCGGGTACAGTAGAAAGGTTCTATATTTCGAATCCAGATCTAAACAACCCGGTTAACATAACAGTAATTGCAAATTCATCGTAATCAATTCAATAATGATCTAAACGAAACTAATACGTGAAGATAGTTAATAACTCCCGTTTTTTAAACGGGAGTTTAACTCGAATAAATATAAGCTTATCGAATCGATTGCCGATTCAGGAGGTTTATATCAGAAATGTCTCATATTGTTAGACCTGAAAATCAAGATACATTTATAGATCCGTATTCCTCATATCTTTTCGATATGGGGGTTGAGGATTCTAGAGTTTATTTATCTAGACAAATAAATTCACTTCTAAGAGCATTTGGTGAAGATTGTGTAGTAGCAGGTCTGTATACATCGGCCGATCTATCAAATAATATAATCAGAGTAACAATACAACCAGGCAAAGCAGTAGTAGATACAACATTACATATCTTTCCAGAGCCAACTCTACTTGATCTAGATTTGTCACCTTACGATCCATCGGGTTATGTAGTAGTATCTATTGCATATATGTATATCCAAACAATGTATAACAATAAACCATATTTTAAATTAACTTACGTATCTTCAGATGGAAGCTCTCAATCACCAGAACCATGGAGTCCTAATAGAGACAGGCTAATACTTAGTATCTATAAATTCGAGAAAGATGAATCTAACAATGTAATTAATTTACAATATTACTTTGGTTCCATTTTTATCAATAGTATTTGTTATTTTCCAAGATATGGTAAATGCGATTCATTAACTTCTTATAACTTAGTGTTTGATAAATACCCAGAACTTAATGGTGGGACTTTTTTCGATGATACTTCGAATTATGCATTGTTTGATGCTGGAACATTTTAACAAGATATAAGGAGTATTGGAATATGAGTATTCCATTTTATTACGTAAAGTTAAGAACAGGAGTAGAAGCTAATAGAACATCGATAATACCTCTTTTAGGTGAGCCAATTTATACTACTGATACGAAAATGCTATATATTGGAGATGGTATAACTCCAGGCGGTATTGCACTTAAAGCTGAACCAACCAATTTTAGTTTTGAATATTCCTCGTATAATCTTTTACTAGATGATACTGAGAATCAAGATATTGAAGTAACTACCTGGAATCAAGTACTTAATGTTATCAAGTTTTCTAATGTATATAATAATTCAGTATGGTTTAATTTTTCCATACCTCAGTTTTGGCGGAATAACAAAGATGCTTTTGTTGAGATTCAATATATATTGGATACGGCCGAGTACTCCAAAATTGTTAAACTTGATTTTTCATATTATATAGCCGCCGAATCTCAAACTATAGATTATAATAATCCTAGTTATAGTTCTTCTTTTCAAATACTATCTGATACTAGTAATGTAAACGTTTATTCTAGAAAACTAATTGACGTATTTAAGATACATAAAACCCATTTATCTAACTCAGATAGTATTTTAATCATCGGTAAACTCAAACGTGATGCTGAAAGTACAACTGATAACTATTCTGGTGGATTCTTACTTTCACGAATAGTTATTAGACAAGTAGAATAGGAGGATTTTAGTGATAGAACAAAATAAAATATTCCTCTTAAAACAAAAAATAAGATTATTAAATGATAATCAGCTTCAATCTCTTTACGAACAGTATAACGAAGATCTCATCAAGCTTTCTGGACAAATTAGACTCAATCATATTCTCAAGTCTGATACTGAAGATCTTTACCTCCAAAAATCTGTTTTAGAACATTTAATTAAATTAGTAACAAATGAAATGAAGCGTAGGACTAGAGAAGTTCTAGCCCAAGAGGCAAAAGCTTCGATTAGTCATCTACGATCGAGAAAAGAAGAGCAAAGGATAACTACTCAAAAACCCGCCGAATTTAAACCATCATACACTATGTTAGATATTGATTTGCCAGGTGTGCAGGTAAAGATGAAATAGGATAAACTCCGATGAATACAAAATTACCAGATAGAGAACTATTTTTAGGCTTTTCTAAATCATTATCAGAATTGTCTAATAGGGAACTATTACAACTAGAACAAGAACTAAAACAACTTAGAGATACAAAACTTACCTTATCATATTTTCTGAAACAAGTATATCGAGCTCCATTAGTTATTTCAGTAATTGCTACTGCTATTGAATATGCAAGTAAAAGACTCTTAAATGTACCTGGACCTTATCTAAAACCTGCAATTAGAACTTTTGGAATATCGGCTGGATCTGTAACATTGTACGAAATATTTGGGTTTCTTAAAAATAAAGCAAAAGTTAATGCATTACTGAATATGATCGATAGAGAGAAGAAGTCTAGGGGAATTAAATAATACTTTAGTCTTCTCCCCTATTATAAGTAGGAGTTGATACAGGCGATTCTCCCACTAGATGAATTCAATTAGTTTTTTATTAATGGCGACTTTTTCGGAGGTGAAGTATGTTGTTATCAGAAAGATTGAAAAATTACTATACACAAGAACAGGATGAACTTACTACAGTTACTACAGCAACTGGTGCGGTATTTCCAATTGCAAAATTCCAGGCAGAAGTATCTCGTTTATCAGATAGCGAGCTACTTAAATTAAGAGATGAACTAGATAAAGCTATTAGAGCAGCTAAGTTATCAGATTATCTTAAGATATTCAAGACTGAGAGTATTTTAGCAACTATTCTTTCCGTATTAGGTGGAGCAACTGCAGGACATTCTATATATGGAGGAGCTAAAGGAGCATTATTTGGTGCAGGTCTAGGCCTAGGTAGTGTTGGTCTTGGAATATTAATTAATGCATGGTTACATAAAGACAATCTTAAGAAGATGAAAAGAATAGTAGATCTAGAAATTGAAAAACGGGGATTGCATCGTAGAAGATAATACATTCTATCAATTTTGGTCTTCTCCCTACTAATCAATAAGATCGATACAGGCAATTATTCCGATGTCCTCAGATCCTAGACATTGCCTAAAAAACTAGGAAATAACAGATGAGAATTCATAATCTCTATTCTGATATACTTAGATCATTGACTTATTTATTTGATAATTTTATATTCGGCGCATCTTTTATAAAAAAATATATTTTTAACATAGCTAATTATTCATTTCAGTTAACATATGAGACTCAGTTTGAATTACCTACGGTAACCATTAATCTTAATGAGTCTACCCCAGTAAATCTACATCCAACAAATATACAAAGAATTGGATTAACTAATATAAATAGAATACCTGTTATTTATAACAGAACAAAAGATTTAACTATTGAGTTACAAGAAGAGCATTATCTTATTACTTTAGATGTAGTAATTAATTGTGAATCACAATTTCAGGCAAAAGATGTAGAGTTTAGAATACAATCAGTCTTACCATTAAATAAATGGATCTATATACATAGATTTACCTCTTTTATAGAAATAGATTCTGATTTACTAATAGATGATATCCTTAACATGGAGTGTCATGATCTAGTTAATACGTATCTAATATACGATTACAATAGAGCAACTAATATGTATGCTTTTGCGATTAATTACCAGCCACTTATGCGATTAACTAATATAGGTACTAATATTGAATTATCGGCCGATAATTCATTTACTGTTAACTTAGGACTAGAGCTCTTAGTACAATTTCCTCAGTATTTGTTTATTCCATACGAAGACAGACCAAGATCTGATCAGACTAGACAATTTATTTATGATAATATAATCGTTAATATTTCCGATGAAGATATTATTTATTTCGAGTTAGATGATAATGATTATGTACTAGCAATTTATCAACCTGAGCTTAAGGATATCAATTATAATAGCGCGGTTACAATTAATTATTTCAAATCCACACCTCTAAATACGATTATAAAAGGTAAGGTAGAATGGATAAGTGATCAATACAATAGATTCCCATTGGACACATCCGCCGATATCAAAATAACTAAAGACTATCTATCTAATAAAATCAAATTAATTGAACTTACAGGAATCCTTACTGGTCATCTAAAAAACATAAAAGAATCTGACAATCTAATCTCTGGGATATTTACTGGTACATATATGCATAAACCAATATCAGATACTTATCTAGAACTAAAATACTCAAATCTTTTAACTTATACAACAATAACTTATGATAAGTTTCCATTTCTATCAACTAATCAATCAACGAGATATATTAGACTACTACCAAAAACAAGAAAACTACTGTCAACAGTTCCAAAGATAAACGAAAACCGCGCCGATATAAATCTAAACAATACAATTCTAAAATCTATCATATGTAAGGATCTCTCTACTAACTTTCTATTTGAAATTCCAATTAACAAATCATTTACTAACAATCTTATTATAACTACAATAGAAGAATCTCATACGATTCATATTACATATGATAATGAAAGCAAACTACTAAACTATTCAATTTCAACTATCAATCCTGATTATCAATCTATACCTGTAGCTCTTAATTTCTCACCTCTACATATTACTGCAAAACCTACATATGGTGGAACTTACATTGAGCGTATATCAGTTACTCTAAGTGAAGGTGAGTTTCCAATCAGTCCAATATTTGTTACAGATCAATTCGATTATTCTAATCCAGAACTAGATATTTATCATAAAGATACTAAAACTGTTTTTAGATACATTCTCGATGCATTTACATCCTCTAATGATGATTTCTTTATTGCAAAAATTGAAACTACACCAGTTAATCTTACTAGTTATAGTGATTTAAAACTAAAGTTAATTAATCAATACTATCGATTAGACCATACTTTTAATCAAGATCAGATCTATATCGATACTGTTACTGATAATTCTATTACTATCTTCTTTGATAAGAAGTATTTCTTATCATACTTCAAATCTCTATCTAAAACTAACCCGCTATTTATCGAAGTGTATACGTTATCATAATTTCTTCTTTAAACTTACAAATGTATAAAGATATTAGAATTGGGAGTGAGTTACCTTCTATTTTGTTTTCATAGAAATCAATGAATTCTAAAAGAGGATTTGAACATGGAAAAAGATCTGGTTTGTAACCAAAACAAATACATTAGAGAGGCAAGAGAGTATCTAAATCGAGACTCTAGAAAACCGTATGTTTCATTGGAAAGTTTGAAGGAGGATGCATTGAATAGTGCTCTTGTAGTGTATCAATTAAACAAAAAATATTTGAACGAAGGCGTACGATCTATGCTTACTAGAGTACTTGCTCCGGATATACATGAAACTCAAAAGAAGCTGGAAAAGCTTGAAAAGCGACAGAAAATTTACAAGGATATTGGGCTTGTCGGACTGGGAACTGTAGGTGGAGCTATAGGTGCCGAGTATCTTAGGTCTAAGTTATCGAAGGAACCAGAGAGCCAATCCTCTACTAATCAGTAGGGTTGACACAAGCGATTCTCCTAGTATTCACTCTGGACAAACTCTAGGTTCTGGGAGTAACCAATCCTTATTATTAAGGAGTATATATTACACTAGGAGAAGCTAATGGAGAGATCGGTTCATTTCAGTCTATAAGTTAACCCCCTACTGATCAAAGGGTTCTATTCAACCAAGAATGAGATCCTAAAAAGAGTAGTTTTTCTGTAGCAGATTTCTGCTACACTGTAAATAAAAACAAAACAAAAAGGAGGTTAAAAGATGTCGAGTTTGCGAGATCTTCTTTATGAACAGGACAAAAATGATCAGCCTGGTGCACTTAAAAGATTTTTTAAAGAACCAGCAAGTACACTTGGAGCAATTGGTTCAACGGTTAAGGAACGATGGAAAGGAGCTTCTAAGGCTGGTAAGGCTGGAATGATAGCTGCTCCTTTAGCACCGGCAGCAGTTCTTGGTGCGGGTTACGCTGGACTGAGAGTTTATAAGAAGAGGAAACGTCAGCGCAAAGGAGAAGAGGAGTAATAAATTTAATCATTGTGGAGGGTAATAAATGAGTATACTTGAAGCACTGTTCGAAAATAAAGATGTTCAAGAATTTATTGTTGAGAATGAAGAGTTTTTCAATGAAATGGCAGATTTGTATGCAGAATTCGCAGATATTATAAAACAGGAAGTAATGGAAAATTTTGAGATTTTTATAGAGCCTAACGATCCCGAAGCTACGAAAGAAAATATCAAAGTATTTGCCGAAAATGCATTTGCCGCTTTTGCAACATATCTTTGTGAAGCGTCTATATAACTAATCATTTACGAAGCCGGGTCTAGATACATTCTAGACCTGGCTAAATTTTTTTAGCTTGTGGAGAATAAAAATGATCGATAAGAAAGTATACATGATAAACTATAATAAGATAGCAGAACAATATCTAAATACATTTCCTGACAGTATCAAAAAGTATATCTATGAAAATATAGAGTTATTTTACGATGAGTCTAGAGATAAGTTTCTAGATAATGTTAGATTCTTTACTGAGCTTGCTACATATAATTATCTTAGATTAGTTTCAAATTATTTAGTGTCAGAAGCCTTAACGGGTACTGCATTAAAAGTAGGTGCTGCATATGCTGGATATCGAGTTGCTAAAGCTGGTGTACAAAGTGCATTACAAGCTAGAAAGCAACAACAGCTTGAAAAGAAGGAACAGGAATTGGAGAAGAGGCAGAAAGAACTAGAACTAAAGCAAAAAGAACAAGAATTAAAACAAAGACAAAGACAACTGAAATTACAAAGAATTCCGATAGTTGGTAAGCGATTGGCTAGGTAGGAGTAGAATATGTATAATAGATATAAACATTCAACTACTAATTTGTCTAAGATGTCTCTTGATTCTTTAACTCGTCGGATTTTGAAGGCTAGTAGAAACGCCTCTTTAAGAGAAATAGATAGGAAAGAAAAAGAGGATCAAGAACTAAAAGATAGATTAAGACGACAAGCAATTGAGCTCCGCTTAAAATCGGCCGATAATCAAAATACATTAGAATATAAAATAGAGAACTTTATTAATAAGTATCAGAAGCCAGAAATAGTATACGAAGCAAAGTCTAAAAAGAAGAGGAAACCAATTGGAGTTACTGTAACCGATAACTATGTTATAGTGGAATTTAAAAACCCGCCGGAAAAAGAAGTTAAAAAATGGAGGACTAAAGAAATCTATAGTAAGAAGCATAAATGTAAAATACTATTAAAAATAGCTATTTTGAAAGATGGTAAAACGAAGCTAACTTCGATATGGTATCCCAAGGACAACCCTCGAGCAAAAGAAATTCTAAGAAAATATAAAGAAGGTAGAGAGGATTTCTTTGAAGAAGTAAAAACAATCGTAACTGCTTCAACTAGGAAACCAGTTATCAAAAAGTTAATCCCGACAGAATTATTAGTTAAGAAAGAGGATCCTAGATCAAAATTAGTTAAGAGAAGGAAAGCTGAAGTTGGAGCTACTTGGAAGAATTTAAAAGGAGCTATTTCTTAATGGAACAAACATCTCATGTTTTAAAACACTATAAGTCTATTTCACCTATTGAAAAGATAGTATTGACCAATTTTAATAAGGATTTATATGATAATATTTTTTATCTCTATAAGGATCGATTAATATACGATGCGGATATAGTTGAGTTTTCAGATCCAAAATGGGAAAGGAATACATTAAAATTTTGTTTTGATACGTATGGATATCAGTATTTGTTTCCGATAATTCATTTAGTGAATAATATAGGATCGATGTTTGATTTTACTTCTAGTAAGTTAAAATATATAATTGCGCCGGATATAAAAACAATAAACAAAATAACTAGATTACCACTATATTAGCTAGATCCAGAAAAGGAAACAGTATCATGAGAGAAGATAGAACAGTAATACTCTTTGTTCCTAGTGATGAAAAGACATTAGATATTTATGATAGATTTTATAAATCGGCGGATGTTTATGCTTCAAAACTATCATCATATGTCTCAAATGTCGTAAGAGTATTGATAAAGTATTATAGCCTAGGATTATCTATTCCATCTACACCTAATCCATATAGTACTGGAGGATTTCGTTCAAAATCTAATGCAGTGGAATTAATTGGTGTAAATATTCAATCAACTGGTCTCATACAAAAGAAACAATTTATAGAAGAAAATATAGATAGAGGAGTTATTGCAGCATATTTTCATTTTATAAGGGCCGCACTTTACATTCACTCTTCAGAAGCTAAAAGGGAAGAAAAACTAATTGATCTAGTATCTTCACATATTGTATTCATGTTTCTTAGGTCATTGAAAGCAAGAATTCCAGTTACAGAAGATACGAAAAAGGTAATGATCAATATTGTAAAATATCTCATAATGAGAGTGTATTTAGATATACCTCATGGTAAGTTGATCTATGATATATTTCCACCTGAGCAAAGAGATAAATTCGAAAGCTTAAAGGACTATAGAGGATTCCAAAGCTTTGTTAAAATATTTACGGATTTTAACTTAATTCCTGACAAGAATCCAGTAGGTCTATTAACTGATTTTATTAAGACTATCGGCGGCTTTTCATATTATGCTATTACTGATGATTTCGGTTCATTAGTTGCTAATTGTATTTGTGCTATGTATCCTGTTAATTTATATAGATCATCGTTTCTTAACAAACAGCTTCATTCAGAAGTCGAACAAATCGTGTATAACAAGTTTGTATCTAAAACTAATGTTGTTACGTGTGACTTAATCGCTAAGTATCTAAAAGGGAGGTAAATAAATGTACTATAATCCTGTACTACTTAAGATACAAGAACAAGCAAGGGATTACCTTGGTAGAAATGTAATATCAAAAGCTCCAAAAGTAAAAGGGTATGAAAAAGAGGTAAGAGAATTCATTTCAGGTAGGATAGTTGATGAACAATTATCTATAGTTCCGGCCACTGAAAATCAAAAGAAAATATTGAAACAGGCGAATCTTATAGAACAAGAAGATCTTGACATTCCTTATAGTAAAACTTTTATCATAAGGGACAAAGATACTGGACAATTTAGAGGTGCTATTCATATAGTTCAACGTGAAGTAGATGATGAAATAGATGATTTCGATGATAGGTTTCCTGATTTGTTTTCTATAGATAATGATGAGGATGAAGAAGAGGAAGAAGAGGAAAGGCCAAAAGAGACCATAATAAAGTATTACGATGTGAGTCCAGATGGATCCAATGTAGAACGCGCGGTTAAAAAAATATTACAAACACCACATGGATATTGTATTAAAACCTCTTCTCTAAAAATAATAAAACAACCAGTTAACGAATCTTTTATAAATAAGTTTATTTACTAATTTAACTGTTTAATTCAAGTTAGAATTTGTTATCTATAACCTAAAAAATTGGAGTCTACTATGCTATGTTTACTAAGAAAGTTGCAAGAGATAAATATTCGATCCTACCGTTAGATCATACAAATAATTATATATGTAATTTAAATCCGGCCAATTTATCAGTTCTAAACTACCACACCTATAGATTCTATTTCAAGTCTTTATATTCTTCGTTTTCTATAGTATCAGGTTTAGAAATCGAAAACATCGATTATGATAACAATAAACTATATTTTGTTGTAACCAAGGGTACTTGTCTAATCGCATATAATCTTGTAACAATAATCTCAGATAATGTTTTTGATTTAAATAATGTTTCGTTACAAGACAATGATATACTGTTATCCATTATTTATTTACCTGATATTGATTCGAATCTCTTTTATTCTGATACTATTATGATTTCAAGTATAGTAAGAAATGAGCAGCTACTATACGACCAGGGTTTTATATTATATAGAAATGCAATAATAACTGATGCGTATCAGTATACTGAAAGTCAATTTTATAGACTAGGCTCAGTTACTATTAGTAATAAAGAATATGTCATTAGACGAGGTTCGGAAACTGGTGATACAACTCTAGTAGTAGGTGGTACAGTTCTTACTGATAATGTACATCTAGTAGGTGACATAAGAATTTCGGCCGATAATACCATAACAATAAACAATACTATAACAGAAACGAGAATATTAACAGCATCTGAATACACGACCGGCATATTAACATTAAATCATAACATAAACAAGTTATATATCGACCAAATAAAAATAAAAGTAATATACCAAGATCTAAATGCTATATCTCCGGATTTAACTTATGGGCTAGATTTTAATGTAACTCTACCAAATATAATTGCATTTAATAGTAATACATTATCTATGCTACGGGTTAACGACCAATTAAAAATAACTTATATAAGGAGTTAGTAGAGTTATGGCTAAGATTAGTGCACTTTGGATCAAAAAAGATGAACAACAATTTACAGTTAATGAACAACAAGAACTACAATTAAAATATGATGAAGTAAACTTTAAAATCGATTCAGCAAATGGCCTTTCATTAAATGAATTAGGAGTTAAATTATCTCATATAGATTTTGGTACTACGTCTCCATCACAGATAGATGCCGCCGATATACCATTAAATGATACTAATAATCTATTCTCAATAGACAACGTGGAATCAGCACTATCCCAAGTTGCATCTAAAATGATTCTGTATCGTCATACTATACCTGCATTTAACAATCTAACTCCAGTTGCTACAAATGGTGAATATATATCTACAGTTTTAGATCCTCTGATTAAAAGTATTTCTGGACATAATAATGGTCAAGGAAGCTCTGATACTCCTGGTGTAGTTCTTGATACAACTCGTCCATATCAAATTCCATTAAGAGATCATCAAACACAAGCACCAATTGATGATGGTGAAGGGCATGAAGTTTATGCTAGATTAACTTTTGATCCAGATTCAGAAACATATCTTGTTACATACTATTATATGGACGATACAGGAGAACATTATTATACAGGTTTTACTACGGATAATAGAATAGATTTTGCATATGTTTATTTCTCCCAGAAGTTTATTAATCTACCATGGGCATCTGTATTTATTGACTCGTCCTGGCAAGATGTAGCTGGTATTGAATCTAACATTAAAGATGACAATGTTGATGTTGATGGGATGCAGTATCTATTAGCAGGAGCTACAACTCAGGCTCAAGTTAATAGCATACTCGATTTACTAGGAGATAGAGATACTGCTCATGGTGCTAAATTAATTAAATATATGTCAAGTTCTTCAATTACTGTTAATTATGAGGATGTAGCTGGTGCACTTGATGGAATATTTAATTTAATTGGGTCTGGATCTCTTGCAGATGTTGATTTCACAGAAAATAATGTTCTGGCTGATAATACTTCTATAATCGAAGCATTAGATACGTTAGATAAACAATGGGGTAAGTTAGCTTCTACGAACTTTAATGAAGGTGCTTCGTTAGTTGGTATATATGATGCACAGAATCTGTTTACGGCAACTACAGTAGAAGATGCTTTACAAGAACTTTCTTTAGGTAAACGAAATCTAAAAACAGCCTATCTTTCTCTAAGCAGTGATGACATATCAAATGGATATAAAGCTCTAAGTTTTAAATGTTATGGTACGGTTGTTAATAATATTGTTAGACCTAATTTCGCTATCTTAAATAACGTATTAGGTGGAGTTGCATTAGATACAGAATTTTGTATTATGAGAGATGATTCTGGAACAACGGATTACATAGTCTGGAAAAATAATATAACTCCCCCGGGATGTACATATTCCTCTTCGGGTATAGATTCTACTGATTTTGGTGATCTTTTGATAGCAGGTGATGTACTCAGATTAGGAGTAACAGTCTAATGGCTAAGATAAGAAAGGAATGGATTAAGGATTTAGGCGAGGTAGATCCTAGGCTAACAAATGGTTCTAATTGTGATGAATTGCATTATCATAGTCAAATAAAAAATAATGAAAGTGTTTTACAAGTTAAATCTCCAGAAATAGAGTATAAAGATCAATCCGGTGAAGTTTTCACAATTGTTCATCCAAGATTCATACAATATAATCA
>Ga0190313_1000652_pt1 | contig 20236 bp, 19 predicted proteins | sample 4870071011_MG_FD_169989 | JGI IMG/M metagenome (GOLD analysis project Ga0190313, IMG submission 169989) | Hydrothermal vent sediment bacterial communities from Southern Trench, Guaymas Basin, Mexico - 4870-07-10-11_MG | ecosystem: Environmental > Aquatic > Marine > Hydrothermal vents > Sediment ...
CAAGCGTAGTGCTAAGTAGTAGGATTAGTATGATTCTTCTAATCAAAGCAATCACCAAAGATTAAAAGATAAGAATATTGAAAAAATCACAAGAGAATTGCTTTAATACTCATTCTTGCATGCGCAACACTGTATGGAGCGCATATTTGGAGAACTTTCTTATTTCCGCTCCAGGACTCAACAATTTTACCAAAACAAGTGCCGGTGTCTATGTATATAGTATTCGAGCCTTTCGTGAGGACACATGTCCACTCGATTGGGACATTGAGAGAACATGCTTGGGTTACGGCTGATCCTTCGTCTGAATAGTAGTACCATGCGGAGTACGAGATTCTTACGAGATTATCGTCAAAGGCATCAGTGTCTAAAGTGTATGTAACTAAGCGATCTTCCTCACCAATATATTGGGGAATGAAGTATGCTACGAATGAAACTACATCCAGGACGAATGAAATGCTCCAGGGACAACAGTAGCCCACTTGCAAGTGTTGCAACAGTAGTTAGCCCTAACCCTATTGCGCTTAATCCAAGAGATATTGAATCTGTTAACGCTTGATTCCTTCCTTATATTTGACACATTCTTATGTATTCTACTCCTGCAACAATTTCTTCTAATATCGAAATTGTATGCCATAATGTTTCTTATATTTGTTATCGAGACATTTTTCGTGGTCATCCTTATCTATATGCTAATCACTACATTAGTCTTAGTAGCGTTAATCTTAACTCAGTCGCGCAGCATAAGGATTAAAGTAAAACTCAGAAAACACTACACCTAAAAGCCATAAAGATGCACAAGGATTATAAGTCTCGGGTAATCCATACTAGCTACTTGAATATCTCAGAATCATCATGCTTTACAGCAATATGTTAATAGTTGCAGAAAGTAACAGAATAACTATGGAAACCATTAGCTATAACAAGTTCTCAAGAGATATGCAATACTCTTAACTGCTCTTTCGTACCTTTATAAGTTTTTTTCATTTAATCATTCGATTTAATTACTAAATTGAATTTAATTTTTAAGAATCTTTGAAATCATGTGTAAAACCTACATTAGTTGGTTATCAAATTAATAATCAAAGAAAGAAGTTCTCAAACCAAAAACCCAAAAATTACCATGAGTAAATTATATTAATTTGAGAACAAATAAAATGATTGCAAAGTGTCTCAACATCTTTTTATTTAAAAATAAAAACAATCTTTTTGTATCCATATGGTCTAGTCCATGATCTATGATATTGATTATGGACTAGCCATTAAGGTGCCGGACAATTGGATTTCGCTAGCATTTGGACAATTAGGTTTTTGGATTTTTAAGCATCCTTCATTAGAAATATTTCAAATTGTATGCTTATTGCGAGATAAGCCCAATGCAGAGAAACTGATAGAAAATGCTAAGCATGTATTCATGTACATTTACTCTAAACAACCAGATACTGTAAAGCTTCTGGAATACAATTCAGACTCCAGCAATTTTAAGTTAAGAATATTCTCGAACGACCACAAATATATTTGGCAAGGTTTCATCATTAGAAATATCCAAAGTTTTAATGGAACTACATGGAACGAAGAATTCTTATCAACAGTGCTGTATAATGAAGAGTATTTACGCACAAATAAAGAAGCTATTATTGCTAAAACTATTTTACGTTGTCCATTTACTAAAAAGACTCTTGATTCATTTGGATGGAGAACCCCATTCATTAAAATAAGCTTTACTTCTAGAAATGTTTTAGGTGATTACGAATTACGATGGATTGCAAGCGTTCCTATCACTTTTAACATTCAAAAGAGCCCGCTGGGATTTACAGCATATACGAATAGAGTATTTGTTAGAATTCAAGCTATTCATTATTTTTATAGCCCGACAGATTTAGCAGATTTCGCAAAACGGCAAGTTGAGGGGTACTTGAATCAGCTGCTTAGAATATCAACGTACATCATTTTAAGTAGTACTCATAAGGAGAACTTTTGCCATTTTTACGTTACTGATGAAAAGAAGAGCTGGAAAATTCTTGGAGAATGGTATTTGCAAGAGTATTATAACCTGAAAACGAAAAAGATATTCTACATGGTGTTAGAAAAAGTAGCAATTTACCCAGCACGAATAGAGAAATACTTTTTACCTATTGTTGGAAGAATATTTGCATCCTTTTTGACTGGAGCAGCATGGTTACAGGAGGAAACCGGAATTCTAGATTTAATGATTGAGACCTCAATCAAGTCAATAAGTCGTCATGAAACACAAATTAAAAAGTCTGAAAAATTACAAACGAGGACTTTTAAGGTTAGCTCTACTGAAAAAATGTGCCAAGAATCGTTTCTAAGGAAATGGCAGCAAAAATTAAAGGAAGACATGAAGAAACTATACGAATGGGAACGTAAATTATGGAATGATGTATATGATACTTTAAAATTCAGCGATATGCTTACTGGTATGTATTCAATGAAAGATAAAAGAAGAAAGACAAAAATCATATCAACAAAAAACATAGTTTCACCAATTACATGTAATTTATGGAAACCGAAAGATGATGTAATTTGGCTCAGCAGGCTGACACTAGCGACATCAAAACACAGAAAACCAAGAAACCCTTACTTATGGGAAAAACTAAAATGGTATTGGGATGAAGAAAAAAAGAGATTAGAGAAAGAAATAGAGAATAAAAAACAAGAAATCGACAAGCTGTTTTAAATATACTTAAGTATCAAATTAAACTAAGGTAATCATTAATCAAAAGCATTTCTGATAGAAGACACTGACTACAATATACAATATAATAATTATTGTCTACTATCATAACCAAATTTTGAGTTTCATTTAAATACGAAAAACGTCTTTAATTGGTTTGATTACCTCAATTATATAAAAATGCCAAAAATCTCATACTCTTTTTGAAAAGTATTTGGTGAGTAGTTTGAGAAAATATTTATCGAAACATAAACCAAAATCAGGTTTTCGAAGAAAACTTTTGAATATGCTATTAATTGGCAGCTTATCCATGTTATTTGCTGAAGTATTTTCTGGTGCCTCATTATTGTGGTTCATCGATCCTTGGTCCATACTCATAACTTTTCCACTTTATTTATCACATGTCTTGTTTTTTCTTAATTTAGCTATGAGATTTCATAGGACTTCATTTGAATCACTATACTTGTGGGGTATTCTCTTTGGATTGTATGAAACATGGATAACTAAGGTTATTTGGAGTGGTTTCGGTGATGGGTTAATCTTAGGTCAAATTTTTGGCATAGCCATTGGAGAATTCATCATACTCTGTCTCTTTTGGCATCCAATAATGTCATTCATAACGCCGATACTTGTCTTTGAAATTTTCTCAATTTCTCAAGGAAATAATCATCAAAAATTGCTTCCAAGTCATGAAAAATTAATAACAAAAAACAAGAATAATCAAGTTTTGGCTTGGTTAATAGTATTGTATGGAGCATCTTTCCTTTCGCTTAATTCACATTATAATATTATAGTAGCACTAGTTACTGCTTTAGGTAGTCTAATGATCGTGATTCTTCTTTATTATGCGTGCAAGAAATATTGTGATGGATTCACCATATACGAGTTAAAGCTCGGATTTAAAGGATTTATTACACTTATTGTTTACTTAATATTCCTTTACGCCATGCTATTCTTTCTTATTTATCCAGAAAAAATTCCTTCCTTAACTACAATATTTCTCACAATTTTAATATATCTCATAGTAATAATGCTCATCTATTTATCGAAACCACAATTCAAAAAGAAAGATTGGGACACTGAGATAAAATATACTGCCAAAGATGTATGGAAATTACTACTAACATTTGTTTTTATCACGGCAGTCTTTTGTCTAATTCCAATAATCGGATTTATGATTGCAACGTTCCTTTTTGTATTAATAATCCCACTAGGATTAACTTTCTTTTTCTTTGTTCTGCTTAATATAATACGACACTATCTTATAAGAAGACAACAATAACAAGCTTGTATAATTAATAAATTAAGAGGCTTTAACTTATGCATAATGAAATTTCAGAAGAAAAAACAATTATTAGGTCTAGAAATTCTCACGCAATAAATTATTTATTAATGAAAAATAACAATTTCAACAAACTACTCTTTCCTCTAATTGTTACATGTTTATTAGATACATCTCATAAATTATGTGCCAAGCAAATGAGTAAAGTAGCTATGAGAAATGAAATTCCAAATGCTAAAAGAAAGAATCCTAAGTTTGAAAAAGGTTCACTAAATGGAGAAATGTATGTAAGATATATTCCAACAATCGTAATGATAAGATTTATTATAATCAGGATTAAGTAATCGGAAAATTTAACTTTGCTTCTTCTAACTGGTTTCTTATGAGCTTCTAAAAGTAAATAAGTCCTGCGTATAGGGAGAAGCCTTGACGTATAAAAAAGCATGTGTTTTATCCAATCATCCGATTTTGAATGTTTATCGCGATCAAATCTATTTCTAGATATGCTCATTCTCATCATATATAAAAAATCTGAATAATCTTATTATATTTTCTAATGAAAAACGCGAACGTTTAGCATATTCTCTGTGCTCATTCATCACACTTGCTTATTTTTAAAATTAATTGGAACCCGTTACATTAACTAAAATTCGAAGATTACGCCTTCTTCGATATCAATATGTTTCCCTTTCTGTTTTATTACGACTAATGGCGTAATAGAAAGAGCTTGAAGAATTCTATCTATATTTTGATTAAAGAAATTAATAGCACTTTTCTAATCTGGCTCAAGGAACGTAAATACTATTTTCTTCACTGATTTGTACTTCTTTGATATTGAATAAATAAAATCACTATCTGCTGTGATTATAATCCTATTTTCACGATTTGCCATCTTGAGTATATCATGATTAAATGCGGATGATGGCACTCTAGTAATATTGTATCCTTTGTCCCTTAAAATTTTCATAATCCTCTTTGGAACATTTTCATCAATAAGGAATTTCATATTACGCGACCAATGTCGCCATGTAGCTTCTCGGTAAGCTTCTTATAAATTCGCTCCAAAAAAGGCTCAAGAACATCTCGATATTTAAGAAGCGCTTCAATATCGCATTTTCTTAACGTAGGAAACTCATCCATGAGCTCATTAATGCTCCATCCATTCTTCAGCAGGCTATAGACATAATATGCTGGTACGCGAGTTCCTCGTACAACCGGCATTCCTCGAAGTTTTCTCTTGTCAATTTCGATCAGACTAAGTGCTTCTGAAAAACGATTTAATATATCGAAATTCTTAATGATCTTCTCGAGCTTTTCCTTGGGTATATCAAATTCCGATAAAATATCTTTTGGATCCCAACCCATTTTAAGCAGTTTTACAACCATTGCTATAGGTATTCTTGTACCACTTATGACAGGAGTACCTCCGCATTTTCTAAAGTCTACTTCAATAAGAGAACCTAGTAAGTCTTTTATATTTTTCTTTTGCATAATTATCCCAAGAAAATATGTTTATTTTGCAAATAAATTTTTTTAAAATACCTTGCTTTTAGTTCAATATCTATCTAGGAATTACTATGATTCTTCATCTTGATGATAAGATATAACTAATAGTAGTCATAATTTTCCTTCGTGTTTAATATTGTAGTTCAAAACACTATGATTGGAGACGCAGTCAAGATATTGAAACTTACTTTAAAATATAACTTCTTATTCTGGTGCTCAATTTGAGTGTTGTTGAAGAGATCGTTGAATATCTTTTGCAGAAAGGAGCTCAATTCTGTGATGCAAGACTTGAAATTCGCAACAGTCTATCAATTACAGTTGTAAACGGAGCTATTAGATTTATTTCGCATGATAAAAGTAAAGGCATTTCAATACGTGTGTTAATAAATGATGCTTGGGGTTATGCGTCAACAACAGATTTATCCTGGGATTCCGTAAAACAAGCTGGAGAACATGCGTTGAAAATAGCTAAAGTACTTGGGGAAAGGAGTAAAAGTAAGCTAGAAATAAAAGCAAGGTCGATCAAAGCTAATGTTAAAGCAGACATTAAAATTAATCCACTTAACGTTGATCTTGAAGAGAAAATTAATGTTGCAATGACTCTTGATGCCGCACAAAGGAATACAGATGAGAGAATTGTTAATTCGAATGCACGTTATCAAGAATCAATACTTCGTTTTGAGTTTGCTAACTCGTTTGGTTCCTCTATTTCATGGGAAGAAGTGAGAACAAGAATTATTGGATATTCTGTCGCATTTGAGGCTGGAAAAATTCAATATTCGTATTGTGTAAAGGATGGAGCCATAGGTTTTGAATTAATCAAAGAAATAAATCTGGAAGAAGAAGGAGAAAAAATTGCAAAAGAAGCAGTTTCTTTACTAAATGCGAAAAAACCTCCAAGTGGTTATTTAACAGTTATAGCCGATCCATCAGTTACGGGCGTGCTTGCACATGAAGTAATGGGTCATGCATCAGAGGCAGATGATGTTATAAACAAACGTAGTTTCCTAACCGGAATCGTAGGAAAACAAGTAGCTTCCGAATTAATCACCATGATTGATGATGGAACAATAAAAGGAGCACATGGTGCGATTCCATTTGATAGCGAAGGAACTCCTTCCTCAAGAACAGTCATTATAGAAAAAGGAATATACAAGGGATACATGCACAATCTCGAGACAGCAGCATTGATGGGTGCTGAGCCAACTGGAAATGGACGAGCGCAAGATTTTAATAGAAGAGTATTCGTGAGAATGACAAATACATTCTTTGCACCAGGTGATTGGAACCTTGATGAAATAATTGAAGACACAAAATTTGGGGTACTTGCTATAAAAGCAATGGGTGGTATGGAGGATCCCGTTGGAGGAGGATTTGAAACAAAAGTTCTCATGGGATACCTAATAGAAAATGGGGAGAAGAAGTATCTTATAAGAAGCTTTACTCTCAGCGGAAAAGCATTAGAAATATTAAAGACAGTAGATGCTGTTAGTAAAGATTTTGAATTAAGTGGTGGCCATTGTGGAAAGGGAGAAGAAGATATTGTTCCTGTTAGTAGTGGCGGTCCTTATATCCGTGCAAAGATTTTGGTTGGGGGTGGATGAACATGATTGAGAATATATGTAAGAAAGCAATTGAAATTGGAGAAAGGGAAGGTGCTCATCAAGTCGAGGCTTTTGTAATTAATGGAAGAATACTAAATTTGTACGTTGAAGGAAGCAAAGTGAACATAATTACAGAGAATAAGTGGATTGGCATTGGAATTAAACTAGCCATAGGAAAACGCGTTGGATTTGTTTCTGGAATATATGCGGACGAAAAAAGCTTGCATGAGATAATTAAGGAAGGAATTAAAATTACAAGAGTTAGTCCAGAGGATCCAAAATTTGAATCTCTTCCAGAACCTAAGCAAATTTCTGGAGTTATTGAGGACGTTTATGATGAACATGCAGCAAATATAGGTTCATCGGAGCTCTACTCATTTGCCAAAGAAATAATTGAAAACGCCGAAAAGAATGAAGTAAAAGTAATGAGAGGATTGATTAGAATTAATATCTTTGAATTTTCGGTGATGAACTCACTAGGTGTTGATTTCTCTCATAAAGGTACAAATATATTCGTTCATTTCACAGCAAAAAGAGAATTTGGCGAGGGCATTGTCAAGAAATACGCAACAATGCTCAATGAATTAAATTGGTCAAAAATTGGAGAAGAATTGCATGAAAAAACACTAATTGCTTCGCAGGCTAAGGCTTTCAAAGGTAGTGAAAAATTAGAGGTGATTATAGAGCCTATGGAATTAGCCGGAATGTTATCTGATTTATTGATGGCGGCAAATGGTGAGAATATTAATAGAAAAAGAAGTCCTTGGATTGGAAAGATTGGTGAACAAGTTGCGGCGGGATGTTTAACTATCATTGATGATGGACGATTACGAGGAGGATTAAGGAGTGCTCTTGCTGATGATGAAGGAGTTCCAACTACTAGGAAGGCCATCATTGAAAAAGGAGTTTTGAAATCGTATTATTTTGACTACTATAACGCAAGAATAGCGAAAGTTAATCCAACTGGGAATGGATATAGGCGCGGAGTAAGAACAATCGAAGACGCCCATAATAGAATGGCACTTAGTAGTTTATCAAATGTTGAAGTTATCGCTGGTAATAAGAATTATGATGAGCTAATTAGCGAGATAGACAAAGGAGTAATAATCAAGAAATTCGCATATCCGACGGTTGATTTCCTCACCGGAAACTTTGCACTTGAAGTAAGAAGTGCCGTTCTCGTAGAGAATGGTGAAGAAAAACAACCAATAAAACACGCACTACTTGTTGGCAATATGTACGACTGTCTTAAAAACATAACAGGAATTGCAAAAGAAAGAGAAAAAATCGGCATTGTACTATTACCAGCAATCAGATTCAGAGAAATGCAGTTAGTTGGTCTATAATTTTCTTAATTTTTAATCATAATTATTTCTCTGACAAAACTGAAAGTGCCTTTTTATTACTGTAGCAAATCCACTTTCAATTTTCTTACTTAACTGTGGTGAATCATAATAAGATGTCTTTTTAACAGTATGATCACTAACTACTAACATTACTGCCGAAGGAATTCTAAATATATGCGAAAACAATAAGAATACTGATATCTCACAATCAACTGCTAAAACATTCATATTCTGCCATGTTTTTATTCAATCAACTGTTTCTGTAAGAGATGATGATGTTGTAACTACGATTCCGATATGAAAATTCCACTTATTTTCAAGTTTTTCAACGATTTTTCCGATTAAATTGAATGAGCCTACAGCCGGCATTTTCTTAGAAACATAATGATCTGTTGTATTTCATCACATACTGCGCTAATCGGTATAACAGTATCACCTAATTCTACATTCTTAGCAATGCCTCCACAGAACCTAACTCCTATAATTGCCTTTGCTTTTCTCAGAGCAGCAATTCTAACAATCCATTCAACATATATGCCTCCACCAGGAATTGCTACAGTAGATATTCTCGTACCGTTGAAGATACCAATGTAAACTTCAATAGTTTTTGCTTCCCTTGTTATATTCTCAGGATTATGAAGATATTTATACAGAACTGCGTATCCGTAACCAAGGCCAACAAGAATTCTGTCAGATATTAGACTTAAATCACCACTTTTAAGAACTCACCTTAATACAAGCTTTTCTCAAGAAATATTCATTATTAATATGCGACATAACATTAAACATCTGCTATATTGCTCCGTTTAAATTTAAAGAGTACAATCAACCTAATAAATTCTTATCCTCATTGCACGTATTAATTCATATTATAGACAGGCATAACCAAAACAATTTTTCGCTCTCAAAGGATATGGTGTATTGTTAAAAAGACTAACTGCTTTGAAATTCTTAATTTAATGTTTAACGATGCAATATATTATTCTTTAAATATTTTTTGGGATGCATATGAAGAGCATAACTTTAGTAAAAATCGGTGGAATTTTTGGAATTTTTCTCGGAATTTTAAATGCAATTACATTCTTCGCTACATTATTCCTTGGAGAACATAAAATATTTGGATTATATGTACCTGGAATGATGCTTCAGTTATATGAACCAAATATGATTAATTACTATGTACTTGACATGATTCTCTATATTCTAACTGGAATCTTTTGGTTTTTGTTTTCACTTGCTATTATTGTGTACAGTAAACTATATAAGAGTAAGATTGGTGCTGCAACTGGGGCTATAGCATGCATTAATGGATTACTCGCACTTGAATTTGGGATATTATTATGGTACATTATCCAAACGCAAGACATTTTAATTTTAAAGAAAATCATACCATATTCGATTTTTGTATTGCTTCATTACGAAATATTTCTTTTTATTTTTAGTATTCTTACAATTCCCTATTTTATTAAAATACGCAAAAAAATTGGAACTATTGGAGGAATTTTGTTAATACTTAGTGGAATACCTAGTTTATTTATGAGCATATTTGTGTACTACGGGTTAGCATCATACAGTTTATTTGCATTAGCTCCTTACAAATTACATGAAATTCTTCATTTGTTTGCCTTCGTAGCCTTACTTGCCTTTATTTTATTCTCAGCATTAATTGTACTTCCTCTGCGTACCATAGGATTAATTTTATGCGGTGTATCTACATTCCTCTTTAGAAAAGAGGAAAAAACGATTACCATTAAAGTATCTTGATTTTATGTAGGTGAGAGACTATGAAAGCATTGCTAGTTTTAGTATTACTTCTTTCATCTACTCTTTTAGCTAAAACTAATTATAATATTGCTAATCATGTTGTTATTGATTATATTAATAATACTAGTGACGTTCGTCAAACTCCGCTTACGCAACGTTGGATTTTCCATGCATCTGGAGCAATATATGCTACTCCTGCAGTTGGTGATGTAAATAATGATGGTAAGCTAGAAATAATTGTTACTGATTTGAAAGGATACGTGTATTGCATTAATGGAAGTGATGGATCGTTATTATGGAAATCTTACCCGTTACCAGAAGTCTTTTATTCATCCCCGGTTCTGTGTGACGTTAATAATGATGAAATAAGAGATGTAATCGTAATTGGTGATTATGGTATAATGTACTGTTTAAATGGAAAGGATGGAAGTATAATATGGAAAGTTAACTTAAATCCAGATACTTACTCAACTCCCGCTGTGCTTGATATAGATGATGATACTTATCCTGAGGTGATAATAGGAAGCAAAACTAGTGTTTATTGTATAGAAGGAGAAAATGGGAGTATAAAATGGGAGTATAATACATACACAACAATTTATTCATCTCCTTCGATAGGAGATGTTGATAGAGACGGCGAATTAGAAATACTTATTGCTGGAAACGATGAAGAGAAGGAGGAAGGATGGTTATATTGCCTATACGCAATAAATGGATCACTAAAATGGAATTATTCAACAGCAACAGAGATATTCTCATCACCTGCGATTGGGAATGTAGATTGGGAACCTCAATTGGAAATAATATTTGCTGATTCAGAGTATATTTTCTGTTTAGATGGAAGCGGATCCCTTCAATTTAATGATTCTCTACAAGCAACAATAAGGGGTGCCCCCGCCATTGGGGATATAAATAATGATGGAAAAAACGAAATAATTGTTATAACTGATGTTGGAACAATATACTGTTATCATTTTGATACAACACCGCGTCTTATATGGTACTCACCTATAAATGAACCAGTTTCATCATCTCCAGCTTTGATTGATGTTGACGATGACGGTTACTATGAAATCATTTTTGGAACAAACTATTCTAACATTTACTGTATTGACAAGGAAGGAAATACCTTATGGATTCTCTCTGGATTAGATAAAATAATAGCATCTCCTATTGTAGGTGATATTGATAATGATGGTAGTCTTGAACTTATGATAGCATATTATAATGGAAACGTTTATTGCTATGAATTTAATCAACGCGTGGACAAGGTATCATGGCAAGGTTTCAGTGGGGATAGTCGTTTCTATCGATGCAAAAACGCTGAGTATGCAAACGATACTGATTATGTAATTGATTCAGATCAAGATGGTTTAATCAATGCATATGAGTTGTACGTATCAAAAACAGATCCTTATGATTGGGATACTGATGGAGACAGAATGCCAGATGGATGGGAAGTCAAATACAATCTAGATCCAACGAATTCAAGTGACGCTATTCAAGACGCTGATAACGACGGTCTTACAAATTTGGATGAATATATACATGCAACAAACCCAAGGGATCCTGATACTGATAATGACGGAATGCCAGATGGATGGGAGGTCGAACACAATCTTGAGCCACGTAATAGTACTGATGCGAACAAAGATTTTGATGAAGATGGATTAACAAATTTAGAGGAATATCTTAATGGTACTGATCCCTGGAACCATGATACTGATGGCGATGGAATGCCAGATGGATGGGAAGTTAAATATGGTCTTGACCCAACAAACGCAAGCGATGCTGATCAAGATACTGATAATGATGGCTTGACAAACTATGAAGAATACGTGCATGGAACAAATCCAACATTTAAAGATACAGATTGTGATGGAATGCCGGATGGATGGGAAGTTGAGCACAATTTAGATCCACTCAATAACACTGATGCAAGTAAGGACTTTGATAATGACGGGCTTACTAATTACGAAGAATATTATCATAATACTGATCCCTGGAACTCTGATACTGATGGTGATGAAATTCCAGATGGATGGGAAGTTCAAAATAATTTAAATCCAACTAATGCTACCGATGCTAATGATGACCCAGATAAGGATGGGTTAACTAATCTTGAAGAATACTACCATAATACTAATCCTCATAATGCAGATAGTGACGATGATGGATTTTTAGATAGTGAAGAAATAAAATATGGTTCAGATCCAAATAACCCATGTGATGTTCCTTGGACGTTTTACGCATGGGTGGGATTAATAATAGTTCTTCCGATAATCATTTCAAGCTTTGTAACCATCATTGTTTGGAAGAAAATCAAAACTAGTATCTAGGAGTAACTCATTTTGCGATTTTGAGTGCAAAAAATACTTTTTGCATCCTTTTTTATTTTAAGAAACAGAAATTGTGAGATCCATCTAATATTAGCATTTGACGTCAAATCATATTTTTATTCCTTGATTTCTGGATAATACCTTTCAATAGTCGTAACTACATCATAGTCACGGTCACATGAAGCAATTATTTAAATTTGATATCTTTGCATTAGTGTTACATTAATGGCGTCTTGAGGTAAAAGACCATAGGTTTTCATCACATTTATAGCAGAAATAATATCTTGCATTTCAACAGGTATTACAACCAAATTTTCGATGCTTAATATCTTGAGTAGGAATTGCTCAATAATACTCGAATATTTTTTACCACTTTTTGTTTGTCTTGTCTAATGATCTCTAATGGATTTTCACGATAATCAACTTCGATAAGTTTAAGCAATATCTTGTGTATTAACTCGTCGAGCACCATTGTACTTGTATGACTTGTGACTTCACTTACTCATATTCTCTCAATAAATTCGTAACACTGCTCTTTTATTTCCTTAGAACCTCTAAAGTATAAAGTGAAAGATATTTGTATCAATGAAAACCTTCTGACCAGCAGGTATTCTCTCTAGTGTTCGTTTTTCTTCAACCATATTTTCTCCCGTAGTAATAGGAAACTAATTCTCTGTCAAGGATTGCGAATTCAACTTCATCCTCATCCAGCTCTAGATATTTTTTGGGAATATTCTTAGGAACCTCTATTATAATCCTAGAACCATCGAACAGGACAAGAAGCTTCTGATTTTCCTTAAGATTAAGTGCCTCCCTTATCTTAGCTGGAATTGTTATTTGCCCCTTCTTTCTTAGTCTTACGACAAAGATTTGCAAACAGCCAGCCAAAGGTATATGGCTTACAATCATTTAAAAGTTAGAAATAAATGATGTCGGACTATTATAAATGGTTCAACCAACGCTCATGTTGACGCTTTTGCACTTATGATCTTTCGATAATTCTTTATTTATTTTGCGATCAAATTGGTAGTATAATTTAAAAAAATTATTAGAATTTGTAATCAAGTTAGCAACAAAACAAGAAAAAATTAAGACTTGTAAAGAAGATGCAAAAGTATCAACATGAGCGATCTTGCAAAACTTGTTAAATACACACTTAACATTTATAATAATATTGTACTTACCCAAAAACACCTATTAATACGCCAGAAGACATCGCTAGATTAAGAGAATCCATTAGAAAATTCGTTGATTATTACTACAATTTTAACTTCCTTGAGGAATCAGTAACAGTTTTGGAACAGGCCTTAATATTGGAAAATATTCGAAAAATAATGAACCTTCGTCAAACTTACAATATGCTTCTTAACACTCTTGACCAACTCGACCGCAGGATTAATTGCATTTGCATTAATTGACAAAGTTCTTTCGCACATATTGCCCGAAGAGTTAGTTATTTGGTTATATGTTCCCTCATGGCTCGCACTTGCTTTCATTCTCTACGTTGCTATACAATTCGTAAAAAGAAGCCTACTAAGGGAAGTATTCAAATTAGTTCGAAGAATGTGAAAATTTCTGACAATAAAAATCTCAGTAATCTATTTTATAATTTTTTATGAATAATCTAACATGGGAGCCACATTGACATTTGCATCAGAAACAGAATTCGAAGAAATGCGCGAAATGATGAACAAACTTAGAGAAAAAATAGAAAAAATAATGAAAATAAACCGAGAACTTGCTGAAACATTAATCATAATAGCGAATCTTCAAGAAAAAATACTTAATATTCTACGAGACATCAGAAATGAAGTAGGACAACATTCGATAATTTTACAGAAGCACACGCAAATTCTAGAAGAGCACTCGAGAAAGCTAGACGAGCACACCAAGATCCTCAACAAGCACACCGCGATCCTGAAGAAGCACACGCAAATTCTAGAAGAGCACTCGAGAAAGCTAGACGAGCACACCAAGATCCTCGATGGGCATGCTGAAAAATTAGAAGACCACTCCCAGATGCTTCAAACATTAATTAAAGATGTTAAAGATATCAAGACAATGGTGAGGAGATTTGCTACTGATATTGAAGATGAAGCGCGTGAATCTGTCCCTTATTATTTACGTGAAGTTCTAGGAAAGAAAATAAAACTTAAGCGCATTGAAATTAAAGGAGTCACTGAAGTAAACTTGTATGGTATAACTGATGATATTTGTGTTATTGGAGAAGTTAAAACAAGAATTGGTTTATCTGCAATTTTAGATATATGTTCATCGCTAATAAACTTATATGAAAAGGCTCCAAACATGTTAAGAAAGAAAATTATTCTTGTCATATATGGGCTTGAAATAACAAAAATTGCCGAAGAATATGCAAGAAAATATGAAATCGGAATAATAACTCCCAGGGGTATATTAATAAAACCAAAAATCCGAAAATTATCAGAAATACTAGAAATTTGCAACGAAATACGCAGAGCTTTATGATTTTTCAATTTCCTTATGTAGATAATATTTAGAAAAACTATATGCTATGAAAGTACTCTTATATTATAGATATACATCAATAATAAATAATATGTAATTTTCGAAAAGTTAGAAAATTCTTAAATAAGTATATATCATAACTCTACAATTATTAGCGTAATCTTTTTAAGAAATCCATATTCATAAAGACAATTATAGAACATAATAAAACACTAATCGACATATAACTAATCTAAAATTATTCTCCGGTGCGAGTAAGATGGGCAATCGCGTGGAAATATGGTTAGTAGAACATGATGGCAAGGAGATTTCCGAGGTAATTGTTTTGTGGGCTCACCGCTTAGGTGAAGGTCTTGCGGAAGGATTCGAAGGTTTTGTTGAATTCGCAGTAAATCATGTTAGTCCAATCACTTTTCATAAACTTGGAGACGCAAGAACCATTGCTTCACTGTTAATACTTTGGGATTATGGATTCACTCATGTATTAATAGATGAAATTGTATCAAGAGAACAGCATGATGAAAAAATGAAAAAATTAGCACGAGCAATGTTCTCTCTTCCAGACATTAGACCACGAGGATTCATGAGAGACGTAGACTATTATGTTTATCGCATGGATATCTATTCATATGAACAACATGGTAAAGAAACTTACAGAAAAATCATATGGGACTTCAAAATGTATCACAGTCTCATCATCAATTGGAATCCTGACCCATGCGTCCACCCAATAGTTGATTTCAAAAGATACAAATGGCGTGATGAAGAACTGTTATTTCGAGCAAAAGTATACTTTATAATGAAAAATGATGAGATTTCACACAATATTGAAAAGATATTAGATGAAATCTAAAAAATTTAAAATTTTTTATAGTTCGCTATCATTAGTAATATTAACAATATTATTTAGTGTGTTATTCACTATTATTTGGGTCTAACTGAGCCTTACGTCTAACATTGGTGTTCTTTAATGCAGGATAAAAGAGAAATAATAATAGACCTATCAAAAAGGATAATAAAAAAAGGAAGATTTAGATAAGGCATTATCAGCAATTGATAAAATGCCAAATGTTGATACATTGGTAATAAACTTGAATGATGCAAGCATAAAAAGAGACGAAATAAAGATTTTAACCGAAAATTGAAAAAACTGCTACACTTTAAGCTCTTGTCTTCCTGAAAAAGTCTTAAAGAGGGAAATAAAAGCATTAATTCCAGTAGCTATATTTCTAGATACTTATTTTATGATTAAACAATCCTAACCGCATTTATATTTAGTGAATTATAGCCTGTTTTTATCATTTTTCTGTATATTATTAGCACTTTTCTTTGCTAACTTATAAATTTTTAAGGCTAGAGTCTCTATTTCATCGGCGGATTCTAGTTTAGTCATGAGATTATGTGGAATTTCTGCATAAAAGGCACCAGATATTGCACCAGTGATTGCTGCGTTTGTATCAGTATCACCGCCGCTTCGTATTGCTAGAATTACAGCATCTAATGGGTTATTGGATACGATGAAACAATACAATGCGTTTGAAACACTTTCAACTACATACCCGCTGTTTCCAATTTTTGAAAGATTCTCTAAATGATCGCCTCCTTCTCGAGCTAATGAAATTGCTTTGCATATGGCATCATATACTCTGTTTTCTATTCCAAAATTTTCGAGTATTTCAAGTACTTTACTCACTACTTTCATCTTATTGGAGAGAAACAATGCCTCTTTAATCGCAATAGCAACTGCAAATGCTCCAGAAATTGCTAATTCATTTCTGTGCGTGAGATATGCATCTTGCCTTATGTGTTCATATAGGATTGAGTAATCTTTGAAAGAATCAAATAATGCGATGGGAGTTACTCTCATTGCTACACCATTTCCCGCAGCGAATTTATCTATTACTCCAGGAGGAAATACTCCGGTCGTGACGTATCTCGATAAGGCTTTATCAGTGGTAAAGCCAATTCCTCTAATCTCGTGTGATGTATATGCTTTTATGTATTCTTTTAGAATTTCCTCTTGAGAGAATTCACCCTTCCGTACGATTGCTCGTGCTATGCAAAGCATCATTATTGTATCATCCGTGTAGTAATACTTTTCTTGTGTAATTATGAATTCTTTTGTCATATCACAAGTTTCAAACATAGATTGTCCTTCAAATGGTGCTCCTAATGCGTCTCCCAGAGCATGCCAGAGCATTGCGGCTTTAAATTTTACGAGTAAATCTTTCATTTTTATCCCAAAATAACAAATTCTTGTAATATTGTAACGAGTAAAGATTATGAAAACTTTACTCAGCTAATTCTTGCAAAATTTCTATTAAGTTACTGAAAGCTTTTCTAAGTTGATTTATAGTAGCTTTCATTATGATACTTTCAATTTTTTCATTTTTCTGTCTTAAGAATCTAGAAATCACATTCTTCTCTGGTCTAATGCGAACTTTGAATATTTCTTCGATTAATGTTGCTATGTTCTCTTCTATTTTCTTCTCCTTACCCATTATAGCAACGTATAATATAGCAATTTTTCCTCCTAATCTTTCAATTCTATATTTCAAAAGATGTGTTGTTTCTTTTATTTTTTCATTAATGAAATAATTAGACAAGCTCTTCTCGAAATCATTGATGTGTTCTCGATCAATTACCAAAATAATCTTTAGCTTTCCGGAGAAAAAATATCGCGATATATTATCTACGATCCAGACAATAGCACGTAAAGAGTTTTCAACTCCTTGCGTTTGAAATGGTATTGTCGGTATTAGCAATGATTTTCTTCCATTAAATTTCTTTGCAAATGCTCGTACTATGCACTTATCTCTTCGTCCGTTACCAAAAATTACAAAACCAGTAACATTTTTAGTAACTTCTCCTTCAATAAGCTTCATGTTTCTTCACTAGATTAAATCAAGAATTTTTCTTATATCAATTCCGCTTTTAAACATTTCCTCCAACTCATCTAGACTATATATTCTGTATTTCAGAGTATCTTGCTCATCTTTATTTAGTGCGAGTATTTGAATATCCTCTAGTTCTATATCAAGCAAGGCGTGCAAGACATCAATACTATGAGTTGATAATATTACCTGCCAGTTCTTTGATGCCAGCCATTCCAATAGAACTTTTACTAATCCCGGATGCGCAGATGCCTCAATATCATCCCACAAGACAATCTTTGGTTGAACTGCCTCAAGGCTTAATGCATATGTTAATACTCTCTCAATCCCGTCTCCTATATCTGCGACGTCAATGAAAAAGACTTTATCACCAATTACTTTTCTGATTTCAAGCTTATTATTTGGTCCCACATGAACTTCGGTAAAATTGTCTCTTACAACCTTGGAAATTAATTCTTTAACTATTCTAACATTAGCACCAGATTTCATTAGATAATTCCACGTTTTTTCCTTAACGATTTCTGTACATAATTCTCTCATTAGTCTTGTATCATTTGGAATAAAAAACGAGAAGTTCATGAGATTCTTCTCATTAACTTTTAAGATTTCCGAGAAAAATTTGAAAGAGTCATTTGCATTCATTTCTTTGCCATCTATAAAAATTCTTACATTTCCTCGGTCATTAACTATATATTTAATAGTTTTATCAACTCCTTTTAGCCAGATATTAATTTCTGCTGTTCCAGAATATCCATAAACTAGTGATGCTTCAGACCAATGCAGTAATCTTATTATGCTTATTTTTGGTCTACCAAAAAGTGGAACAAAATATGTACCAAATGGTATTGGAAACAAGAAAAGTGCTTCTAGAATTGCCGTTTTTCCCGAATTGTTTCTTCCGATTAAAACATTAAATTTGCTGAACCGTAGAGGTTTTTCGCATTCCTTTATTCCACGAAATTCTCTCAAGTTCATTGCCTCGATTATTGTCATTGATAACCCTATGTCTAAAATAGATTGATTTGCTATTTAAGGCATTATTAAGTAATGACATTCGAAATCTTATGAGTCATTAAACTTCTTGAGCTTTAATAATACATTATAATTATTTTCACCGAGGGAAACCATGATTTTTTCTTGATTAAGTTTTCTCCAAATATAGTAATACGTAGCTAGCATTAGACACTTATACACCTACAATATTATTATTGTTTACAAAACAGCATCACTTCATCTTGAATGATTTTACTCAAGAATGCAAGCGATTGGTGTTCTGTCAAAGTATACATCGTTTGAATATATCCCTTTGTACCCTTGAGATTTAAATCATGTTTGTATATAACACTAAGTACTTGATAAATGATCTTGGCTATGAATGGAACAATTTTAAGTCTACAAAATGATGTAATTAAGAATAAAGTTATTGATTAAATGCAATATTAAGTCTTTAAGACACTAATTTCAATCTTTTTATATGGGGATCCAGTTCATGGAAATCGTATTAACACCACCACTCTCCACAGTAATTACCAAGCTTGCTAAGGAGCACGGAAAGGATGTATACAATTTTCTGGTCGATATTATAAGTGAAAAAATAGATCCAAAAACACGTATAGACATATACATTATGCTTTTCAAGAAATTACTTACAGAAGCTGAAAAGCTTGAAGCACAAGGAGATACGGTACAAGCGTCGGAAAAATATTGGGGAGCTATAGCAGCATTACTGGACATAATTGGTGAGAAAAAGAAAAAGCCTCATTATACGCACAGAGATTACTGGGAGATAATGAATATGATTATTGATGAGATGAAAGATGAGTCACTAGCAGAGCTATTCGCGTTAGCAGAAAAACTGCATTCAAACTTTTATCACGATTTTATTCCCAGGCACCAGTTCAAAATATATTCTAGAAAAATTAAGATACTGATAAAGAAGCTAATATCATATGTAGAAAGACTAGGAATCAAAATATATGAACAAGAAAAATAATCTTCCAGTTTCATGATTACATACAAAAGCGTCTTAATTTAAAAAATAAATATAATTCTACATTCACCATGAAATTGATTTGTAATAAAAAATCTTGCAAAACAATAGGAAAAACTAAAACAATGGGAACTCTTCAGATAATTACTTCTCTAAAGTTATGCTTATATAATTATCCTATTGAAAACATATTCAATTATTTTTTTAGCATATGTTTATCTTCATTAACTATTAATATTTTAAGCACTCGGGATATTAAAATGCCTCACAAAATTTTAATTGCACCAGCAAGTGGAGAAAAAGCAGTTCAACATCTAAAAAAGACCGTT
>Ga0190313_1000653_pt1 | contig 20226 bp, 23 predicted proteins | sample 4870071011_MG_FD_169989 | JGI IMG/M metagenome (GOLD analysis project Ga0190313, IMG submission 169989) | Hydrothermal vent sediment bacterial communities from Southern Trench, Guaymas Basin, Mexico - 4870-07-10-11_MG | ecosystem: Environmental > Aquatic > Marine > Hydrothermal vents > Sediment ...
TTGAAGATGAAATCTCTAAAACCTCTGAAAAACAAATTAACATCCTTAGCTCTATAAAGGGTATTTCCAAAAAATTGGGAAGCCTTTTCCTTGCTGAAATAGAAAATATTAAAAAATTTGCTAATGCCAAAAAACTTATTAAATATGCTGGAACTGATCCTGTTGTTAAACAATCTGGTAAATGGCAAACAAAAAGAGGAATATCTAAACAGGGCAATCCTTTTCTCAGGTATATCCTTTATCAAATGGCAACAGGAGTTATAACCTGGAATGTAGTTAACAAACTCACAAGAGTAATTTTTGCTATACTTAAAAATAACTCTTTCTTTAATCCTTCTTATCATAAAAATCTTTATCCAAATTTTTATTTATGATAGTTGACTCCTTTAAGTTTTGTTATGATTTTAAAATATTTTTTTATTTATGCAACTTTTTAATAGATTTCAATTCTTCCCAAGTTATATTTTTTAAACCTTCACAGGTATTTTGAATAATTTTAAAACTTTCTATATCCTCAAAAATAATAGGAATTAAAGGCCACTGTTTACATATTTCAGGTTTTACTGGGTGAATCTTGCAAATCCTTTCTTTTTTATCAAAAAAAATACAATAACCGTCTTTAACTTTCATTTCTATTCTATTTCCTTTTTTAATTGTATATTTTTTCAAAAAATCTGATTTTGAAAGATTAAGAAATTTAGCAATTCTTAAAATTTCTTCTTCAGAAAGACTTATTGTGCTTTCACCTTTACAGCAAAATCCACATCTTTTACATTCAAATACTTTCATAGGAAATAGGATCCTGTATACCAGCTTCTTTAAAAGCTTTTAGTCTAAGTTTACAGGACTCACATTTTCCACAAGCTTTTTCATTGCCTTTATAACATGACCAAGTTAAATGAAAAGGTGTTCCTAATTTTATGCCTAATTTAACTATTTCCTTTTTGGAAAGTTTTATCACAGGGGTTTCTATTTTGATTTGAGTTTCTGGTTTAGTTCCTATATTAATAGCTTGATTTAAAACTTTTATAAATTCTTCTTTACAATCAGGATATCCTGAAAAATCAATTTCATTTACTCCTATAAATATTTTTTTAGCTCCTATTACTTCAGCCCAAGCTGCAGCAATACTTAAAAAAATTCCATTTCTAAAAGGAACATAAGTAGAAGGAATTCCTTCTACTGTTTGCTCTGGAATCTCAAGCTCATCAGAAGTAAGACTTGAACCTCCGAAGGTTTTAAAAAAAGAAAGAGAAACAATATGAAATTTTTCAGGTTTAAAGAATTCTACCAATTTATAAAAACATTCTAATTCTTTTTTTTGAGCTTTTTGTCCATATTGAAAGTGTAGAAAGGCTAAGCGATATTTTTGAGAAGCAATACTTGTACATACTGTGCTATCCATTCCAGAACTTAAAAGAACTACTACAAGATCTTTAGACATATATTAAAACTTAAAAAACGCCCCCAAGGGGATTTGAACCCCTGCCGCCGGCGTGAAAGGCCGGTGTCCTGGGCCTGGCTAGACGATGGGGGCAACTATATTTAAAATATGGGCCGGGTAGGATTCGAACCTACGACTCCCAGCTTAAAAGGCTGGTACTCTGCCAGGCTGAGTTACCGGCCCATACTTTAAATTGTGTTTAAAATATAACCTAAATCCTTTCTTTGTCAAGTTTATTAGGTAACTTAATTTTAACTTCTAACTCATTAATTTCTTCAGGGCACCCTTAAGTGCTTTTACAAAACCTAATAAAGGATATATCAAAATATCTTCTACAAAACTTTTTAAAGGTATTTTCTTTTTATTTACTCTTAATAAAATTCTTGTTTGATACATTTTGATTAGTTCTTCGATACATTTTATCAATTCGGTTTTTTTTCATCAAAAGAAAAAAATTTTTCTTCAGGATATAGAGTTTCCCATTTTCTTTTATTTTCTGCAGAAATACCTGCTTCTCTGTAAAGTCAAGTATCTTTCTTAGGTATATCAGTTAAAACATCTTTTTCTTTAGAAGATTTTATTACTGCAATTTTATAACCTTTTTTCCTTAAAATTTCATATAAAGAAAGAGTAAGAATTGTTTTTCCTGCATTATGATAACCTGAGATTGCTAAAAAAGGAGGCATAATAAAAATTAAAAATAAAAATTAAAATAAAATAAAAATTATAAACTGATTTCTTCACCAGGATTTAGAGAGATAACAGTCACAGAAATATCATAATTTTTGAGTTCTTTTTTAAAACTTTCTACATCTCCTGTAAGGATTGAAAAGGTAGCATAATGCATAGGGATTACAATTTCAGGTTTCAAAAGTTCACAAGCTTTAGCTGCTTGTTTAGGTCCCATTACATAATGATTACCTATAGGAAGAAAAGCTATTTTAGAAGAATAAAGCTCTTCAATTAATTTCATATCATAAAATAATCCAGTATCTCCTGCATGATAAATAGAAATATTATTCTCTAAAGTAATTATAAATCCACAGGCATTTCCTCCATAATTTCCATCAGGAAAAGAAGAATTATGTAAAACAGGGGCCATAGTAAATTTTAAATTATTAACTTTATAACTTCCTCCTATATTCATTGCCTGTTATTTTTGGAATTCCATGTTTAAGTAGATATTGTTGAATTTCATGAATAGCAATAACTTCAGTAACTGCAGTTCTTGCAAGTTTAAGGACATCTCCTAAATGATCTCCATGAGCATGAGTTATTAAAATGAAATCATAAGGACCAAGATCAACAATTTTAGGTGCTAAGGGATTACTAATCCAAGGATCTATAAGAATCTTTTTACTTTCTTCAGTAACAATTTTAAAACAAGAATGACCATAAAAAGTAATTTTCATTTTAAAAATCCTTAAAAATTCCAAAAGCGGGCGACGGGATTCGAACCCGCGACCTACAGCATGGCAAGCTGTCGCTCTACCAAGCTGAGCTACGCCCGCAGATTACATTAAATAATATAACTTAAATTTTAGAAGCGTCAAGAAATTACGATTCCACTCCAAAACACTCACAAAGCTTAACCAACTTTTCATACTCTTCATCTACACGTTTTTTAATATATTCTATTTGCTCTGGTGTAAGATGTTTAAATCTTCTTTGAAGCTTAAAATATTCCTCTATAGGTTTTGGTTTATCAATTTTTCTATTAAGAATATATTTTCCATCTATTACTTCATAAAGAGGAAAGATACGGGTTTCAACAGCTAATTTAGCTGTTAAAATACTATCTTCACTTTTACATCCCCAACCTGTAGGACAAGGAGATAATACATGAATAAAACTTGGTCCATTTACTAAAGATGCTTTTTTAACTTTATTCATAAGATCAATAGGAAAAGCAGGACTTGCTGTTGCTGCATAAGGAATATTATGAGCCACTACAATACCCATCAGGTTTTTTTTCCAAGTAATTTGTCCTTTTATAACTTTTCCTGCAGGACTTGTAGTTGTATGAGCACCATAAGGAGTTGCAGCAGATCTTTGAACACCTGTATTCATATAAGCTTCATTATCAAGACAAATATAAATGAAATCATGTCCTCTTTCTAAAGCTCCAGAAAGAAATTGAAGCCCTATATCAAAAGTTGCTCCATCTCCTGCAAAAACAACTATATTTATTTTTTGTCTTTTAGAAATTTTACCTTTTCTTTTTAAAACTTTAATAGCAGCTTCGATTCCTGAGGCAACAGAGGCTGCATTTTCAAAAGCTACATGAATCCATGGAATTTTCCAAGAAGTATAAGGAAAAGGAGTTGAAATAATTTCCATACACCCAGTAGTTGAAACTGCAATAGTATTTGGACCAAGAGCTTTTAAAGATAATTTAAGAGGTAAAACAGTTCCACATCCTTGACAAGCTCTATGACCAGGAGCAAGTCCTTCAAACTCAGGTAAATTTTTTAAATTAAAACCTTTAAATTTTTTTAATTCTGCTTTCATAGCTTTACTCCTTTGCTCCATAAATTTCATAAGAAAATTTAGGTTTTTTACTTATTGCTTCATAAGTTCTTTCAAAAAATTCTATAAAATCTTCTACTGTTACATCTCTTCCAGAAAGACCAGCTATAAAATTGATTATTTTAGGTCTTTTATTAGATTGATAAAGAGCTGAACGTACCTCAATTCCAACTGGACCTCCGGTTGAACCATGACTTACAGCTCTATCAATCACCCCTATAGCTTTAACTTTACCTATAGCCCGAATAAAATCTCTCATAGGAAAAGGTCTCCAGAGTCTAAATCTTAAAAGCCCAACCCTTTTCCCTTTTTTTCTTAATAAATCAACAGCATTCATAGCTGTTTCTGCAAGACTTCCCATAATTATAAGAGCTACTTCTGCATCTTCCATTTTATAAGTTTCAACTGGTTGATACTTTCTTCCTGTGAGCTTTTCAAACTCTTTCCAAGCATTTACTATAATTCTATAGGAAGCTTTTAAAGCTTCATCTTGAGCTTTTTTAGCCTCAGTATATATTTCTGGAATTCCTATAGCTCCCATAGTAATAGGTTTTTTAGGATCTAATTTATATTTCATGCGAAGAGGAGGGACATACTTGTTAACTAATTTTTGATCTAAAAATTCTATAGGCTCTATTACATGTGAGAGAGTAAAACCATCTATATTTACTGCTACAGGAAGTAAAGCTTTTTCAGCAACTCTATAAGCATGATAAATCAAATCTACAGCTTCTTGACCATTCTCAGCAAAAGTTTGGATCCATCCTGAATCTCTTATAGTCATTACATCAGAATGATCATTCCAAATACTGATAGGAGCAGAAACAGAACGATTAGCAATAACCATAACGATAGGTAGTCTAAAAGCAGAAGCAATAAAAAGATTTTCATACATCAAAAGTAATCCTTGAGAAGCTGTTGAAGTAAAAGTTCTTGCACCTGTTGCAGCAGCACCAATACAAGCACTCATAGCTGCATGTTCAGATTCAACTGGCATATATTCAGCATCAAGCTCACCGTTATTTACAAGCTCTGCCAGATGCTCAACAATGTGAGTCTGAGGAGTAATAGGATAAGCTGAAATCACATCCACTTTACATTGAGCAACCGCATCAGCTATAGCAATAGATACTTCTTTAGCAACTTTTTTCCCCATTTTTTAAGCCTCCTCTAAAACCATTGTAATAGCACCTTTAGGACAGTGTTTAGCACAAACTCCACAACCTTTACAATAATATAAATCAGGAATAAAATATCCATCCTTATCTTTTTTATAACAAAGATCAGGACAAAGTGTATAGCATATTCCACATTTTATACACTTTTCTTTGTCCAAAACAGGTCTATAAGCTCTCCAATCACCTGTTTTAAACTTAACAGAATTTCCTGGTTCTAAAATAAACATACCAGGAGCTAATTCTTTCCAACTAACTAATCCTTGATCTTTTGGCATGGCTAACCTCTTTATTTATAAATTTTGGTTTCTTTTAATGCTCTGTGAAAGGCTTTTATATTTTTTTCAGCAAGCTTTCCAAACCTATTTTTTAAAGCTTCTTCTATATATTTTACATCAATTAATTCTGTTGCTTTTATAAAAGCTCCTAACATAGTAGTATTAGTAATAGGAAGACCAAGTTCTTCAATAGCAATTTTAGTCGCATCAACAAGTGCAAGCTTTCCTTCATAATTATCTAAAAGTTTTCTAACTTCTTTTTCAGAAAATGGAGAATTTAAAATAGCTATACCATTCTTTTTTAAACCATTTGTTACTTTTGTAATTTTAGGAAGTGTAGGATCAAGAACCAGAATTATATCTGGATTATAAATTTTTTCTCTTGTGCAGATTCTTTTATTATTAATTCTTGCAAAGGCTTGCACTGGAGCTCCTCTCCTTTCAGGTCCAAAACTTGGAAAGGCTTGAGCAAACTTACCTTCATTAATAGCTGCTATAGCAATTAATTCAGCTGAAGTAACAGCTCCTTGACCTCCTCGTCCATGTAATCTTATTTCTATCATAGATCACTCCTTTAATTAAGATTTCTTTAATCTTATTGAATTTTGTGTAGCATATTTTAAATAGGTTGTCAAGAGAAATTGACAAATTTTTTAATAATTTTTAAAATATTTTAAAATTTCTTAAAAAGGAGAAACTAATGGAAGAACTTAATGGAAAAATCGCTTTGATAACTGGAGCTTCAAGAGGTATTGGAAGAGCTATAGCTTATGAGCTTGCTAAAAAAGGAGCTAAAGTAATTATTAATTATAGAGGATCAGAAGAAAAAGCAAAAAGTTTAGCTCAAGAAATAGAAAAAATGGGTAAAAAAGCTTATTTAGCAAGATTTGATGTAGCTAATTCAGAAGAAGTAAGAGGTGAAATAAAAAAAATTGAAAAAAATATAGGAAATATTCAAATTTTAATAAATAATGCTGGTATTGTTAGAGATTCTTTACTTTTAAGGATGAAAGAAGAAGATTGGGACAAAGTTATTAAAACAAACTTATATTCTATTTTTTACATTACCCAAGCAGTTCTTCCTATGATGATAAAAGAAAGATGGGGAAGAATTATTAATATATCTTCAGTAGTAGCATTTACAGGAAATCCTGGTCAAACCAATTATGCAGCAGCTAAAGCAGGTATAATAGGATTTTCAAAAGCTCTTGCTTTAGAAGTAGCAGGAAGAAATATTACAGTAAATGTAATTGCACCAGGATATATAGAAACTGATATGACAGCAGGACTTCCTGAAAAAGTAAAAGAGGCATTTTTACAACAAATTCCACTAAAAAGAGCAGGTCTTCCAGAAGAAGTGGCTTATTTGGCTGCTTTTTTAGCGAGTGAAAAAGCAAATTATATAACAGGTTGTGTATTTCATATAAATGGAGGTCTATTTAGAGATTGAAAAAACTTGAAATTTTATAAAAGAGTTTTAAAATAAAATTAATTTCAAAATTGTAAAAAGAGGATAAAAAATGGAAATTCTTATTCTGGGGCATCCAGTTCTTAGGCAAAAAGCTAAACCTGTTGAAGATATAAATGGAGAACTTAAAAAAAATATAGAAAAAATGGCTGAAACGATGTATAAATTTAAAGGACTTGGATTGGCTGCTAATCAAGTAGGAATTTTAAAAAGAGTTTTTATTTTAGATATTTCTCAAAGAGAAGGGAAAAATAAACTGGAAATTTATATTAATCCTGAAATAGTTTCTGCAGAGGGGCAAATTGCTTATGAAGAGGGATGTCTTAGTATTCCTGGATATTATGCCAAAGTAAATAGATATGCTAAACTTTACATTCGAGCTTATGATTTAAACGGAAAACTTTTTGAAAGAGAATTAGAAGGAATTAGGGCTATAGCTTTTCAACATGAATGTGATCATTTAGATGGAATTTTATTTATAGATAGACTTTCTCCTTTAAAAAAACAACTATTTAAAAGATGGTGGAAAAAGCATCATAATAAAAAATTAAGTAATTAGTCTAAATCTCTCTATATAAGTAGTTTTCCCTTTTTCATTGAATTCTAAAAATAGACCTTCTACTTTTATTTTTTTATCTTTTTCTACTTCTAATTTTCTGGGAACCATAGAAAGATACATTTCTAAAGCCTGACTAATTTTCATTCCTATTACACTTTCAAAAGCTCCACACATTCCAACATCTGTAATATAACCTGTACCTTTTGGGAAAATCCTTTCATCTGAGGTTTGAACATGTGTATGAGTTCCTATTATTGCTGATACTAAACCATCTAAAAAATATCCTAAGGTTAATTTTTCTGAAGTTGCTTCAGCATGGAAATCAACTACTATAAAAGGAGTTTCTTTTAAAAATTTCTGAGCAAGTTTTTTACCTATAGTAAAAGGATTTTCCAAAGGTCTCATAAAAATTCTACCTTCTAAGTTAATAACTGCAAGTTTTATATTATTTTTAGTATAAATAGTCCAACCTTTACCAGGAGCTCCTTCTCCATAATTAGCTGGTCTTAAAACCCTTTCGGTTTTTTGTAAATAAGGAAAAAATTCCCTTTTCCAAATATGATTTCCAGAGGTGAGAATATCTATTCCATAAGAAAAAAGTTCCTCTGCAACTTTTTGAGTTAATCCATATCCTCCAGCTGCATTTTCAGCATTAGCTATTATAAAATCGCATTTATATTTTTTTATTATTTCTGGAAGAAAGATTCTTACCGCTTTTCTTCCAGAACTTCCAACAATATCTCCTAAAAAAACCAATTTTACTTTATTTGGCATATTCAATAACTCTTGTTTCTCTAATTACAGTAACTCTTATTATTCCCGGATAAGTTAATTCTTTTTCTATTTTCTGAGCGATTTCATGAGCTAATACATAAGCTTGTTCATCACTGATTTTTTTATCATCAACTATTACTCTTATTTCTCTTCCAGCTTGTATAGCAAAGGCTTTTTCAACACCTTCAAAAGAAGAAGCAATGGTTTCAAGTTCTTTTATTCTTTTTATATATGCTTCAAGTAATTCTCTTCTTGCTCCTGGTCTTGCTCCAGAAATGGCATCAGAAATTTGTAAAATTATTCCTAAGAGACTTGTAGTTGGAATATCTTCGTGGTGAGATGCAATAGCATTTACGATTTCTTCATCTTCTCCAAACTTTCTTGCAATTTCAGCTCCTATAAGAGCATGAGGTCCCTCTAATTCATAAGAAGCAGCTTTTCCTATATCATGGAGTAAAGCAGCTCTTTTAGCTTTTTTTACATCTACCCCAAGCTCCCCTGCTAAAGCTCCACAAATAATAGCAGTCTCAATAGAATGTTGTAAAACATTTTGACTATAACTTGTTCTAAATTTTAATTTTCCAATCATTTTTATGAGTTCTGGATGAAGTCCATAAATTCCAAGTTCAAAACAAGCTTTTTCTCCTACTTCTATCAAATGATGTTCCATCTCTTCTTCTACTTGCTTTACTACTTCCTCAATTCTTGTGGGATGAATTCTTCCATCAGCAATCAATCTTTCTAATGCAATACGAGCAATTTCTCTTCTTAAAGGATCAGCACATGATAAAACTACTACCTCAGGTGTATCATCTATTAGAAGATCAACACCTGTTAAGGTCTCAAAAGTTCTAATATTTCTACCTTCTCTTCCAATTATTCTTCCTTTCATTTCTTCATTAGGAAGATGGATCACAGAAACAGTTTTTTCTGTAACAAAGGAAACAGCAGCTTTTGAGATGGCATAAGCTAAAATTTCTTGAGATTTTCTTTTAGCTTCTTCTCTTGCTTCATTTTCTAATTTCATTATAAGTTTAGCTTTTTCCTCTTTCAGTTCCTCTTCTAATTTTTTGAGAAGTAATTCTCTGGCTTCCTTTTCAGATAAGCCTGAAATTTTTTCTAATTTATCTTTAGCTTGTTTCAAAATTTCTTCAATTTGCTTTTTTTCGCTTTCAACAAGAGCTTTTGTTTCTTCTATTTCTTTTAATTTTTTTTCTAAAACTTCTTCTTTTTTAATAAGGTTTTCTTCTTTATGAAGAATTCTTTCTTCTTTTAAAGAAACTTCTTTCATTCTTTTTTCAAACTCTTTTTCCAAAGCTTGTTTATGGGTTAAGAGTTCTTCTTTTATTTGAATTTCTGCTTGTTGAAGCTTTAATTTAGCTTCATTTTCAGCTTTTCCTATGATTTCTTTAGCTTTTTGTTGAGCATCTTTAAGAAGCTTTTCTGCTGTTTTTTTTGTTTCTATTTCTTTCTTTTTTTGAATAAAGAAAAAAACTCCAACTAAAGATATACTAATTATAATTCCTACCAATATTCCCCAGAAAAAATTCATATCTATTTCCTCCTTTAGCAAAGATTAGATTAAATAAATTTTGGAGGGAGAAGGAAAGAAGATATATTTGATTTAAGGAAAATAAATGATCCTGGGGTGTCGTGAGGATTGCCTGCTCCAAGCTCTATTGAAATAACTTTTAGGGTGGGGTCTGGTTAGCCCTAAACGTTCTTTTAAGAGCAAAAAGGCCCCAGAACCACCTTGCCCTTTTATTCCAATAGTGTTAGCTTGGCAGGCCATTGTCCTTTTCACGAACACCCCAGGATATTTCTTTTTCCAAAAACTCTCCTACCTTGTTAACTTGAATCTTTACACACTTTTCCAAAGCTTCTTTTTCTTTTTTTAATTTTATATAGTCATATGCTACTTGTAAAAGAAGCCAAACAGCTAATTTAAAAGTAGGAACTTTTTTAAAATTTTCTACTTCTTTCTTTTTATCTTCTAAATATTCTAAAACTTCCTTAACTTCCTCTTCCGGAACAAAGGACCGAAAGAGGAAAGTTTGACCTAAAAATTCAAAACAAATATCTTTTATTGGTTGCATTTTTATTACCTTTTTATAATAACTTATATTTGGGAGAGTTTTTCTATTAAACTACCAATTCTTTCTTTTATTATCCTTCTTTCCTCCTCCCTCCTATTTATTTCTTCTAAAAGTTTAGCATTTTCTTCTTCTTTTTCTTTTAATTTATTAAGTAAAGCTTCTTTTTCATTTTTTAACTGAACAACTAACGAAATAAGAGCGTCAATTTTCTCTTCCAAATTTGCAATATCTTGAAAATCCATTTTTCCTCCTTTTAAATAACCAAATTCATTATAAAGTAAAATCTATTTTTAAGTTTTTGTCAAGGGGCAAGAAGTTTTCTATCCTTTTATACTATTTCTAACATTTTTTTTACAGCACTATATGCTTTTTTAATCACTTCTTCATTGAGAGTTACCTCAAATTCTAAGTTTTCTAAAGCATTAAATAAATTTTCAAGAGTAATTTTTTTCATAGAAGAACATATCATTTTTTCTGGAGAGGGATGATAAAATTTTTTATCAGGGTTTTCTTTACTTAAAGGATAAAGAAGGCCTATTTCAGTTCCTATAATAAACTCTTTATTGGGTAATTTTTTGGCAAGTTTTAACATTCCGCTTGTTGAAGCTACATAATCTGCAAGATCAATCACTTCTGGGCGACATTCAGGGTGAGCTATAAAAACAGCATTTGGATGCTTTTTTTTAGCTTTTATTACTTCTTCAGGGGTTAAAAAGTGGTGAAAAGGACAAAAACCTTCAAAGTATATAATTTCTTTTTCTGGATAAAAACGTTGAGTATATCGAGCAAGATTCATATCCGGAATCATAATAATTTTTTTATCAGGCAAAATTCCTGCTACTTTTACAGCATTAGCTGAAGTGCAGCATACATCACTTACAGCTTTTATTTCTGCATAAGAATTTACATAAGTTACTACTGGTGCATCAGGATATTTTGCTTTTAAGGCTAAAACATCTTCTACCTTTATCATATTAGCCATTTCACAAGGAACATCTTTTACTGGAAGAAGGACCTTTTTTTTAGGAGAAACAATTTTAGCTGTTTCAGCCATAAAAATTACACCACAAAAAACTATAATTTCTGTATCAGTTTTACTTGCTTTAAGACTAAGTTCTAAAGAATCACCTCTCAAATCTGCTATATCTTGAATTTCAGGAGGCTGATAATTATGAGCCAGAATTATAGCTTTCCTTTTTCTTTTTAACTCTAAAATTTTTTCAATTAATTTTTCCTTTTTCATGGTTTTTTATTTTAATTTTTCAAGCATTTTTTTCAAATTTTCATAACATTCAAAAGGAATGTTTAAATTTCCTAATCCTTTTCCCAATTTAATATCAGGTTTATTTTCTCCATGAAAGTCACTTCCTCCAGTTATTAATAATCCTATATCTTTAGCACATTCTATTAAGAACTTAGTAAATTCAGGTGTATGTTCAGTATAATAGACTTCAACCCCCATTAATCCAAATTCTTTAAGCTTTTTTAGATAATTTTTGAGCTCTAAATGATTCAATTTTAAGGTTATAGGATGAGCAAGAACAGGCACACCTTTAGCTTCTAAAATTAATTTTATACCCTCTTCTGGTGAAAGAAGTGCTTTTGGTACATAAGCAGCTGCTCCTTTTTTTAAATATTTTTTAAAAGCTTCTTCAAATGATTTAACTACACCCTTTTTTACTAAAAGATTGGCTATATGAGGTCTTCCTATTTCACCTTTAGCAAATTTTTTTAATTCTTCTAAAGTTATTTTTATACCAAGAGCATTTAATTTTTCAATTATTTTCTTATTTCTTTCTTCTCGAGCTTTTTTAAGCCTTATTAAAGTATCTTGCAATTTAGGAATTTCTGGTTCTAAAAAATATCCTAAAAGATGGAAATGTCCTGGTCCCTCAAATTTGATGCTAATCTCTACTCCACATAAAAAAGGCAAATTTTCTTCTATAGCAATTTGATATGCAGGTTTTAATCCATCTATAGTGTCATGATCAGTAAGAGCAAGAGCTTCTAAATTTTCTTTTTTAGCCAGATATATTAATTCTTCAGGAGAAAAAGTTCCATCTGATGCTGTTGAATGGGTATGAAGATCTATCAAATCACTTAACTCCGCGCTCAAGTTTATATTGATAAGAAGCTTTTATAAAAGACTTAAATAAAGGATGAGGATTTACAGGTTTAGATTTAAATTCAGGATGAAATTGAACTCCTATGAACCAAGGATGATCTTTTAATTCTACTATTTCAACTAACTCCCCATCTGGAGAAGTTCCTACAACTTCTAATCCAGCTTTTTCCATAGCTTCTCTATAAATATTATTAAATTCATAACGATGACGGTGTCTTTCAAATATTTCTTTTTTTTGATAAGCCTCCCATACTTTAGAGCCATTTTTAAGAATACAAGGATAAGCTCCTAATCTCATTGTTCCTCCGAGATCACACCCTTCGTCTCTTCTTTCAATACGTCCTTTTCTATAGTCATACCATTCTTTCATTAAATAAATTACAGGATAAGGGGTGTCTCTATCAAATTCTGTAGAATGTGCTTCTTTCCATCCAAGTACATTTCTTGCAAATTCAATTACAGCAAGTTGCATTCCGAGACATATCCCAAAAAAAGGTATTTTTCTTTTTCTAGCATAGTTTATAGCAAGGATTTTTCCCTCAATACCTCTTATACCAAAACCACCAGGAACAAGTATTCCATCTATATTTCCTAAATAATTATCTAAATTTTCTGGAGTTAATTCATCTGCATTTATAAATTTCAAATTGACCTTTAATTTATTTGCAAGTCCTCCATGAATAAGAGCCTCATTTAGAGATTTGTAAGAATCTTTTAAACTTACATATTTACCAATAATACCAATGGTTACTTCATCTTCAGGATTTTTATAAATTCTTACTATATTTTCCCATACACTTAAATCTGGCTCTCTTGTCCACATATTTAAATATTCTATGATTTTAGTATCAAGTCCTTCTTTATGAAAAATTAAAGGGATTTCATAAATACAATCTATATCTTTAGCAGTAATTACAGCATCTTCTTCCACATTACAAAATAGTGCGATTTTTTTCTTTATCTCTGGAGGTAAAAATCTATCAGTTCTACAAAGAATAATATCAGGTTGAATTCCAATAGCTCTCAATTCTTTTACACTATGTTGAGTTGGTTTAGTTTTAAGCTCTCCTGCAGTTTTTATATAAGGAACATAAGTAAGATGAATATATAAAGCATTTTCTTTTCCTAATTCGTATCCTAATTGTCTTATAGCTTCTAAAAAAGGAAGACTTTCAATATCTCCTACAGTGCCTCCTATTTCTATTATAGCTACATCAATTTGAGGACTTGCAAGATCTAAAATGCAGGCTTTTATCTCATCTGTTACATGTGGTATTATTTGAACTGTGCCTCCTAAATATACTCCCTTTCTTTCTTTAGTAATAACTGAATAGTAAATTTTTCCAGAAGTATAATTATTTTTAGCACTCATTTGAGCTGAAGTAAAACGTTCATAATGCCCTAAATCAAGGTCTGTCTCAGTTCCATCTTCTGTAACATATACTTCTCCATGCTGAAAAGGATTCATAGTGCCTGGATCAACATTTATATAAGGATCTAATTTTTGAAGAGTAACCCTTAATCCACGTGCTTCAAGTAAAGCACCAATAGATGCTGCAGCAAGCCCTTTTCCTAAAGAAGAGAGGACCCCACCTGTAATAAAAATGAACTTAGTATGTAATTTTCTTTTATTTCTTGGAGATCTCATTATGAAATCACAACCTATTTTATCATATCATCTTAAAAAAATCCAATCTCTTGAAGTGGAATTTAATCTTTTGAGTCCTTTTTTAGTTACTAAAAATGTCTCTTCAATTCCTATTACTCCTAAATCAGGAACATGAAACTTTGGTTCTAAAGCAATAACCATATTTTCCTTTAAAATTATTTTTTGCCCTAAGGCTAAAGGTGGAGGTTCATCAATATGGAGTCCAACTCCATGTCCTATAAACTTTGTATTTCCTCCATGATGCATAAAAAAACTTTCTAAACCTTCCTCCTTTGCCATTAATAAAGCTTTTTCATAGATTTCACCACTTTCAATCCCAGGTTTAATTTCTTTTTCTAAAGTAGTTAAAATTTTTAAAGCAGTTTTATAAAAAGATTCTGCAGACTTTAATATTTTAAAGCTTGCCATTCTTGTTTGATCAATATAATAACCCTTAAAGTATCCTGAAAAATCTAGTAAAATAGGATCATCTTTTTTAAGTTTTTTAAAGCTTGCTCCTCCAGGAAAACCAGGAACACCCTTTCCTCCTTGACCAGTTAAAGCATAAATAGGACTGAGAGCCTCCTTACCTGAAATTAAATGTCCATAAGTTAGCTCAAAACCATATAAAGATCTTGTTATTCCAGGATGACCTAAAATACGAAGTTCCTTTTCTAAAAGAGCACTTGCTTCAATTTCCTTCATTCCCGGTCTAAAATAAGAAATTGCTTTTTTAAGAGCTTTATCAATAACTTTACCAGCTTTTTTAATACAATTTATTTCATAAGGAGTTTTTATCATTCTTGTTTCCATTATAAGAGAATCTATTTTTTGTAATTCCCATTCTGAAAGTATTTCTTTATAGCGATAATAATTTTCCATATTTAAAAAATTTGTTTCAATTCCTATATTTTTTTGAGAATTTAAAATTTTTATATAATTTGGTAAATTTTTTAAACTTTTAAAATACTCACAACTAATAAGACTTTCTTCTTTTGCTCTTTCAAAAGGTCTATTCACTAAAAGTTTTGCCTCAGAAAGATTAATTATTAAGACACCTCTTGCAAAAGTATTAGTAAAATAAAATATATTTATAGGTGATAAAATAAGAGCAATCTGAAGTCCCTTTTCTTTTAGTTTTTTTCTAAATCTTTCAATTCTATTAGAAATTTCTTCTTTGATAAGAGACATTTTAATTTAATAACTTTAATTTTTCTGCTACAGCAAGAACTGTATTAGCATAGGGTTCACTAATGTTATATTTCATTATTATTCGTTTTTTATATTCTATATCTGCATCTTTTTTATATCCTTCAGCTTTAAGATAATTAGCAATACTTGCTAAGGCATCACAAAGACTATATAAATCAACTTTTCCATCTTTGTCCCAGTCGTACCCATAGACTAAATAACTTTTAGGAACAAACTGGGAATAACCAAAAGCTCCAAAAATAGAACCTTTTATAGAAAAAGGATCCCAATTATTTTGATAAGCTATTTGGATGAAATAAAGAAGCTCCTTATATCCCCAATTACTTCTTTTTACCCATCTTTTTTTAATAAATTCGTCATTTAAGGAAATTTCTGAATTATTAATAAATTTTTCAAAAAGTTCCTTTTCTCCAGATAAAGCTAAGCTGTAAAATACATTAATTACAGTAAAATTTCCTGTTTTTCTTCCAAGATCAGTTTCTATTAAAAAAATAGCTGTTATTACTTCTTTTTCTACACCAAATACAAATTCTATATTTTCAAGAAGTTCTTTATTTTCTACCATGAATTTTTTCGCCCTTTCTATCCTTTCTTTCTCCAAAAATTGATAATAGGGAAGTTCAACTTCCTTCCAGGTTAAACTTTTTATCATTATATTTGGAAGATAAGTTAATTTAGGAGAAGAAAAAACTTTTTCTATATAATCTTCTGGAACTACATCTTTTAAATCTTGTTTTATTCGGATTTTTAAGTTTTCTAAATAAGGTTTTATAAAAGAATCTGTAGCATAAATTTTGGAAGGTTTTACTCCAAAAGAAAAAATTATTAAAATTAAAATAAAACACATTCTCATTTTAAAAATTTTTTAATTATTTATTCTTTAGCTAAATTTAAAAGAGAACCTGCTAAAATACAACTTCTTTCTCTTTTACTAAGTTCTAAAATTGCAAAAATTTCACCTTTTCCTTTTATTTCTAATTTTATTCTTTTTTTCTCTTCTAATAAAGCTTTTCTAATATTTTTTATAATGAAATTATCTCCTACTTTGATTTTATTATAATCTTCTTTATTTTCAAAAATAAGAGGAAGTATTCCAAAATTAATGAGATTACTTCTATGAATTCTGGCAAAGCTTTTAGCAATTTTTAATCTTACTCCTAAGTATCGAGGTGCAAGAGCTGCATGTTCTCTTGAAGAACCCTGTCCATAATTTTCTCCACCTATAATCCCTACTGCCTGACCTTTATTTTTTATTTTTAAAGCTTTTTTAGAAAATTCAGGATCTATATTTTTAAATACATATTCACTTATAGCAGGTAGATTACTTCTTAAAGGTAAAATTTGAGCACCTGCAGGTATTATATGATCAGTAGTAATATTATCTTCAACCTTTAAAAGAAAAACACCTTCTAAATTATCAGGTAAAGGGTCAAAAGGAGGAATAGGAACTATATTAGGTCCTCTTATAATTTCTACTTTTTTAGCTTCTTCTTCTGGTAAAGGGGGAATAAGTAAAGAATCATTTATAATGAATTTTTCTGGAAGTGTTATTTTAGGATATTCTCCTAACTCTCTTGGATCAGTTATAACACCTTTTATAGCAGATGCTACTGCTGTTTCAGGAGAGACTAAATATACAAAATCAGGAATTGTTCCTGATCTTCCTGAAAAATTTCTGGTAAATGTTCTTAGAGAAATGGAATTAGTAGGAGGAGCTTGCCCCATTCCTATACATCCAAGACATCCAGATTGATGAAGACGAGTTCCTCCTTTTAAGATATTTTTTAGACCTGAGAGAGCAAGTAAGTTTTCCAGAACTTGAAGAGACCCTGGGTTAATTTCAAAAGAGACATCAGGATGAATTTTATATTTTTCCAAAACCTTAGAAACTATTAAAAGGTCTTTTAAAGAGGAATTAGCACAGGAGCCTATAATAACCTGAGCTACTGGTTTTCCCGCTTCTTCAACAACTCTTTTTACATTATCAGGAGAAGATGGACAAGCACAAAGAGGTTCAATTTTTGAAAGATCAATTTCTATAATTTCATCATATGTGGCATCTTTATCAGGTTTAATTTCTACAAAATCTTTTTCTCTATTCTGAGCTCTTAACCAGCTCCGAGTTATTTCATCAGAAGGAAAAATACTTGTAGTTGCTCCCATTTCTGTTCCAAGATTACATATAGTTGCTCTTTCAGGAACAGTAAGGGTCTTAACTCCTGGTCCAAAGTATTCCAAAATTTTACCTAATCCACCTTTAACTGTAAGTTTAGAAAGTAAATAAAGGGCAATGTCTCTTGCAGAAACCCAAGGTTGAAGTTTTCCGTATAAATACACTCCTACAACCTTCGGCATTTTTAAATAAAAAGGCTTTCCTGCCATGGCCATAGCTACATCAAGTCCGCCAGCACCAATAGCAATCATTCCACATCCACCAGCAGTAGGAGTATGACTATCTGAACCCAGAAGAGTTTTTCCAGGTTTAGCAAATCTTTCTAAATGAACTTGATGACAAATTCCATTTCCAGGTTTAGAAAACCATATTCCATATCTTTTAGCTATACTTAACAAAAATCTATGATCATCTGCATTTTTAAAATCTGTTTGCAATATATTATGATCTACATATGAAACTGATAACTCGGTTTTTACTCGCTCAATCCCAATTGCTTCGAATTCAAGATAAGCCATTGTCCCTGTAGCATCCTGAGTTAAGGTTTGATCAATTTTTATAGCAATTTCTTCTCCAGGAATTAATTTTCCAGAAACCAAATGACTTTCAAGGATTTTATGAGTAAGGGTTAATCCCATCTTTTCCTCCCTAACTTTAAATTTCTCCAAAACAGTCTGGAAATAAAATTTTAACACTCTCTAAAATAGTTTCTAATTCATTTTTTAAAATATCTTTCTGTTTCAAATTTAGAGAAAAAATTACAAATTCAGAAATAGAAAAGGTAGTAAAGACTTGATATAAGTTTTCTTTTTTAAGGATATAAATATTAGGTAAAAATGATAAAATGTTAATTATTTCTTCACAATTTCCTTCGAATTTAAAAGGTAAAATTACATGTTTTGCCTTTAAAAAAGAAGGAAGTTTAATTTTTTCTTTTTCAGAAAGAAGATCAAGTATTATATCCTGAGAAGCCAAAATGGAATGTTTAGGAAAAACCCCTTTAAAAAACTCTCTTGGTAATTTTTTTGAAAGTAAAAGATATAAATTTTTTACTAATTTTAAATCTAAATGTTCTTTTATGAGTTCTCTTAAAGTATAAACAGAAAAAGTTAAGAGATATTTTCTTTTTTCAATTTCGTCAAATTTTATCCCTATAAATGTTCTTTCTAAGAATTTATAAATAGGACTATCACTTAATGCTTTAAGCTTTATGGTTATGTAAAGAAGTTTAACAGCTTCTTCTAAAGGTAATTTATATTGCTTCTTAATGAAATGTAAAAAATTTAAAGGTTCTGGAGGAATGTTATTTAACCATTTTATTTGCATAAATGATCACAATTTAGTTTCTAACAGGTTTTCTATTTTACAATCAATTAACTTCTCTGCAAGAAAAAAGTCTTCAGGATAAGTAATTTTAAAATTTATAAAAGAGCCTTCAATAATTTTTGCTTTATAACCATAATGTAAAAGAAGAGAACTTTCATCAGAAAATATCAAATTTTCTTTTTGTGCGTTTTCTAAGACATTTTTTAAAATTTCAGCTTTAATACCTTGGGGAGTCTGAATACAAAAAAGATTTGTTCTTTCAATATTTTCTATGACTTCTCCATCTATTACCTTATTTAAAGTATCTCTTACTGGAATTGCAGGAACACTTACTCCGAAAGTTTTAGTAGTTTTGATTATTCTGCTTATTAGATTTAAAGAAACAAAAGGTCTTACTGCATCATGAACTAAAAAAATTTCTGTTTGAGGAGGAGAAGCTTTAACTCCATAAAAGACAGATTCTTGTCTGGTTTTTCCACCTTCTACAATTTTTAAAACCTTTTTAAATTTAAAAGAAGAAACAAGCTTTTCAGTAAATTTAATATACTCAGGAGAAACACTAATAACAATTCCTTCTATTTCAGGATGTTTTTCAAATTTTGAAAGAGTATAAATAAAAAGAGGAATACCTTTTATTTCAAGAAACTGTTTTGGCTTTTTAGCTTTTAATCTTTCGCCTTTTCCTGCTGAAGGAATAATAGCTACAATCATACAAAAAATATAACATTTTTAAAAAATTTTTGTCTATTTAAAATTTAAGTATTAAAATAATAAAATAAAAAGGAGAGAAAGACATGAGTGGAAATACTATAGGAACACTATTTAAAGTTACAACTTTTGGGGAATCCCATGGTAAAGCTATAGGTGCTGTAGTTGATGGATGTCCACCAGGGTTGTCTCTTACAGAGGAATATATTCAAAAAGAATTGGATAAGAGACGACCTGGAAAATTTTTAGGTCAAACTCCAAGAAAAGAAAAAGACAGAGTAGAAATTCTTTCAGGAGTTTTTGAAGGATATACTACCGGGACCCCTATAGCTCTTATAATTTATAATATAGATGTCGATTCTTCACCCTATGAAAAAATCAAAGATATTTTCAGACCTGGTCATGCTGATTTTACTTATTTTATAAAATATGGAGGCTATAGAGATTACAGAGGAGGTGGTAGAAGTAGCGGGAGAGAAACAGTGGCAAGGGTAGCAGCAGGGGCTATAGCAAAAAGGATTTTAGAAGAATATGGAATAGAAGTTATAGCTTATACTATTTCTCTTGGAGGAGTCGAAGCTAAAGAAAGAAATTTAAAATTTATTTATGAAAAACATCTTTTTTGTCCAGATATAGAAGCTTACAAAAAGATGTGTGAAAGAATTGAAGAGGTAAAAAAAGAAGGTGATTCCTTAGGAGGAATAATTGAAG
>Ga0190313_1000654_pt1 | contig 20214 bp, 29 predicted proteins | sample 4870071011_MG_FD_169989 | JGI IMG/M metagenome (GOLD analysis project Ga0190313, IMG submission 169989) | Hydrothermal vent sediment bacterial communities from Southern Trench, Guaymas Basin, Mexico - 4870-07-10-11_MG | ecosystem: Environmental > Aquatic > Marine > Hydrothermal vents > Sediment ...
GTCAATTTCTTCCGCTGCCGAGATTATGGCTTCATCCAGCCTGACCGTATTAACCATTCCGGCATTTTCGTCATCAGTCAGGCGGATCAGCTGTTTTTCCGGCAGCATTTTTTCAATATCGCTTTGTGTGCAATATGCCACTACTACACCACCTTCGCATAGACTACGCAATCAGGACGCTGAAGCACCGGCAGAGGTCTGCCTTCAGCCTTGATCCACCGACCGCTGGGATCTTCTTCTTCCCATGATTTTGAGAAAAACATCACGCCGTTTCCGCCGGCATCGATATTGCCGACACCCCCGGGTGCTTTACTGTCAACCACCGGAGCGTATGGGACATCCGCCAGGTCTGAGCACAGGCCGATAAGCATAAAATGATCCGGCCCGATAAAATACTGACGGTTGTTTTTCTCATCCATGAACGAGCTGTCGTATTCAATCAGCTCGGTTGCGGCCAGCCGTGACACATCGCTTTCCTCTGCAATTTTTCTGCCTTTTTCGTACTTGAGCAGATTCAAAATGGACGTATTTGAAAGCAGGGCATCCATCGCATTGTAGCCAGCAAAGGCCAGCCATCCGGTGATCCCTGCAAGACTGTCCTGCTTAATCAGCCGCTTAAACTCCCGGATCTTATTCATGGGGTTTGAAGCTGCATTGTCCCACAGATCCGTCCCTGTCAATTCGGGCTGATGCGTGGCAGCCATGTTGTAATTCACGAGTTCGGTTGTCATGTCTGCGTCGTAAATTTTACCTTTAAGCGCGTTGCATGCCCAGAACTCAAGCGTTCTGTCATGCTCGTCTTTCATGTCTTTTTGCTCTCTGGCAATGCGGGTTTTCATTTGCTCTACGCTCACCTGTCCGCCGAATGCACGGATGGAATTAAGTTCTGCCGTATGCACGAACCGTTTTGTTGCCAGCCGCGGGGCAGATACCGTGATGGTTTTTCTTCCCGTTTTTAAAGTAACTTCAGCCGGAGCATAGATTGATATGTTTTTCAGCACCCGTTGGGATCCTGTAATAATATCAAATGCCAGCCTGTCGGATACCTCCATATGCTCCTTGCCGCGGAATACCCGGTTATACACTGTCATTGCCGGAGATGTCATAGCGTTAATAGCCCCGGTTAATACCCGTATTTTAAACAGATTATCCATAATAGTTCTCTCCCTTTTTCATGTTAATATTAACACAAAAACAACGCAGATGCCTTTGGTCTCTACTACGCTGTGGTTGTTGTTGTTGAACTTGTCGTTGTGGTTGTGGTTGTTGTGCTCACAGCAAGAATCGCCTCGTCAATCAGAATGCCGCGATCCTGCAAACCAACGATTGCCGTACGCTTTTGCAGCGTGGTAATGCCTGCCGGCCAGACCAGGTCGGTTTCTCTGTACCTGCCGATAAAATAAGCCTGGACTTTCTGCGTTGCAGCAGAATCACTTACATCTTCAAGCAGAATTGCCCTGGCATTTGCCCCGCCTGACGACTGCATCTGCTGCCATGTCCCGCTTGCCACGCTGACCATCTCAAGCACTGTGCCGCGCAGCAGGGCGCCGGCTGATGCCTTGAGCGTAATTTCTTTTTGCTCATGTACATTTGACGCCACGAGCTGGCTCAGCGCTGCTGAGTCAGCATTGTCTGTTACCCCGAATACTGCCATTGTTTATCCCTCCGTTTTCGTACAGACTGGTTTCGTACAGACGGGTTTGAAACCCGTCTCTACACCAAACACGTCTCTACAATTATTTTTTTAGTTCAACCTTGGCTGCTATGGATTCACCGGCTTCCTGATCAGCTTTTGCCTCTGCAAACTCAGCCGAATCCCCTGCCTTTTCCTTTTTTGCCAGTTCCTCAAAAATCTTTGATTTGCTGAATCCTTCCAGGTAATCCTGAAACCACTGCCTTGAATTTTTTTTGTTATTTTCGGAAAACGAAATTTCCTTTTCCGCATCCAGTGTCTGCATAAAGCCCACAAGCCCGGAATCGAGCCAGGAGGGCGGTATCTTACCTGATGCGGCCAATGTGTTGCAAAAGTCCGTAATCTCCTTTTCTGCGGCCTTACGCCTAACCTGCGCCTGCTTTTCCGCGAACTCCGCGGTCAGCTTCTCCCTCTCTGCAGCAACACCATCCTTTTTTGCCTGTTCGATATCGGCTTCACTGAAGACAGAGACGGGTTTGGAACCCGGCCCTGCGAATGTCCCTGCCGGCAGGTCAATATCCGAACCTTCGATTTTTTTCCAAAATTTAAATGCCTCCAAAAATTCCGCAAACTTCATATCATCCTCCTTGTTATTGTTTTTTGCCGCATCCCGAATATAGTCCACATCCCAGTCCGGGATAATTGAATCCGCTTTTTCCTTTCCCTCTTTCTCGATAAAATAATCCCGCATTTTACGGAAAATCCCACCTACAGTCTCCCATGTCCAGGAATCGACTTCACCAAATTCAAATGTGACTGACTGATCATCATCTGAAAAAGACAGATCCGCCAGACCTTTTACTGCCGGAGGCGCGCCGCCTAAAAAGCCGACGTGCCGCAATCTTCCATCCGGATAAAAACTTGCAGAACGCTTTTTAAACAGGCCTTTTTCAACGGATTGAGAAAATTCAGGGACCACATCCTTGAATTTTGCCAGAAGTGTGCCGCCTTTTTCTTTTAAGTCCGACACCCATCCGAATGCCGGCGAGTTGTCTTTTGGATGACCCGCCACCAGGGGCGGCTCATGATAAGAAGGCTTAAATGTCTCTAATGCCTTTAAAATAACAGCATCGCCATCATGTTCATGGCCGTTGCTGTCAATCTGTTTTCCGCCTTTGAAAATTTCTATCCAGTCATCGAATCCTTTAAAATTTTTCATCTTTTCCCTCCCAGGAGATAATCCGAAAGCGACTCCCTGATTTCATCCCAGTCTTCGGTTTGCACCATCATAAACGGACGGGCAGGAATATCGCCAAAGGGCAGTGTTATTTCCCGTGTTCGTTTATGCGCTTTCACGTTTTGCCTCACCCCTCTGACATTACGCACATGCGCTTTAACCTGCTGAGTAATGGAAAATGCGCCGAACGATCCTTTTTTAGCACCAAACTGATGAACAGCGGCATAAACACGGTTTGTTCCGATAACAGTCCTGTCTTTATAAGCCTTAGAATGGATTGAGTTCATCAGGTGGCCTTCCTCCCTGAGAATGGAAACCCCTTTGCCTCTTCGGTTTTCAGTGGTTTCAGAATGAGCTTTCCATCTTTGCGGACGCCCTTCCTTTTCAAAATTGCGGACAATCGATGTACGCACAATCTGCCCGATAATATTCATGGCCGGTGTCAGACTATGCGTCCGCCGCTGTATCCGCGCGAGCAGTCTTTTAACGCCCTGATCTTCAATTCTTATATCCATCATCGTGCCGGTCATTTAACACATCCTTTTATTGTAGAGACGGGTTTTAAACCCGTCTCTACTTGACTTTCTGTTACAATAACGTATAAATAAACATATCGATTGTTCCGGTACGGACCGCGGCTTCAAAGCCGGAGCATGGCGGCCGGGCTGCTGCGGAGCCCGAGCTTCTTTTTTTTATTCCTGCCTGGCCCATATCAATTTCCCCTGTCTTTGATTATTTAAATATGTAAGACTTCTCACTGGAATCATTGTTGACGATTCCATTATGCCGTTTACGGATTGCGCCACCATTAATAATCCCCGATTTTTTTTGAGTTTGACAGCTTTTATAATGCGCTGCCGCAATACGATTCTCCCCGTACCCTTATGCCGCTCAAACGAAAGCCATACCTCAAAAGGGTCATGCATCAGCTCAGTAAGAAACGGGACAAAAGACGCTCGATCTGCAGGAATATGTTTTGCTATCACCTCAGCGTTTACAAGCACGTCATATCTAAAAGTAGAGACGGGTTTGAAACCCGTCTGTACCAAACCCGTCTCTACAAATGTAAATATTTTTTCATCGGCGCCTAATACGGTTTTCAGCCGGGATTCAAGCTCCCCTGTGCCTTTGACGGCAGCGCCGATTTTTGCCTTTGCAGCATCTACAGGTATTTGTTCCGGTCTTCCTGCTGATTGCCAGTCACCAGCAGTCAATTTTTCCCACTGTTTTGCGCCCTGGGCTTTCCAGGCATCCATTGCGTTTGAGGATAATTGTTTTCCCCAGGAAGCTTCCCCAATATTATAATCCCAGCCCGGATCAATTCCCTTTGGTATTTTATGTATTTTACCGGTCTTTTTGCTTTTCCAATCATAATGCTCTATTTTCGGAGCTTTGGTCTTTACGGGATTCTGGCCGCCAGCCTCTTCTTTTTTTATTTTTTCAACTTCCCTGGCAGAATGGTTGACGATTCCGCACTTGCACCCCCAGCCGTTTGGCGGGTAGTGCGTTTTCCAAAACGAATCACCTGCAGGCAGTATAAGATTATACCATTTGACATGTTCCGGACGCGGGAATCTTGAGTTAGAGGCTACATACCGGAGAAAGGGTCTGGCTTTTAAAACTTCATGGCCGAACATCTGTTTATAATGGCCTGCGGCATATGCTGTTTTAATGTTTGTGTTAAATATCACGCTGGTTCTCCAGCCCTTACCGCCCTTATATTTCCAGCCGTGGCGCTTGATTATATCGTCAAAATCCTCTCTGAATTGCGCTATTGTTGTGCCGTCTGTGATACCCTTTTCAACTGCCTCGTACAGGTCGGAAACAAGCTGCGTTTTCATGGCGCCGGCAATTACAAAACCCCTGGCATGCATCCCCTGCCAGAGCTCTTCCCATGTTTTTGATGGAAGTTTGACTTTTTTTTTAAAATGATCAATCGCTTCGTCAAAGGGGAGGTCGAATACTTTAGTTTCCGGTATCGGCATCAAACCTCCCTGTAAGATCGGCCAGCGTCATGGCTTTTTGCATTAAATCGCCGAGACTGCTTTCGTCTACATCCCGATAAAGATCGAGCAATTCGTCCTGAAATTCTTCAAGAGTTGCTGCTTTCTCAAGGAGCTTTTTTGCAGCATTGATCTCGTTGTCCATTGATGTGGCGTCAAGCGCTTTGTCTGTAATAATGTCCGGTGATGCGGATATGCCGTCGTCACCTTCGACAAATTCCGTTTTATTATTCTCTTGCTCCTCTTTTTTTTTCGCAAGTTCAAAATCAGTCTCCTGAAGATTGTAAACCCTCTGATAATAGCTTGCCGTAAACTCGACACCCTGCCTCTCAAGCTGTTCATCCCGCTGGCTTCTTTCGTTTTGAATATCCTCTTCTTTATAAAAGCTGAACAAGGGAGAAGATGAACCAGCAAAATTAAGCTCCACAACCCATCTGAAAAGCAGGTTAAAGGCCGACTTGACCATCTGCTTATCCTGTTCCACCAGATCAGCCCTGACCTCCATATGCTCTTTTGTGGCGGCAAAAGACCCGCCCTTGTCAAGCTCCGTGGTCAGGGTTTGCCCCAGAATGGCTTTTGATATTTCCCTGTTTGATGTGCTGATCAGTTTTTCGTAAATATCCGCACTGGCGGTTTTGCCTGCAGCCTCTGTAATCTCAACGCTTTCATCATTATTAATAACAGCAGCAGCATCCTGGACCATATTTACAAGTCTTGTAAGCAAAAGCCCGCGTTCAGTCTCGTTTGTCTGCCTCGGAACCTTGCCGATAATCCAGGGCATCCCGTATTTTTCCGTAAATATGGCCCAGAATTTAAACCCGCCCCGTTTGAAAGCTACTGGCCAGAAACAGCGGGATAAAACACGTTCCCCATAAGGGTTTTGATAAGAGGCATGATGCCGCGGCAATAAAAATTTATACGGCGGCATCTCTTCACCTTCTATCATATTGTCAATGGATAAAAACCTTAAACGGTTATCTGCATCAAACCCAAACCATTCCGGAGGTTTCCCCGCCACACGTTCAGGGAGCCAGGCCGACCCTGATTTCCAGATCACCTCAATGGGGCTCATTCCAAAGAACGGAGCCTCCAGCATATCTGTAATAATTTGGTGAACGTCCAGCGTATCCATCATATTTTCAATCATCCGCAGCGCTTTTTTATTGGCCGGCTCACCCTCTTTTGCAGATTCACGGATTTCCCATTCGCAGGACAATGCCCCTGCCTTTCTGCTTTGTGCGCAGGAAAACACATGGGCATCTGACATTAGCTGGCGATATACGGTGATATCCTGCCCGAGTTTCGCAAGCACAGGGTCAGGATCAGGCAAAAGACCCATAACGCCCATCCAGTCAACAGACCGGGACCGCGGTGCAATTTCTGCGGCTAACGATTTTTTGTCGTCTAATTCAACAAAATCATTTTCATTGATGTACAGTTTCATTTAATATGTCCTGTATGGAACATGTTCGTGATAGTCAGACAAATGCTTCCCCATCCCTCTTTTTCCGGATGTAACCACCGACGGTACCCCCGCGTAATCTTCCGATGCCCCATGAACAGCCAGGGCATGGCTCCAAAATTCGTCACTGTGCCCCTTGTCCGTCCGATCAGCGTCAAACCGGATATTTCCGGCTGCTGTTACGGTTTTTTTCACTGCATGGTGCGAACGCCGAATATCTTTATCCACAGGGATGCGAACCTGCCTGTCTTCAAATTTCCGTCTAAGCCCAAATGCAAGTTCCTGCTTTGCAGGACCGGTGAACAAAACACCTTCCACCCGGTATTCCCCATACCGTCTTTTGGCGTCTTCAACAGGTTTTTCCCCCATGCCGGTCTGATCCATGCAGATTCTAAAGGGATTATATGTATCCACAAGCCTGTCAAGCTCATCATCCTGTGCCGCAAAAGAAGCACCTTTTAGCTGCACAACTTCCCGCGTCCAAAGAATATCACCGACTTTTTCCATCACCCAGAACACAGCAAGATCATGACGCCTGCCAATATCATTGCCGATAAAAAACGTTCCGCTGCCGGAAAATTCGGGCTTCCCTGCGTTTTCATTTTCACATGGCCGGATCAGATCCCAGGTTAAAAACGCATCGTTTTCATCAACGGGAATGCAGCAGTATTCCTGCAGCCAGATGTTTTCATCTCCGCATGCCTGTCTTTCCTCTTCCAGCCATGTTTCCCGTTCTTCTTGTGTTGTTGGTTTCCCCATGATCCTGTCAAGCAGGCCCTGTTCAACTGCATCGAATATGGTGACCGTATGCAGGGAAAATACTGGAAGCTTCCCCTCGGATACGGCTTTTTTAGCGTCTTTAACAAACTGGGCATACAGGCTGGCATTGGATTGATATGTGCTTAAAATGCGCAAATCATATCCCCATGTTACACAAGGTTTTGCCGCGGCATACATTTTCGGCTGATCTTTGTGCCAGTCGAATTCGTCAAGATTTGTTTTTCCGCCCTTGGACCTGAAAGCCGTTGGGTTGCTTGACAAGCCATGTATTCTCGATCCATTGGCAAACCGGATCACAAGGGCTTTTACATCTTTATCTTTATTTAAAATTTCTTCCTTTAAACTTAAAATATCCCCTGCTTTTTTAAATATTTTAGCCCATTGTTCACAATACAAAATATATTCTTTTGCAGCAGATTCGTCAGCAGATGAAAACCATACCGGCATGCCAGGAGTTTTTACGCAGTCGCGTACATCCTCGTATGACTGCACATAAGTAGCACCAATACGCCTGGATTTTTCCCATATTTTACGTCGGGACGTATCTTTGAGCCATGCAATTTGATACGGCAAAAAATATGATGATTCTTTTATTACGCCTTTCATCTCACCCCTAAAATACGATCCACTTCGTTAATCAGCATGCTGCGTGTTTTTTCTTTCTCTTCTTCAGAATGCTTCCCTGTTTCACTTTCCATATATTCGGTTTTTATTTTTCCGATCAGGGCCAGGGCTTTTTCCACCTTATCCCAGCGTTCCACCAGCGCACCAAGCTTGCTTAATGTATCCATCATGGGGGCGGAAACCTCACACGGGGCAAGCCCCTCTACATATCCTAGCTGCCGTTCAAACAGATCCTTAAGCCGGATAATATTGCTTCTTTTCTGCTGCCTGGCCTTATCCCATCCGTCAATATCTTCGCCGAAAACCCGGGAGTCCTCCTTCCATCTGCGCAGAGTAGTGCCGCTGATATCAAGCTGTTTTGATATCTCGGTCAAATTGCTCCCGCCTGTATACATCTGCATGGCCAAAGGCTCTTTTGCTGCCCTGTCTCCCTTTGTGCCCATCAGTCCAGTTCCTTTTCAAGGCGGTCGATATCACTGCGAAGACTTAATATGCCTGCCCATGCAGTTTCCAGGTCACCCCACATTTGAGAAAGCTGGGGGATTTCCATATCTTCGATCTGGGTGAGATTTACATTAATACCCTGCCTGACAGAAGCAGCCAGGGCCTTAAATTTATTTTTCAGCCGAGACCTGTTTTCCCTGCTTTCTATTAATTTACCCTTTATGGCTGCACGTTCAAAATTCATTATTTGTTAATCTCCATATGCCTGATTATATCTTCCAGTCTTGTAAAAGCCTGTGTGTTCATGATTATTATTTCCTTGAGATCTTCTGAGAGGCCATTGGATTTTTTCACAAGCTCAACATTGTTTTCATACATTCGGCGCCACTCCGCCATATCCTGCCTGTAAACTGCCAGGGTTTTTTGATTGTCCTTTATAGATGTCCAGCACAAAACAGCCAAAATGCCTGTGATTCCGAATGAAGAAAAGTTTGAAACTATGTCGATTAAAGATGTTGCCGATGCTCCGTCCATTTTGCTCTCCTGTCTGTAAGGGCACAGTGATCCGTGCCCTTACTATAATCGCGGCCTACCTGCTTTGTGATCTATAAGGAGCCATGCCCTTAAACGGAATATCCTTATATTTATCACCAGGGTACTCTTTTGCCGGAACCGAAATTTCCGCTTTCCAGCCAAAAATCCTGCACATTGCATCCGCCAGATTAGCCATTTCATCAATTGTAATCCTGACTACTCCATCCTCATCCGGCTTAAGAGCATCTACTGCCCAGGTTGAAACTACCCCAAAAAAAGCCAAAACTTTCCAAATACTTGTCCTTGATCTCATTTTTTCTCCTTGTTAAAATTGATAATGGCACGATGCTTCGTGCCTTTATTTAAATCGCGCCCCTACCATTTCCCGCAAAGGTCCTAACCGAATATTAGGACAGGTTTTGCCGGAAAATTCATTATGACCATGTATATTTTCAGATTTTAAATCGAATATTTTCACCAGGGCAAACAAAAGCCTGGGCAGGGATGAATATAATTGCTTCCCTGTAAAATGCCGCCGGCCAATCAGGCAGACCCCCACCGAAGTTTCATTGTAACCCCGGCAGTGAGCACCGACTTCATTAATTAACCGGCCGCGCTGTATAAGGCCGTCAAGTTTTAGATTGTATGGTTTACCCTGGGTTGCAACGCCGTTGGTGATAATAAAATGATACCCGCAGCCTTTCCAGCCGCGGGCTTTGTGCCAGGAATTTATGAGGTTCACGTCTCCAAAGTCTGAATCGGAGCAATGAATTATAATCTTTTCGATATCAGATATCTTGCGGATCATGGCTCCCTCCTGCAAAAAAAAAGACCGGTTGCGTCATACAGTTAACAGGGCTGTAAGTCCGCAACCGGTCTTATTTTTTTACCGGGACGCAGGAGCACGGCTCGCCGTGCTCCTGCAAAAAAAACATGATCAATTGTGCTTTTTATATATAAAAAATTTTGTTGCTTTGGTCAAGGGTTTTTAAAAAAATCCTTTGTATTTTAATTGACCGTACATTGCCCTTAGCCGGTCAAGGCGCAGGATGATGTTATCAATGTTCTCGGCAGTATATGAGATTGTTGCCATTATGCACCTGCCTTTGCCAGAAGCTCTTTGTAGTTCTGTTTTAAGCCGAGGCATCTTACCACTCTAACGCTGGAGCCGTGGATCATGAGCGTGGAAGAATAGGTGGTTTCAACGGCACGGTAAAGCTTCGTGAAAAAATGGGCTTTGCATTCTGCGTGAACTTTTCTCTTTTGGCAATGCTCCAGGTAAATGCTGTAAAGATCATCCTTTGCAGCAACATGCCCCATGCCTACGTCGCAATATTTGTGGGCAAAGCTCCACATAGGATCGTAGACGTTGGCGTTAATTCTGAACTGATCCATTTTGACTTCAAGACGATCGATTTTAGCCAGAATTGCAGGGAGAATGGAAATATGCATATCGGAAGGCTTTTTCTCCATTGCATTAAAGGCTGCTATGTATTTTTCTTTCCACTCCATCATCTTTTTGCCTGTAAACCCCAACGTCAAAAGATCGAATCCGTTCCGGGTGATGAGGTACATGGGATATTCTTTCCCGCGGTCGTTTATGTAAGATGTCATCTGAAAGTTCAGCTTACCAAACTCATATGAGCACTCCAGCTTTCTGATAGATCGAAGAATGTTTTTATGCTCTTTTTCAAGATTCCCGGCAATACGCAGGGATGTTGTAACGGGTTTGCCTTCGCTGGTAGTGTTAACGAGTTCATTTTCTTGAAAGTGAATCAGGTTTGAGTTTGGCGCGGATGCGCCTGTGGCTGTTTCTGTGGTCATGGTATTATCTCCCTTTTTAATTTTATAATTTCATCCGGTTATTTCTGCAATCGTAGGGGCACGATGCTTCGTGCCCTTTTAATAAACTATCTCCCTTTGCAGCTCCTGAGTAAATTCACCCATCCGTTTAAGAATATAGCCTGCTTCATTATAAATATAATTAATGTTCACGGGCTCACTCTTATTTCCCGAAAAATCAAAAGAAGAAACTCCAAAAAAATTATCAACCCCCTCAGCCACAGCAAAATTGCCCTTAAACTCCCTGGCGCCGGGGTCATTAATTACAGCAGTTTCTTCACCCTTAAAATAAATAATAAAACCTGCAAGATCATCAGCAACAGGCTCTTCTATTTCCCAAAAAACCGTGAGTAAAGGCTCACCGCCCGCAGGCTTCGCCCCGATCATCACCATGTCTATAAATAAAATCAAATATAAGAATTTCATAATTTCTCTTTTTTGGAGATAAAATAATGTATTTTGACGTATGGCCCCCGTAGGGGCATGAAGCATCGTGCCTCTACGGTTGGACAGCATTTTTTTTCTTACGCCATTTAATAATATCTTTAGCCAGCTTTCCAAACGCATTCACGCTGATCAACCCGCCGGCATCACCCCGTGTGTCAATACGATTGCTTAAAATCAATGAAAGTTCGCTCATATCAGCCGCATCATCGTAGGTCAGTATATCCAGCAGAGACACGGCGCGCCGTGCCCCCGCGCTTTTCAATCTCCCCCCTGTTCAGAACCAAACCCCAAAGCATCAAGCCGCTCTTTATTTCTACGCTGTATCTTTTGATACGCATCATATTCGTCTGCGTACATCCTATCTGTAAAATAATATTCATAAATAATGTCCCTAAGCCTGCTTATTGACAACTGATGCTCAAAAATTTCATCCTTTAACGCCTGCAAAGAAGGCTTTTCAACTATATTTTTTTCTATCTCCTGCCAGGTTGGAACATAATATTCATTCCCCATAATTTTTCTCCCTGCTCTTTTTCCGGTAATTTTCTTCTGTTATCTCTTTCATCTTATCAAACGACAGCCTTTCAGGCTTCCTGCCTTTGCTTTTCTCCGGTAAAGGCAGTGCCCGCCGTGCCTCTGCTGTTCCGTTGCGCTCTGCTCTGTTATGCCTGACCTCTTTTTGAACATCCATATCATTTGCATAATCGTAGGCAATCGCCTTTAAATATCCATGACTTTTTAAAGGAAGGCGTTTGGGCGGATTCTCTATAATCTGATCCATTGCCATGCCCCACGCTTTTGCGCTGTTCGGTCTTGCAGCGTTTTTATCATATTGTATATGAGGTGTGCCGATGAGCTCTTTTAGTTCCGATAACAGCCGTAACACCTTTCTCCACGTCAGGGCTTTCACAGGAGGCCTAAACAGCGCCAGGTACGAAAAACACCGGCTGGAAACATCATACTGAAGCTCACCAGCCAGCTTCAGGCACTGCCGGGCGATTGCATCATTTAACCATGCCTCTGCGCTGTGTACCGCCGAACATGATGGACATATAAGCTTCATAATTCTTTTCTCCGAGGGGGAGACACTGCGCGCCATGCTCCCCCAATATTTTTTTCATATTTTATTTTTTTTCAATACCCAAAGGTCCAGGAGGCAAAGGTTTCCTCGGTTCATAGGGTATAAAACCGCTCCCCTCAACCCCGCCGGTGATTTTTAAAAAATCAATTTCTGTTTTTGCAGAATTAATAATTGTTTGTGCTACAGCGCTGATCGTTTTAGCAGTTTCAATATCCATACCGCATGCCCCGGCGGCACCGGCCCAAAACAAGACTCCCACAATATGCTGTGGGCGCTTTTCCAGTCCCGGGGAGAGTAACCGGTATCTGATATTTTTATTTGCAGAATTCCATCTTTACTGGTTCGCTCGCTGCCGACAGGCCTCCATGTATATGGGCGCCTACCTGCCTTGAACTGTGTTTTTACGGAGTTGCCTCCGGCCTGCCATCCTTTTACTCCAAAATTATGGGGCCGGTGCCCCAGCTTAAACGGCGCTGCCTTGCTTCGGTCATCCCCGGAACGAATACGCCCGACACCTGCGCTGTTAAGATATTCTTCGCTTTTACGCAGCCCAAGGCTGGATGCTTTGGAATATATACCTCTCTTTGAGCGGCAAGACAGAACAGCCAAAGCACTTGTTGACGTATCCGGATAAAGCCGCGTTAATAATTCTATTTCGTCATTTGTCCAAATCTTTTTCATTTTAAATCACACTCCCAAAGACTCAACCATTATAGAAAGCTCAGCAGCCTTGATTTTCATTTCAGCAACTTCTGCCTTGCCCAAAAGAATGCTCCCGTATTTGTTACTGAGTTTTTTCAGGCCAGCAGAGAACCTGTCCGGGCTTTCAAGCATGCGGCCAAGAAAAGAATCCACAACAGCTATCGCGGCAGGATCACCGGACACCCCGGCGTTATCAGGCATTCCAACATCAGCCGCCATATCTTCAAATTCAAACGTGACCTGCTCCATCATATCCACTAAAGCTGCTTTTTTCCCCCTGGATGCCTTAATAAGCCCTGTCATACCCCGCCTTTTAAAAGTTTCATAAAAGGCCGCGGCTTCAGATTCCTCCCCTGCTATCCAGTATCCGCCCCCATTACCCGCTTTAGATAAAACAGGAATATTATCGTGCTTTTTCAGCAGATGAAGCTGTATTCTGCGCACCTCCCGCTTTTGTATCTCAAAATTCTGCCTTTTCTGCGCTTTCCTAACCATCACCGGCAATATTTTTGAATCCGGCTCAAACCCTTTTAATGCGCAGTCAAACCGGACAGCCAGCTCTATTGCGGAAATCTTTTCATCCGCTCCAAAATGATCCGTCCATAAAATACCAAGAAATTTACTCTCAAAGTCTGTTAAAATCCTGGAATGAAGCCCTGTTTTTAAATCATACCCTAAATCTTTTCTATCCATGATCTGGTCTCCTGCTTTTATCTATAACCGTTCGTGACTGCCCGACGTGGTTGCCCTGCCGTGGCGGACCGCATCATACATCAGCGCAGACACAATATCGTGCATCTGCTTTGGCGGACACCACTGAACACGATCCACACCGGCCATTTTTTTTGCCATGCTGTGGGCATACGCCCAGGGCCGTTTTGCTTCTGCAAGCATGGCCTCTATTTTTTTAAGCATCTTCCCCTTGTCCGGGTCTTGGAAACATGCCTTGTCCGGACGCCCGGGAAAATTTTGCTTTAAACGATCAAACAACGCTGTTTGATCAGCATCACCTGTTTTCCAGGCTTTAAGCGAATGCGGCACAAAAGGATTGTATGAAACCGCTTTTTGTTTTTTCAGATGACTGATCAGATCCCTCCGTTCGGCCAGTGTCATTTCCGACAATCCGGAAACCCGCCTTTCGCATATAGCCGAAAGCGAATCCAGCCAGTATTCTTTATTCTCAAAATACGGCAGACACAAAGCCAAAAATCCTTTGTGTATAATTTTGTTTTGCCGGCCGTAAAGGTCTTTTGCGCTGATGCTTTTTGCTTTTGCTGGTTCACATACTTTTGCGCTGCTCATAAACCCTCCTTTTCGCACGGTTTTCCCAGAGCATTGCCGCACCTGTCGCATGTTACTGGATGCCTGGGGCCTGTATCCCGCACCAGCCGCCAGGGCTGATAACTGCCGGCCCGGCCGCTTACATATTTCCCAAACCGGGCAATGTATCCGTGCCTGGACAATCCGGCCATGAATTTCCTTACATTGTTTCTTTTTGCGCATGATGTGCGGCACAGGTCTGCAATTGTAAATTGACGCATGATTCGCATGCTTTGCCATACCTTCCTTCTTGCAGCGCCTGGACGAGACGGGCATTTCATTCCTTTTTTGCCTGCCATTATCTGCCCCTCCTGAAGCCCGTTTTGAACACTGGCTGGTCATAAAACAGCGGCCTGTCCGACCACTCTGACCGTGTGACGGATTTTAAACTGTTGGTGCGGCCGAATGCTTCTATTTTTGACATTGCTGTGGTCATTCTTCCAATATTGGCTTTTGCTTCCAGCCGGACAAATTCAAGCAGATCATCGCCAATATGTATATCGCACACAGTATCCGCCAGGGTTCTGGCGTCTTGAGCGTCAATGCCTGAAAATTCAATCCATTGCGTTATGCGCCTTGCAAACTTTCCTTTTGTCTGAATTTTTCGGGCCATTTCTTCCATGCCGATAAGTATGACCGGGGAGCCTGTAAGATCGTAGATATCGCGCAGAGCATCCACCATGTCCGCCTTTTTAAACAGATAATCCGATTCGTCTATAAATACAGGCCGCGGCCTTGCCATTAATTTTTCAACAATTGCATTTATCATGGGAGCTTTACGATGCAGGGGCTCCATCCCCAGCTCCCTCATCATATCCGCCAGCATGCTGGTTATACTCCAGCATGTGTTTGCCCGTAAGAACACGCCGTTTAGCATATTTGTTGCGTATGCGATAGTGGTCGATTTTCCCTCGCCGGGGGAGCCCCACAAAAGGCCCATTCCCTCAATGCCCAAAGAACGGTTTTGCAGCTCTCTGACGGCAGCTAAAAACCGCTTAACGTTTTTGGTCATAGCCATTTCATGCTTCATATTCGCCTCCTGCTATTGGTTCACGATGATGCTTTTTCCGGTTTCAAGCCACATCTCGTAACGTTTCATCCACGCCAGATCTTTGTCCGGCACATCCATGCCCGATGCCAGATCCGCCTCTATCATCTCATATTTTTCCCAGTCGTTGGAGGGCAGGCGTTTTCGATTTGCAATGCTGATAATTTCGTTTGCCGTTTCTTCCTGTTCCTGCGTCATCTCAACAGGCTGGGGCAAAGCTGCCTTGATTCGTTCATCATGAACGGCTTTGACCGCCTCTTCTATTGCCTGTGTGGTATATTCGGCTTCCTGCTTTGGGAATTCGCTGATATTTGCAAGCTGTTTTTCACGGTGGTCCAGAATTTCACTGTGTATGGTTTTGGTTTTTGCTTCCCGTGCCATTTTCTTTAGTTCTTTCCGGCCGTCTTTCATCACCTCCTTTTGCGCTTTGCGAACCATAACCGCCAGGTCTTTTCTGCTGATCCCTGATCGATCAGGGTCAACAGCCCGGCACAAAAACGTACCGGATTGCTCATACACATACACAGCCCCGAAATCCGTAATATCCAGAAGAACACTCACTCGCTGACCTTCATGACCCGCCATTTCCGGTGCTATATAGTATCCGCCGCCGATCTTGACCCCTTTTTTCCCGATAATCCTGAGCCCGTCACCGGCAGGAGCCGGCGAAAGCAGAATATCCAGTGCCCGTTCATCCTTGATTTTTCTCACCGGTTCTTTCCATTCACGGGCAGTCTGTGCAGGGGTTTTGCCGTTAAGACCGGAATGCTTATTATAATGATATACGGCATCAACCCACCGACGGCAGATGTCCTGGAAATCATCTGCCGTCATATTGATATCCACAGGGTCTTCACCCTGTTTCATTAAACGCTGGGAAAACGACCGGCGGGCTTCAACGGCTTTCCTGTCCGCAACATTATGACCTATATAACCGGGCAGCAGCTCAACAATATCGTGGGAGAATGTCCCCAAAGCGCGCTCAATAAACGGTTTTTGTTCCGGAGAAAACGGCGCACACAAGGACTGGGTTATCTCAAGACCATCTAATACCCGTGTTATATGATTTGCAGTGTAATCTTTACCGTTATCCATTTTAATAATTTCCGGCACTCCCCAGTCTATTATCGATCTGCGGATCAGCGCCGCATGGGCATCCGCTTTGGCCGTTGGGGATACAAGCAGTTTGAGCCTTCTTGAAAAAATATCAATCACGCCCGAAATATTATGCCTGCCGTCCGTGAGCATTATGTCTGTTGGTGTGGAGTCCATTTCCCACATTTGATTAAGCCGGACAATGTTTTCCGACCGGCTCCCCGCCGCAAACATCCTGTTGTTTTTCCATTTGTCGGGGTTAGCCATATATTCCAGCAGGCTTTTATTTTTCTTTGTCCACCGGTTCAAAAACCTGCGGACAACTCCCTGGCCGGCAATGGTTTGTCCTGAAAATCGTGCTTCAAGACCCGCCATTATTTTTGACACCCCAATATGGGGATGGTCAATTTTCATACCAATAATAAACTGCCTCATATCATCAGGTATACCGCAGGGACGGCCGGAATTAATGTATTGGGCAGCAAGCCCTGCAAGCCCGTTTTTTTTATACGCTTTCTGCCATCGATTAAGGGTTGCCCATGACAGCGATTTTTTATTGTTTTTCGTAATCGCCGACAAAACCCAGTCCGCCAGATCCACCTCTCCGGACGCCACGTTTTTGCAGAATATATTACTCCCCTCTTTCTTTTGCATGTCCGCGTGTTTGATAAACGCATCCCGGGCCCATAAAATTTCCAGCCGGGCTTCAGCCTCTTTTTTTCTTACACCAGGCAAACATGCATAATCGGCAAGACCCGTCTCCTTTGCAGTATCCGGTGACTTACAGATTGAAATTGCCGCTGCAACCTCAACCTGAACCTTCCTGGGAAGCCTTAAGAACATATATGTATTCTGATACCCCCCTCTGATTTTTTCTGAAGACTGAACCCATTGTTCACGCTCAGCCCTGTACCGAACAGCCCTTTCTGTAATATTTAATGCCTGTGCAACCTGGATGGAATTCAGTTCATGTATCATCTGCCGTTCCTTTTTACACTTCTGATTTTACAGCCGTATAAAGAGCTTCAAGATAACGCAGCACAACTCTTTTTTCAGTATGCCGCCAGTCTTGCTGACGCTCTTTTTTAACCTGTATAAAAAAGGCATCAAACGTATCTCTAAAATTGATACTGACCCTGTCTTCCTTAAGCTCACAGGTCTTTTTTTCCACATCTGCTTTCGCAGCCTCATCCGCAATCTTTTCTATATTTGTAATATTCATAGCCCGGATGGTTTTTTTTATATGCGATGCCGTGATTTTGCCCCCTTCAGGAATGGTTTTTATTGCTTCAAGCCACACCCTTGGCTGGTCTTCCGGGCTTAGCCTTGCAAGTACGCGGGCCTGCTGTTCATTTTTGGGCAATAAAACAGGTTGTTTTATCTCTTCAGCAGGGTTATTTTGGGAACTATAGTTCCCATTGTTTGGTTCGTCTAACTTTAAATTTTCCTGCAAATTATCAATCACATTTGCAGCGCTGATCTGAAAATCGGCACTTCTTTTCAGCATATCCCACATCTCCCGACAGTAATCCTCAAATGTGTCGTGGGCTTGCCTGTAATACCGATTTATTCTAATTTCACGCAGCGCACATCCCACCTCATAAAAAGCCTGGAAGTTTTTTGTAATTACAACTTCGAGTTCCCCCAGCCGGTTTTGATCTTTCACAGAGACCGCCACACCATCTTTATATTTTTCAGCATTTTCCATAAACTGTTCCATCCGGTTTATTCCCTTATATCTTTGCGTATCGTTTCAAAAAAAATTATCACAGCACATATCAGTAAAAGAGGCATGAGCCAGAAACGGCTGTTTGACAATGCAAAAACAGCGTTTACAAATAACTCCATTATTATCCGGCCCCCCCTGTTATATTTGCGGTGATCACTGTAATAGCCCTTTTCTCTTTTTTATCTATTTTTAGCACCACACCTTGAGCCGGGACCCAGTAAAGAGCCAGAACTTTACGGCGCCGCCCTCTTGCCGTAAAATATTCCTGCCCCTTTTGGAGCCAGACTGATCCCTCTATCATCTGTTCTATTTCTTTCGCGCTGGGAGCTGCTCCCCCCACCCGTTCTTCCCATCGCTGCTGAAAGTGCTTTGTAAGTTTCATTATGCCCCCATCTTTTCCGGTTCAGGATATATGCAAACAAAATTTGCGGTATAATACAATATAAATTCATTGTCAGGACTGATCTCACAAAAAACGCACCACCTATCCTTAAAAAAAGTTAGTACCTTAATCATTTTTTGCCCCCCACGTTTCAGCTGTTACTCTATATGTTAATGTATGTGTCGATTTATTCCCCACACAAAGAAACCAGAATATCAATAACCCAAGTTCAGGCTCAAAAGTGAAGCATTCGTGTAGATCAGTTTTTTCTCCGCATGGGACGATTTCACCGTATTTTCCCCGAGCGTCTGAAATTATATAATTATAAAGTTCCGAAACTTTAGTCACGATTCCCCCTTTTTAAAGATTTGACTTATTTTAAAAATTTTTTAAAATAAAGCTTATTTGTCCGACTGCAAAGCAGCCTGGGACGTCCGCCCATACCTGTGCCCTGAAAAATATTCAGAAAAAACATCTTCAACACGGCAGCCGATGGAATTAGCCACCGCCGTCATAATAAAATTCGATACCATCTTTTTGTTTATGCACAAAGAAACAGCCGGCTCGGATCTGTTAATCTCTTTTGCGATTGCTGTTTGGGAAAGGCCTGCCTCTTTTATTGCTTCCCTGATCTCTACTGATCTCATTGTTTGCTGATTCCTTTTTTTTAATTTTAATATTAAGTTAATAATAATCTTAAGTTACAAGCGAATCAAGCAAAAAGATTAACTTCATCAAAAATAATTAACATTATCCTAAATTGTAAAAAATTTAAGACTGAGGCTAAGCTCGCTAAGCACTGGAAAGTTTCACCCAATGCCATTACAACCTGGCGCACTCGGAAGTCTATACCATTCAAAAAAATAATCGCATTTTACAAAGATGAAGGCTATTTTCACCGGCGAAGGGAAAATGACCCGAGGGAAAATAACACCCTTATAGATAAGGAAGAAAAACCGGATGCAGGTGGGCACGGCCATAATGACCAGGAATTGAAAGACAAACTAATCCAGACCCAGGGTAAGGTAATCAATCAGCTTAATTTAATCGGACAACTGAAATATACTCTTGTAAAAACTGAGGAAAAATTAAAAGCAAGCGAAGAACTCGCAGACAGGATAAGAAAAAATGACCTGGAGACTCAACGGGGTGATATTTTAAAAAAACGGGCAATATAATACGTGTAGAATTTAGCTCTCATAAAAAATAGAGCAAAAAAGCGTAAACCACTTGCAAAAAATCCCTGCCAGTCAAACAAAAACAGGGTTTTTAATGGTTTTTCCTGAATATTCCGGGTTATGAGCAGTTATGAGCAGTTATGAGCGATTATGGACACATCAGCAAAAAAAACGGGTTTTAACCAATCCCAGGGCATAAAAAAACAGAAAAAACAAACAATCTGTTTTTTCTGTTTTTATAGGTTTATTTCCGACTTTTTCGTTTCCGACTTTTTTTATTCCGAAAAAGTCGGAAAATCGCCACAACCATTTGTTTTTTTAGCAAATACCCTTTGTCATTACATTTGTTTGGACATGCAGTTTTCGTTTCCGACTTTTTTTTAAACCTTTACCGTAAAATCAAACCTAACAATTTGAATTTATTTATTTATTTCCATTTATGCCCCAGGTTGCAATCTTTTCGAACATTGTGTCTCATAAAGATTCATTTGTGAGCCACAACAGCCTTAACCATCTGATTTATAAAACAATTACCCCAGGTTGCAATCTTTCGGTCGCTTTTTTGCCCAAAAACCACACCCAAATCCCTATTTTCTCTAATCATTTCACAACCATACAACCCACAAACCCTTGATAATCCAGGTTCCAATCTTTCTGACCCCCCACAGATCTG
>Ga0190313_1000656_pt1 | contig 20204 bp, 8 predicted proteins | sample 4870071011_MG_FD_169989 | JGI IMG/M metagenome (GOLD analysis project Ga0190313, IMG submission 169989) | Hydrothermal vent sediment bacterial communities from Southern Trench, Guaymas Basin, Mexico - 4870-07-10-11_MG | ecosystem: Environmental > Aquatic > Marine > Hydrothermal vents > Sediment ...
GTTTCTACCCTCGAGAAACCAGAGCCCGTTCTTTTTAACCTAACAATAAACCATACTGCCGAAATAGATTCCCCACTTGAGTATCCTATCCTCGCAAAGACATCCTCTGGAAGCGTTTTGGTCGCCGTAACATCTGACGCAGTGCTAGCAATCCAAGGGGCATCGTGGCGATACGACCTTTTGGTAGATGAGAACACATATGACTCTGTAGTAACGGCGGTAAGTGGAGATATTGATGGGGATGGGTCAGATGAGATATTAGTCCTAGGTGATAGTGGTTTCCTATACGCTATTTCTGCTAGCACTGGCTCGCTAGTTTTCAGAATTTCCCTAGGTATCTCCGCAGATAGGATTGTCGTCGCGGATGTGGTTGGTTTAGGAGGCAATGAGATATTACTATTCAGCGAGAGCTCCGACGAGATATATGTAGTCTCATCCAGCGGCCTATACATGGGGAGTCTGTCCACGAACTATATAGATGATATAGAGGACATAGCGGCTGGAGAGGTGAACGCTTCCATTGAGGGTAAGGAGCTCTGCGTATTGGGATATGATACGGGTACAGGATCATACTATATCGAGGTATACAACTTGAAGGAGTTTCCACAGAGAAGCGTATTTGTTGCCTCATATGACCTCAGCTCAAACTATATGACTGGTGTCTCACCAAGCGATATACATGGAAAAATATACTTTAAGGACATAACCGATGAGGCTGGAGATGAAATCATCATAACTGGTGTAAGGAAGGGTACAACTAGTAGTATTCGCCTTGTTGTGCTGAATTCCTCCGTAATGCTATCTAAGTACTGGTCTTCGGGTCTCAGCCTCGGATCGTCGAAAAAGTGGGCGTATGCCTATTTCTATGACTATGATAATGACAGCAAACTGGAAATAATTGTCTGCTCTAGCAAGGTAATATCAATAGTTAAGAATAGCACTAAGTATACGAACACCTACATGCCTAGTGGAATAAATACTTGGAATGCATCCATTTACATGAACTCGGATATCTCCAATGTATCGTCTATGATTATATACCACAACGAAACCTCCGCCCTGCTCCTCGCAGGGATTATGAACCCATTTAACCGAACGATACTGAGGGATATATCTCTGGTTCCTATGGTAGATCCAGCTGTGAGAACAGCAATTATAAGTGGAACAACATACTACGTGGATGCGATAGGAAGAATCATTACTGGTAGCGTCTCAGGACTCACTCTGAGCAGCCCAACGACAATATATGTATACACATACTTCGACCTTGTGAATCCAAAGTTGCCAGGTGGCGAGGTAAGACCGATATTCTATAGCCCTAGTTGGGTGAGGGTTTACTCTCCAGATGGAACAATAGCTGAGGAGTACGAGGAGCCTCGAAGCAGATCGATGTTCATTGTTGCGTATGGAGACTACATATCTGGGTCATCAGGGTACGAACTTGCAATATCAGACTTTGAGTATATCTATGAGTCTGTACCGCGATGCTACATCAAGATCGTGTCAGGTGGTTCTGTTATCAAAGAATTCAATGTTACACTACCAGCGAATAAGGTGTATGGAATATACCTTGCGCCTCCATATCCTGGCTCCACAACAACGATTCTCATCATGTATAATATGTCTAGCTATGATTACAGATTTGCGAAGTTTAACCTAAATGACGGCTCAATAACGATAGGCTCCAAGGTCTCTGACATAAACATGGACAGTAGGTTTGTTAGGATCGGTGGTAAGTACTACTACCTATTCTGGTACTCCTCGAAAATGTATTTTGTTGACCCCAACACAGCTTATATAGCGTCGATCAAGAATTTCAATGGGGACATCAAATCTGTCGTCGTGGGAGATGTTGATGAAGATGGTAGCGACGAGATCATTGTGCGCACTTATTCGGGCTTCTACTACTATCTGTACCTTGTGCAGGACGATCTGTCAGCAGACATAATATCTGGTGGTGGCTACGACTACATATCGCCTCCAATCCTCTATGATATATTGGGATATCCCGGCGTTGAAATAATAGCTGGCGTTGACTACTACATGTTCATATACAACCCCGTAACTGAGGACCAAATGTTCACATATATAGGCGGCTTCTACTTCGACCCAATATTTAACGTACCACCAATGATGCTCGACGAAGACTTGATCGTCCCCGCGATTAGAAGGGATAATCTCAATCTATACGTTATTCGTCTATATGGAAGCGCAAACTATAGCGATGCTGACACTGAACTAGTAATGGATCTTAGGCATGGTAGCTATGATTACCACTCAGCTGTGATACCACAAGAAAACTCTGGTGGCTTAGTGTGCGTGATGCTTAGTACTAGCGATGATAGATTCGCGGTTGGGCTCGTAGGCTACGATATCGACAACTTTGAACCCGAGATGACGATGTCTAGTCCGTACCTCATCAACACAAACATCACCGACTACATAGCATGGAACGACACATTGCCAATAGTCTTCAACATATCTGACGATAAGGCGCTTCTATCATTCTACGCTACTGTCAGATACTATGATAGGTCTGGTAGCACAATATCAACAGAGAACTTCTATGTGCCGCTGGAGAATAAGACCTCCACAAGTGTGAACATAACACTGTGCGTCCCCGAAGAGACATATTCGATATCACTATCAGCCTCAGCGTACGATCTCACGGGCAGAGCTGATACCGTTGATTATAGCATAATCATGGACTGGTATGCCCCAACGATATGGTCGCAGGTACCAAGTAGGATTGATATTACAAGCGAAACAACTTTGCATATCGCCGCATATGTGGGCGACGATGTATTGCTTAAAACCGTCTATATCCAGTATGATGGCGCCACAATACCAATGAGAACTACCGAGGAGGCTGAACCGAGAGGAGGCATAATGTACTATTACGAGGCGGATGTTCAGATCAGAGCGTTCAGCGGCGAGAAAACACTGTCAATAGTAGCTGTTGACTTCGTCGGAAGAACAACCGTATACAACATAACAATCCACAGTATGATCCCAGTATATGGAACACCAACGTTTCAATTTGGTTTGATTTTAACGATAATAGCTATTGCTGCGATCGGCGGATATCTTGCTTGGAGGAAAACGAAGATATCTGGTGGTGGGGAGTAAAAGTGAAGGGTAATAGCCTTGATTAATAATTCATTTTTTTAGAGGTGGGATCACATGCAAGTGCGATGTTTCGCTATTTTATTTCTATTAGTGCTACTATTATCATGTATTCCGTTTCCATTCCAACAAGGATTTAGCCCTAGAAGTCATATTAAGGGTATGTATTATCATGAAGATTTAGCACGGTTGGACAATCAGAAAAATATGTCATTTGATCAGAAACTGAACGTGAGGCAATACCAAACCTCGTACTCTGGGACTTTGACAGCATCTTATCCCTATAGGCTTTTCGTTCCGGATCAGAGGATTAGAATATATAGAATATACTTTGCTGCTGATGTAGATCATAGTGTATTCGTGGAGCCTGTTGCTCCAGATGATGGAGACGATCCAGGTGTAATTATCTATGATCCAGATGGACAGCATGTTGTTTCGGGCTATGGTTTCAATGGTGCTTGGGTTGATTTCCATGCCTATGTTTCAGGGTACTATTATGTACTTGTCTATTTAACAGACGATGATTCTGGCAATACTAATATTATGGTGTTTGATCTATATGTAGATGGCATATATTATACTACGGACTATGTTTGGGGGGAAGATGATAATTCTAACCCGTTGATTCCAGAAAATAGTTTAGCATTGTTCGATTTCTACAACATATCTGGTGATTTTCTGGTTACCTTGACCTGGACTCCTGCAACTGATGATTTGGATCTTTATATCTTTGATGCGAATTCAAGCTTAATAGGCAAATCGGCTACATTAAATTCCTTGGAAAGCTTGGTATTTTCTGCCCACGGAAATATTCACTATACAATACTTGTACATAGGTATTCAGGGTCTTCGAGTCAAACGACATTTACAGTTGATGTTAATGCTTTTCATATGAAAATGTTATCCCCCAGAAATGGTACTATGGTTAATGGAATGGTAGGTATTAAAGCGTACATAGAAAACACATCACAACTCAAGATCAATAATATATCTCTTAGAGTAGATGATGGGTTATGGATAGACATAACATCTTATTATGATAGCTCTAATGGCATGCTTGAATATCAATATGACTCAACAGTTCTAATGGATGGTCAGCATAGATTTGAACTGAGAGTATACTACATAGTAAATGATGCTTATCTAGCAAGCATCTCATCTAAAATTTATGTGTTGGTTGACAATATTCGTTCTAGCATACTTATAGTAAATGATGATCCGTCGTCATCTTATCTGGATAGCTATGTTAAAGCTCTTGAGAGCCTAGGGCTTGTTCTTCATGACGAATTCGAATTCTGGAACGCGACCCTAACAACCCCCAGAATGCTAAATTCTTTTGACATCGTTATTTGGTATACTGGCAACTCGACAGATCCTCTATCCCCCGAAGAACAGGAGGCAATCACTAATTATCTGGATAATGGAGGCAATCTATTCATATCCAGCAGAGCTCTCGGAGACTCGCTGAACGGAACATCTTTCTACGAAAACTATATTAAAGCTATTCTCAAGGGCCATATCGGAATTACTACAGACTATGTTTTCTTCAACGATACGGTTGAAGCTGGGGCTGATGGCTGGACTTATAATGGGACTTGGAGCATAATTAGTGGGGCATATCACAGCCCAACATCTTGCTGGTATAGTGGTAAATATGATAACGACACCACAATAATACTTGAGAGCTCAACAATGGACATCTCCTTCTATAAGACTGCTTATCTGAGCTTCTGGACAAACTACAGTCTTGAGAACCAATCCGATTTTGGATACATTGAGGTTTCCACGGACGGCGGTCTAACTTGGGTAACTCTCGGCAATGTTACTGGAAACCAAACAAATTGGGTTCAGATGACATTTAATATTACGCCGTACATAAGTGCTGAGTTTAAGATAAGGTTCCGTCTCACCTCGAATCCGACGATATCCTATGATGGCTGGTGGATCGACGACATAGTAATTAAGGGTGATGCCCTAGAACCCATTGTCGCTTCATCTGGATCAATATTCACTGGGTTGTACTGGCTTACTGGGAATGATAGTGCTAGCAACGCGTTGGGATCGGATAAAATAGAGAATATAAGTGGAGCCGTTTCGTTCTTTGAGTACTATACTGGGGGAGTAGCAGCCACTGGTTATGAGGGGGTCTACAAGCTCGTCTACTTCGCATTTCCATTCGAATCGATAAAGAATTCGAGTTCTAGGAGCTACATCATGAAGAAGATAATAGAATACCTCAACGTGACTGGCACACCGACAACTATCACTACTCCAGGGAGCCTAACTGTTCCTCTATTCGGAAATGTTACGATAAGCATAAAATTGGAGAGTGGTGGTACTGGCTTAGGGAACAAGGAGGTTGAGTTCTTCATAAAGCTTGGTGACGAATGGGTATCGCTGGGTACGAGAAAGACTTCCAGTGATGGAACAGCATCGCTTAGTTTAATCAATGTGACATACCCTGCAGGAACATATAAGGTTGCCGTTGTTTTCTATGGAGATACAACCTATGCAAGATCGGTTGGGTTCATAAATCTCAATGTACGTAAACTATACACTGAAATAGAGATCGTTGGATCGACAAGAATCTATGATTCAGGAGGCCAAATCAACATTAAGATCACCGATGAGCGCAATAAAACTTTTGTGGCGGATGTAATGCTCGAGGTAGGCGGCATGGCATTTCAGTCAAGAACAGATGAGGACGGATCAGCATCGATATGGGTCTATGGCGTCAAGCCTGGCACCTACAAAGCACTAATACGGCATCCTGGTGATGAGTATAGGTATGCAAACTGCACAAAGTTTACTCTTACTGTTGACGACGACGATACGACGGGCCCCTCCATAACTTTCGTCTCACAACCTACAAGCGTTGAATACGATGAAGACCTCATCATAGAGGCCAATATTACAGATGAGAGTGGGGTGTATGGAGTAACTATCTACTACTCAATCAACAATGGTTCACAGAAAAATGTCTCCATGACATATGACGCAGAAATAGGTGTGTGGAGGGGGATAATACCTGCTGACGACTTAATGTATGGGCAGGTCTCGTGGTTTATAGTCGCCTATGATGCGGATGCTGATTATAAAGGAGACTCTGCATCTTCGCAGTCAGAAACAATAATAACTTCGGTGGTTGATAATACGCCGCCAGAGATACATGGGTACTCAGTATCACCATTGGAGCCAAAGATTGGGGATACAATCATTGTGAGGGCCGACATATACGAGCCCGAGGACGCGTCAGGCATTAGTAGTGTGATCCTAGAGCTCAAACAAAACAATGCCACAATAGCTACATACAATATGACTCTACGATCGGGCTTATACACAGCTGTGCTGGAGGGGCTGCCCGCTGGTGAATATGTCTGTGTGATAATAGCCCAGGATACCGCAGGGAACAATGCAACGGTGGAGTTTACATTCAAAGTAGGCGGCGCAGTAAAGGCTGGGATTGGTTTGGTCCCAGAAATATTAATATCGTTTGCCCTGATTGGCGTAGCGATAATACTCATAGGAATAATAGCGTATTTGGCTGCAAGAAAACCAAAGGCTAAATAGCCAAAAATATTTTTCCTTTTTTCTTAGAGACAGAATAATGTTGCTTTTTATGGCATTCACCTTCATTTCTAGGCTAGGCATCCTAGAAATGGGCTTTTTAATTCCCCTCATAACGCAAATGAAGACTATCTCATAATCAATTCCATCACAATATTTGTGTTCTAGTAATACTAGGAGACATCAAAACTTAGGAATCGTATGATGATATTCAAAAAGAGAACTATTTTTTAATGGATTTTGTATTCATATTAGTGATACTACCAATACTTCGAGGGAGGGATATGAAGAGGCTGTTTATCATCATGTTGGTTTTCTCTTTGGCTTTATCGTTTAATTGTGTGTATTCTGATATGACGTTTATTCCAACGGATTTTGTAAATGTTTACGAGCCTTTACAATTGGCTATAATCTCATGGAATGATGGGACGGAGGTAATGCTTTTTGGTGTTAACATGAGAATTGTAACTGGTATTAGGGGTATTGGGTTGATGCCTCTCCCATCGAAGCCAGAAGTATATCTTGGTTCTATTGAGAGCATAAAAATTGTGAGTGGTCTTTTCGAAGAGGCTGCAGAGAGCACACTAGGTCCTGTGTTGGGAGTTCATAGAGTTTTTAATGTTGTTCTAGGGCCCCATAATGTCACATGTCTGAGAATAGAAGCGAATGCCTCCTCGGACGAAATACGGGCTTATCTATTTGAAATAGCTCGTGAGAATGATCTGGGTTATCTAGCGGTCACTAATAGCCATATAGAACTAATTAAGCTCTACGCGTCGATGGGCTACAACTATTTTCTTGTCGACATCATCAATTCTGAGAATAGCGTCTCCGGGTTCCTTCCTCCTCTGATTGTAAAGTTTAAAGCCCCAAAAGTATGGTATCCACTTAAAATCTCAAGTCTGTACAATGGGTCAATGAGGATCGGGATTTTAGTGGTCACACCAAGAAATTTTGTCTACGAAGGAGATTTTGAATGGGACATCGCCTATAAGAAGATTGTAAGCCGTGATTATATCAGCAAGATAGATCCCCGTCTTTTATCCGTATTCTCGGTATTTGATAGGTGGTTCAATATCTATGTCTATGGGGAATACTTTGTAGTGCCCGAAGATCTCAATTTCGATTTTGAGGGGCACATAGCGGGTATGAATGTAAATATCTACTACTATTCGATTCTTATAATAATATTGATGATTATCGTCATTGGGCTGATCCCCTCCATAAAGATCCCAACTTTAAACGAAAAAACAAAGGTTAAGATTAAGAAGATGTTGTTGCTATCAGCTCATATAGTTGGTGCCATAGTAATATGGGTCGTCCTGCTTAGTGGAGTCTTATTCATGCCCATCTTAGACTCTTGGGGCGAGGAAGCCCCCCTCTATGTCATCTATGCCTATTCGTCAATAGGATTGTTGGTTACTTTGGTGGTATTGCTCACATTGATCCTTAATCGTGTGGTGGGATACCTTAGAACGCGAGATGTGTCTTTTCTTACTAAGAAGGGAAATGGCATCCTTTTCCTAACGATACATGTGTCGGTAATTCTATTAATAGTTGCGGGGGTCACAGCGTTCTTCCTGAATCTAGAGGGGCCCTGGTATATTAGTCAAACTTTCCTAGCTATGCTTACTGCATGTATCATGTATCTAGCCACACTTTACTTTATAAATATAATCACGAAGAAAAAATGACCTACTATTAGATATTTAGGTGGTATGTTATGAGAAGATTTGTTGTTTTTCTACTTCTTTTTGTGATCTTCCTGTCAATTAATGGTGTTTATTCGGATATGACGTTTATACACGAATCAGTCGTTAGTGTTTATGAGCCCTCACAAGTAGCTGTTATTGCTTGGAATGATGGTGTTGAGGTATTATTGCTTGGGGTTAATTTGCTTGTTGCCAAGGGAATAAAGGGAATAGGTCTGATGCCTCTTCCATCAAAACCCGAAGTTTATTTGGGCTCCAGCGAGTGCTTTGATGTGATTAGAAGGTTCTTTAATATGATACAGTCAGATGATTTAGGGTGGAGTCTAGGCTTTAGCTCAATTGTTTTTAATATCGTCCTTGGCCCTCATAATGTCACATGTATAAAGATAAGTAACGATACCAGCTTCGACGATATTAAAAATATTTTGCTGAAGATCGCTCTCGAAAATGGTATAGGAGGACTTGCTATCACAGATGAGCATGTAAGGCTGATACAATATTATTCGAGGATAGGCTACAGCTACTTCCTTGTCGACATTATTAATGCTGAAAACTATACTAGTGGTTTCCTTCCTCCTCTTATTCTGAAGTTTAAGAGTGAGAAGGTATGGTATCCTCTAAGGATATCAAGTCTGTATAAAGGGACTATGAGTATCGGGGTTTTGGTGATCACAACAAGAAACTTTGTTTATGAAGGCATAAAAGGATTCTGGGATGTAATCAAAAAGAAAATGGTGAGTCGAGACCTTGTTAGGAAGATCGACTCTCGTTTGCTATCTGTTTTCTCGGCTTTTGATAGGTATTTTAACATCTACACGTTTGGGAGGTATGATGTGTATCCATCATACATAAACTTTGATTTTGAGGGCCACATGGTCGGTTTAAATGTGAACATATACTATTACCTAGTACTATTAGCCCTGTCGTTGATACCTATTATAGGGGTAGTATCACATCTGCTAAATATATCAATGGCGATCAGAATAGGAATAAAAATGAAAAAGACCCTATTACTGCTTGGCCATGTAGTTGGTATTATTATTGTAGGAATAATGACGTCTGGGAGCTGGATTTTTTTGGCCTATCGCGAAATATCAAGGAGTCGAGAATGTTCCTTCCATGCTACGCGTCACCTTCATACTATACACTTACTCATTGATAGGACTAATAGTGCTATCAGTAGCACTAATAGCTATATTAGTGTGGCGGCTTATATGGTATATAAGGACAAGGGATGATGCGTTTATCACGCGTAAATATAAGAACTACATATTTATAGCACTGCATCTATACCTTCTACTCTTCGTTGCTACGGCCATACTGGCTTATTCCATCAAGGAGTATCTATTTATAGATGAAGCACTATTTCTCATCATTTTCGTAAATATTGTGTATCTGAGCACGCTCTATGTGATGAATATGGCGATGAGAAGAAAATGATATGCCCTTTACATAGTCTCCTTATAGACCACTCTAGGCTATTGTGTTATGCTTTTTCTTCTTCTTATTTGCGTGATTTAATGAGCAATCCTCCAGATACGATCTGGGGATTTTCTTTTGCTATTTTTGTAAATGTTTTTCCAATAGTGATTCCCATGATTATCATGAAGAGTCTACTATCAACTAGTATAATATCGCCGATAGCCAATATTGTTAGTATCAATACTAATTCATTCAGTACTAGCATCGGTAGTATTATGGAAGCATCCTTGTCGTTGCTGAATTTATAGGTTAAATATCCTAGTAGGATAGCAGTGATTACTATTTGGATGATTACTGTGAGCAGTATTTGGGTTAGGAAGAACCTCTCTATGAACGATATCCTTCCATAGAAATACTTCTTTGTAGGTGTGAGAGTTACTGCAAGTACGAACATATCAATAATCACTATCAGTACCATTATGCCTAAAAGTTCGCTCCACAGCTTTTTCTTTGTTGGGATATGCCTATATATTGTGAATACCGCTGGTGAGAAAAGTAAGATCAGGCAAAAGGCTCCTAAGGGAAACTCTGTTAGTATTGCTAAGCTATATGTTTTAATTAAGTTTGATACTAAAAGAATTATGTATGCGATCAGAAGGTAGATCTCGAATTTTGTATCACGCAGATATGTTTCTGATCCGAGATAGAGACCGACGTATACCGCGAGTACAAAGATTATTATCAGCAGGACTGTTTGGAAGAAAATACTTTTCTCGATTGCCAGAATGCTAACCGTTGGTATTGATATAGGGCTCCTAAGTGGGTATTTGTCTACGCCGTATTCGAATTGGTAGGGGGTCTCATAGACACCATCCTTATTAGTGTCGACTCCTCTATATCCACACCAGTAGTTCCCTACTCCTCTATAGAAGAAGTGGCAGTCTGAGTCCCATATATAGAATAGATGTCTATTTCCCATAAAGTTATTAGCGATAAAATATATTCGCTTTGAATCATCAATAATAGCTATGTTTCTGTTCCCACCAAACTCGTTTTCTATGGCTACCACAAATCTATTATTATAAATCCACATTGCTCCCAAGACAGGGATTTCCTTCTGGTCAGTTTCGTAGTACCACCACAGATGTCCTTGAAGGGAACCTCCATATCCTGTGCCCTTGAATATATTATGTGCAATAAATACTAGGATGTTGTCCTTTAACATTAACCCTAGCGGGTAAGAACCTAAGATCTGATTTCCGATGAGAGAAATATTAGTGCAACTTTCAATTCTCATACATCCATCAAGTATTCTATTATCGCTAATTAATATATTCTCTGATTTATAAATAGTTATCCACAACCAATGCTTTAATGCGAAAAGATTTTTCTCAATTCTCACATTTCTTGCGTTTCTCATATATAATTCATCGAAAATAATGTTGTTTCTCATAACGATGTTTTCTGAGTCGTAAATCTCAGATTTACCAATCATAATGTTTGAGACCACATTTAGATCCTTGGCGCCTATTACTAAAAGATTTCCCATTCTTGTATTTCTTATCTTTATGGAACTAGTATTATACGCGAACATTGTGTTAATGTGCGAGTTATCCACCGATATGCTATTTGAGTTAGCTACAATTACTTGCCCATAGTTGCCAGATATCTTTGCTTTATCCTTGTTAGCGAGTATCACTATCCTCTGGCCGTGGTATGTAAGTGAGCTTATCTCTAAGCTTTCAAGCTGTTCTTTAGTCAAAATTGGTATAAAACCATACCCATCCACATCAATATCTATAAGTGATATCTTGGATGAGTATAGCAAGTAGAACCCCTTTGATATCCTAGAATCCTTTATGCATATTTCCCCAGCATTCTGTACGACTAGATAGTCTCCAGTAATATCGTTAATTGCTATCTTCTCGCTTCCTAATATGTAAATCCTTCTCTCTTCGCTATTCGTAGCGATATTTTTGAGTGCCAGATCATAATTTCGTATTGATACTAAATAGAAATACTGCCCAGACCCACTAATGTCACAGATATTGATACCATAAGACTCGCAAATCATCACGTAAAGACTTGCAGAACGGATATCTATATTTTTGAAAGTTATGTTGTATGAGAGACCACATGTTATTGTTGCTATTCCTGCCCCTCGCGCCCCTCTAATAATGATTTTATGTACATATATATCTTCGCAGAGAATAAACATAAGTGATAGCTCTACTCGCGGAAATATTGGAATATGCCACTCGCTAATATATTTAAGTTCTATGTTCTCTATCAAAATGTTAGATCCCCTATCTATATACACGGAGGAACCATTGAGCTTCACATTAACCATTCTTATGGTGTGGGTCCTGTTAATCATAAGAAGCCCTGAGATCATTGTATTTTTAAATTTTACATTCTCGCAGCTATATATCTCAGCGAACTTAATGTCAGATCGCGTAATGGTAATATTGCGTGTGTCGAATATGTATAAATTTCTTGCATTTGCTATCGTAACATTGTTACTACCAATTAGGAAAAGAAAACTTGTATTCTCAACAGTTATGTTGAATGAATCAGATATTATGGCTGGAGCACCATCAATACAGACATCTCTCATATTTGCTATAATAATAGCTTTGTTACCATCTATGTATAAATCTCGAATACGTAGTGTTCGGGGCCTAAGAGAGAAAAACACTTCACATGAAAGAAGCTGTGTATTTTCAATCCGAAGCATTTGCGTACCGATAGACAAGCTTCTCATATCTATTGTTGTGTTCAGTATGATAATATTTTGAACATCGTGTAGCTCCAGTCTATGTGAGTATTCCCAGAGGATATATCCTTGGAAATCGTCTTTAGCTGTGGAAGAGAGCACTGTATTTATGATGGTGAGGTTATCTGAGGATTCTATACGCACACCCGAAATTGTGACATATGATTTGTCATTCCGAGATGCTACCCCATTTGTTATGTTTGATCTCAAGATTATTATTTGTTGTGTATTTTGTAGATCCAGATACACTAATTTTGAGTTTATAATGTATAATTCTGCTATTCTTCCACCTTCCAGTATCCTCATAGTAGATTCTCTTATTGAAGCATTATTTATGTCTGAGAGCGAAATTTTTGTGGTATTTAATTCCTTGATGCTCAGCTGGCTACATCCCCTCAGTAGCAAATTTTTGATTCTCGCATTAGCTATTTTAAATACTCCTATATCTACTGCGTGGACTTCATATATGTCAGTGTCTAGTATTGATGCTCTACTGATGTTATATAAGTAATAAATCTTGTCGGAGAGATTCTGATTCTCCATTGCTAGGTACTCCTGGTCATGTATAAGTCTTAATTCCCGGTTCTTAATCAATACATGCTCGCCGATATGTATGTGTCCTATATTATCGCCTAGGTTCATTCCCGAGCAAAGTACTGTGTACTCCATGTATAGTGTTGAGCTATCCAAACTCCTTATTTTGAGAGAATTGATTTTACTATGGGAGATTCTTACCTCTGAATACCGAGCGGTTATTGATATGTCAAGCCAACCGATGTCGTCATATAAGCCACTAAGGTTAACAACACTTCGATTTATGTTGATTCCGATATCAGCTCCCTCATACTCTGTGAGATGTAGTGTGCTGTTCTCAGCGTAGATGTTTAGGCCATAGTATATTCTGAAGATTCCCTCCCGATAGATGGCATTCACAGCTAGACTTACATTATTTGTGTTACTGAAATGTATCGACTGTGGATAGCTAAATAAATTTAGTCTGCCGATAAATGTGTTGTCTGATTCTGTGATGTAGATTGATAGGGCATCACCACTAAAATAGGATACATTATCCGTTATGAACGTCGAATTTGCGATTCTTATAAGCATATTGCCCTTAGCCCATATAAAGGTATGGATTATTCTGATTTGGGCATTGCAGAAAATGAGAAGGAGGTCATCGTATGACGATATTACTGTATTATTGAGGGTAATGTTGCCTTCGAAGCGAATGACACCGTTTGTTGCCCTGATATGACAACCATAGATATATGTGTCTGAGAAATATAGGTTATCTGTGAAAACGTATTTATCCACAAGGCTCCCATTTATTCTCCCCGATATGTAGGAAATCTCAAAGGTTGGGTATGGATGTTCTATTCGATGTTTTTCATTCTCTGGTAGGAACAATATGGGTAAAGATAGAATTATAATGAGTGCGATGCCCACGCAGAGGGATTTAATATGCATCCAATAACACCAAGAATATGTAAATTATTCCCAAAAAAATTATTTTCTCTTTTTCAAGATTGCTAAGTAAGTGTATAACGTCGATTCTGACGGCTAAAAAAGCCGGATGAGCGTTCATTCATAAGCTTCATAATCTTGTACCCTATATATTGATCCGAATTTTTCTATAAGCGCTAGGACCATCACTACATAAAACCCGCTCAGGAGGGAACTTTTTGTTTGTTCAACAAAGCTTTTTCTCCGTATGACTCGGCTCCTTCTAGGTAGACAATATCGATGATTCGTTGGATTTAAGTAATGGGTATGTGATGTTATCTGGAGGAGTAGTTCTGTCAGCCTATTTTGCATCCGCTGTTACCGCCTATTGACTTCGCGGTATTTTTGAAATTTTCTTCTTTTCCAGAATAAGACTATTAAAGCCACAGTTGGCACTAGTAGTACGATTAGGTATATAAGGTATGAGCGAAGTGTCCTAACATTCACGATCAATGTAGAAACACCTGCGTTGCCTGCTTTATCTATGGCTACTACGATAATTACATTTTTGCCCTCGCGAAGGATTATGGTGTATCTTGTTTGGGTTGGTGGGATAGTCACATTAATTGGTTTGCCGTTGACATATACCTCGAAGTGTTCTATTCCAGAGATATTGTCATACGCCTCCCACTGGAGGGTGATTGTTGTTGTGTTAAGCATAGTGTTATTTTCTGGTGATATTATTTTTACTAGGGGAGGTGTCGTATCAATTATAATCCTCAGGGTGCTTCTTCCCACGTTCTTCGCTTTATCTACTGCTTTAATTGTTATTGTGTATGTCCCCTCACCAAGATGTATTTCGTATTGTTTTTGGTCTGGTGGGATGCTCATGTTTATGGGTTCTCCGTCCACATAGATTTCATAGTGATCTATTCCTGATAATGAATCCTCACCCCTCCAAGACACCGTGATTGTGGTGATGTTTAATACTGTGGTGTTTCTTGGTGCCGTAAATTCTACTCTTGGAGGCGTTATATCCACCATTATCTTTAGGGTGCTCTCTCCAACATTACCCGCTTTGTCGATGCCTCTGATTGTCACCAAGTTCTCTCCCTCATCTAGGATGAGGCTATACGAAATAAAGGTATGTGGTATGTATCTGTTTATAAGCTCCCCATTCACGTAGAGCTCATAATGGTCTATCCCAGAGAGATAGTCTTGTCCATTCCAGTATACCTCGACCATAGTAGAATTAGATATGCTCCCGTTTATCGGCGATGTGATCTCTACTATTGGTGGTGTCGTGTCTATTATTAGATGCACATAGTCCTCTCCCACATTCCCAAATGCATCGATAGCCTTAACGGTTATTATGTGGTTTCCCTCGTTTAGGGTTATTGTGTAGTTCGTTACAGTCGGTGAAATGTTAACATCCAGGGGATTATCATCCACATAAAGCTCATAATGATCTACGCCGGAGAATGAGTCGTCAGCACTCCAATGGATCACAATTCTCGTTGTGTTAAAGAAACTATTTGTGTTTGGCGATAATATTTCTATAGTTGGTGGTGTCGCATCGACTGTTATCTTTATGGTCTGCTTAGCTATATTACCAGCTCTGTCCACTGCCACAAGAATAATGATATAGGAACCGTCACTCAAAGCTATTGAATACTCCGTTTGTGTGGGTGGGATGTTAGTATCTACTGGCTCTCCATTAGAATAAAGCTCGTAGTGATCTACGCCTGCTAGATCATCAGAGCTCTCCCAAAGTATCGTTATTGGTGAACTATTCAAATTACTGTTGTTTTTGGGTGATAGAATTTCTAGGGATGGCGATGTGGTATCCACTTCTATGTATATTTTATCTATACCGATGTTACCTTCTTGGTCGACCGCCCTGACAGTTATTATATAGCACCCCTCATCCAATGTTAGGGTGCATTCTGCTACGCTGGGAGGAATACTTGTGTTCATGGGAGTTCCATTCACATAGACTTCATAGTGATCTAGATCATAGGTCGGGTCGCTACCATTCCACCTAACAACCACGGTTGTTTCATTTATTGCCGTGTTGTTTTCGGGAGAGATTATTGTTACTTGTGGAGCATCTGTCAGTATTTCTACATGCCCATCAACGATTCTTGCAACACCGATCAGAGGGTAGGCATCCATACCGTAGGGCTCATCTCCGATACCATCGAAATTCGTGTCGTTCCCTGTGTAATCACTCCAGTAGTTCCCTGTGTAATTAGTGTATTGCCTCCCTGAAAACGTATATGTTATCGGGTTAGGAGAGTAGAATCTATTCCCCGAACCGTCAGAAACATTATATTGATTGGTGTTGTCTATAAAGTTGTTTAGGTAGATAGTATTATTGCTGGAATTGTTAAGTAGAATCCCAAAATCCGAACTTCTCATCACGGTGTTTCCAGTTATGTTATTTTTATTGGAGTTCTCAAGCCTTATCCCTATCATACTCCCATTTATTGTGTTCTCTGAGACCGCTGTGTTGTTTGAGTTATAGAGCTCCACTCCGACCTGCTCGTTGTTTTCTAGTGTGTTTCGCGAGAGGGTTATGTTCACAGAGTATTCTAGGTACACACCCTTAGTATTGTTTTCCAGGATGTTTTCGAGAATATCCACTTTGTCTGAGTCTCTAATGTAGATGCCTATGGTGGAGTTTCGTATCGTATTTCCTTGGACAACGGTATTTGTCACCGAGCTAAGATAGATCCCATACGGGTTGCCTATTATTATCGTATTGTTAGCTATATGCCCACCAGAAAACATGTAGATGCAGTCGTTGATTATCTTATTATTAGAAATATTGACCCATCCAGATGAGACATAGATACCCCCATTATTATTCTCTATTGTATTCCCATATATGGTGCAGTTGTAATAGTATGCCTCAACTATTATGCCGCGAAGATAGTTATTTTTGATCGTGCTATTTGTTATCGTGCCACTAGAGTCCCACACCAATATAGCTGCGTCTGTGTTCGTTATGTTCTGGTTTCTTATTTTGATATCTCTACAGTTTATTAGTATTATCTCCCCAGCTTGGTTGTCTATCACTAAGTTATCTTTATCCTCAAGGTAGATCAGAGGCTTCCCATTCACAGTGTTATTCTCCACGGTGTTATACAGCGCTGTTTTCACATACATCCCATCTTTAATGAATACGTTGTCTAAAATCTGGTTGTAGTATGACCATATAAGATAAAATCCCCACTTTCCATTGCTCTCTATAGTATTCTGAGAAATGTTATTATGCTCACTATGTATGCAGTATATTCCGCATCCTTGGCAGTATAATCCTCCCTCGGTATGGGTTACTCTGTTATTAAAGATAGTATTGTGAAATGACTTTCCTATGTAGATACCCGCACAAGAATTATTAACTATGGTATTCCCAGAGATAACACTGTAGTTGGAGGAATAAAGGTATACCCCATAGCAACTGTATCGTATCAGCGAATTTTTTATGACTGCATTATTGGTTTCAATGCGCACCCCTGCATATTCTGAGTAGGATATGTACCCAGCGTAGCTTATCTCGCTACTCTCAATCCTCAGCTTCGATCCCTCATAGGATATGATACGATAGTTGTTATCCGTATAGTAAGCAGTTATGGAGGAATTTAAGACAGTAAGATTCCCATAAACCTCTATGTTGTGCTCACCATCATAACTCAGATTCATGTAAATTGATGTGTTTATCAGTATTAGTGCTCCTGTCTCATTTATTATTATGCTACCATTTACTATTAGCACACTGTCTTCAACAACGGTAGTATCATTTATAACCCAATCTCCGTTACTAGGAGGCGGAGATCCGCTTAGGCTCCCTACCCTCGACACTACATTCCAAACAAATTTTGGTCTTGCATCCCTAAAATTTTTTATATCATTTGGAGTTCCTACAGATTTATACATGCTATAAGGGGTGGAAGATAGAGCAACTTTTTCTCTAAGTTGTGGACCCTCCTTACCGGAGAGACTCATCACTCCTGTACTGTTTTGCTTCCTCAGCACATGCATGTTACCTTTACATGCCGCCTTCAAATATTGGTTCGGAACAGCTACCTTCGTAGTGAATACTAAAATGTACAGAAGAATAATAATCCTTATTTTTTTCTTCATATGGAACACCATGCCTATCTCCAAAACATAAAAATACGATATATAAGGATTAGGCGAAAACATTATCCTAAGGAACTCCCACATCGAACGAAACACATACCGGTTTCTGGATTTCCTGCTCCATAATTAGGGGTATCTGGCTGGTTATTTGATGCTTTGCGACTCCAAACTTCCTGTACAATATGATTCTTAGAACAATAAGAAAGTCTGTCTCAATAGGATCTACTCCTATTTCTCTCTAATACTTTGGTTGCTCCTAAGACTACTCCCGCATAGAAAAAAGCTAGACGCTATAAAATACCAAATAGCAAGTCTGACAGTCTACTAATTATAACTAGTAAAGACTGCGATTACGAATCCAAAAGGGCTTTTCTATTTAACATAAAGAAACATGATTGGTGTGTAATAAAAATACGGTAAGTATTAGAATTGCCCCTCTTCTTTCCTATTTGGTTTCTACGCGTAGGTTAACCAGCCGACAACCAATCTTCTGGATGCTCGGTATTAGGAAACTTTCAATAGTTTTTCCGAGATCCTCTATCCTCTCTACGGATACGCGGGTAAGAGCCTTGTTTCGTGCTTCAATGAACACTCTCAGAATCCAGCTAAGTGTCCTACTATCATGTAGTGGTCGAAGACAGTTAACAGTTAGGATAATCTTGCATTCGCTGCCCTTAGGTAATCCAAGGGGTATCGCAATACTGTTTTCTCCAGAAATTATCTCTATTGGCAAGACTCGATCGAAGAGATCAACTACTACAATGCCCGGACCATACAGGCCAACAAGGTTTTTTCTTCTGAAAACGGCTAGTCTGGAGTTCCTAGGTACTATCCTAATGCATCTTATAGATACTACCAGTAGAATCAATGCTACCAAGGCAATGAGTAGCAATTTTACCAAACCTATGCTGATTATGGCTAGTATTAAAAGCATGGCTACAATGAGAAAAGCGGACACCAAACCTACTGGGATCACCTTAGTCACCTAACCATCATACAAAAGAATATACTATTCAACCAAATATAAACTGGCATGGAGCAGATCCTAGGCGCTGTAGAAGTTACCCATTTGGCTTTGAAAGGCGGTATAGAGTGTTGCTAATTAGTCCTAATTTTTTCTCTGTGTTATTTGCCTTCATAAATACCTTTTTTTGCTTGTCCCATATGGGGATTAATAATGATAGAGTTGAAGCGTATTCTTAACGTCGTTTCGAAGCATAATGCTTGGCGCGGCGAGGAATGCATAAATCTTGTCGCGTCCGAGAACACGATGTCGCCTCTTGCTAAGAAGCTATACATGTCAGATTTCATGCACAGGTACAATGAGCATTTTGAGAAGAGCCACTACCAAGGGACAAAGTATTGCATGGAGATTGAGGATATTGTGAAGGAGATTTTTGGTGGTCGATTTAATACAGATAAGGTTGAGCCCAGACCCCTGAGTGGGGGCCAAGCTAATCTGATTGTTCTAGCAGCTCTTACATCTCCTGGAGATACGGTGGTTTCTACAGGACTAACTAGGGGGGCGCATGTTTCACATACGAGGTTTGGTGTTGTTGGTGTTTTAGGCCTAGATGAGAAAGCCACGGTTAGTAAGGAAGACTTAACGATAGATGTTGATGCTACTGTAAGGCTTATTAAAGAGGTCAAACCGAAGATTGTTATTCTTGGGCGCTCATTGGTTCTGTTTCCCGAACCCATCAAAGAGCTCAGAGAGGAGATAGGCTGGGACATAACAATTCTATACGATGTTGCCCACGTCTTTGGACTTATCTATGCTGGTAAGTTTCAGGATCCATTTAGGGATGGAGCGGATATAATCACTACTTCGACTCACAAAACATTTCCAGGGCCACAAGGAGGTATGATTATTGCGAAAAACGACTTCTCAGAGAAGATGTGGAAGAAGATATACTACACAACGTTTCCAGGAATTGTGTATAATCACCATATTCATAGGCTACCAGCGCTAGCTGTCACAGCGCTAGAAATGAATGCTTATGGTAGGG
>Ga0190313_1000657_pt1 | contig 20198 bp, 30 predicted proteins | sample 4870071011_MG_FD_169989 | JGI IMG/M metagenome (GOLD analysis project Ga0190313, IMG submission 169989) | Hydrothermal vent sediment bacterial communities from Southern Trench, Guaymas Basin, Mexico - 4870-07-10-11_MG | ecosystem: Environmental > Aquatic > Marine > Hydrothermal vents > Sediment ...
TTGGAGCCATAAAGATGGGCCTAGGGACGATAAACCTAAACGTCAACGTAAACGCCAAGCTCCCAGACGAGCTGGAGAGGGCTGTGAGGCATAGGGATTCGGTAAAGGCATTGAAGGAGCAATTGAGGGAGAAGGAGGGCATCATAATGGCCCTAGAAAGGGAGAACGAGAGCTTGAAGAGCGAGCTCAAGGAGCTCGAAAAGCGGTACTCAAACCTGCAAAGGACGTGCGAGATGTATAGGCGAGCCTTCATAGAGCTTAGGAGCAGGCATCCACACCTAGCCGATGAAATGAGGGAGCTCTTCAAGAAGTACATGGGAGGCGAATCCCTATGGAAGTTCATGAGGACGTGATAGAGAAGTTCAAGGAGTTCTTCTGGTGCTTCACAGATAGGGACGGCAATCCAAAGTACCAGGAAGCGATAAACAGAATGGTCATGTTGAGGTCGAGGTCTCTAGTGGTGGACTTCGAAGACCTAATGGTTTACGCCCCAGACCTAGCATCGGGGATAATCGATTCGCCCAAGAGCTACCTGCAATGCGCCGAGACAGCGTTGCTACAGGTGCTCGCAGAGCACAGGAAGCACTATTTAAACCAGATGCCCGAGGCAAGGCTCCACGTCAGGCTCAGAAAGGTGGAGAACCACGTGCAGATAAGGCAATTGGGGTCAAGCCACATAGGGAAAATGGTCTCGATAAGAGGGGTCGTTGTGAGGGCGAGCAAGGTGAAGCAGTACATAAGGGAGGGGGCATATGAATGCCCGTTCTGCGGCTTCAACACCCTATCTCCAGAGCCGCTAGTGACATGCCCAAAGTGCGATAGAAAGCTGAGGCTCAACCTGGAGAAGTCGATGTTCGACGACATCCAAACCCTAGTAGTCCAAGAGGAGACCGAGGTGCTCTCGTCGGGCGAATTGCCCAGGAGCGTGGAGGTAGTGGCGACGGACGACCTGGCGGACGTCGCCAAGCCGGGGGACGTGGTCGAGATATCGGGCGTCGTGCGCATCAGGAAGGATAAGGCATACTACACGACATACCTAGAGGCAAACAACATAGAGGTGCTGAACAAGCTCGACGAGGAGGTAACGATAACGCCAGAGGAAGAGGAGAAGATAAGGGAGGTTGCAAGAGACCCCAACCTAATGGAGAAGCTCGTGGCGTCGATAGCCCCATCGATATATGGAATGGAGGAGGTCAAGGAGGCAATACTATACGCCTTGGTGGGCGGAGTCCCAAAGCGCATGCCCGATGGGGTCAGGCTGAGAGGCGACATACACGTATTGCTAATAGGAGACCCGGGAACTGCGAAGAGCCAATTGCTGAGGCACGTCGTGACGTTGGCCCCGAGAGGGATATACACGACGGGCAAGGGGACCACGGCGGCAGGGCTAACGGCAACGGTCGTCAGGGACAAGGAGACAGGCGACTACTACCTAGAGGCGGGAGCCCTCGTGCTCGCAGATGGAGGGATATGCGCAATAGACGAAATAGACAAAATGCGGAACGAGGACAGGGTCGCAATGCACGAGGCAATGGAGCAACAAACGATAAGCATAGCGAAGGCGGGAATAGTCGCAACTCTAAACGCCAGAACCTCGATAATAGCGGCGGCAAATCCAGCGCTGGGGAGATACGTCTCGTCGAGACCTCTAAACGAAAACATAAACCTGCCGCCGGCAATACTATCGAGGTTCGACCTGATCTTCATACTTCAGGACAGGCCTGGGTCCCAGAGGGACGCCAACCTGTCAACGCACATACTGGCGATGCACGCAAGCGGGGCGGTTCCCACGGTGTTTAACCCGAGGTTCCTCAAGAAGTACATAGCATACGCCAGAAACGTGAGGCCGAGGCTGACGGAAGAAGCGATCGAGAGGATAAAGGACTACTACCTAAAGCTGAGGGAGAAGGCGACGGAGGAGAGCCCAATACCCATATCCCCAAGGCAGCTCGAATCCCTAGTTAGGTTGGCGGAGGCTAGGGCGAAGCTCTTCCTTAGGGATAGGGTCACAGTTGAAGACGCCGAGGCGGCGATAAGGCTCATGGACTACTGCCTAAGAACGGTAGCTAAAGACGAGATGGGGAGGATAGACATAGACGTGATAGTGTCCGACAAGCCCAGAACGCAGAGGGAAAAGATCCTCAAGATACTTGAAATAGTGGACAAATTGCAGAAGGAGGTCAACGGCCCAGTCCACAAAGACCTAATAGCCGAGGAAGCGCAGAAATACGGCTTAGACAAGGACTTCGTGGAGGAGATGCTAGAAAAGCTTCATTTGAAGGGGCTTTTAGTAGAATGGAGAACTGGCTACTACAAAAAGATATGAAGGGGTGATGAGCGTGCTAACGGAAAAGGAGCTGGAGAAGCTCTACAGGCTCAGAGAGCAGAAGCTTAAGGAGCGGAACGAGAAAAGCGAAAAAGCAAAGGGTCGAGGAGGCGAAGGCAAGGCAAAAGAAGATAGGGCTAGGGAGTCGGCGAGGTACTGGGAGAAGTACGACCACAAGCTGGTCAAAGTAAAGCTGATAAACGGAGAGGAGCTACAGGGCAAGCTCCACGTCGACTGGAAATGCCCATACGACGTGCAACTGGAAATGGAGGACGGCAAACGCATCCTAATACCAAAGCACTCAGTGCTATACGTGACCGAGACCTAAAAAGCCAAAAAACAATTGGGCGTGAGCATCTAAACTTCACTTTTGCCCTAACACTCCTTCACCTTCAACCTTTACTGTCGCCACCGGAACGCTTGGAGAAAAGGACGTCGAGAACGGTAGGAGGCCCCTCGACCTCCTCCTCAACCTTCCTCTCTCCTCTCTCCTCCCTGCCTTCTCGACCTCCAACCCCCCTCTTGAGCAGGAACTTTACAGTTGCAACCGTGCCGGGGCTCACGTTAAGCCTCCGCGCTATCTCCTTATTGCTGTTTATGCCCTTCTTCATGAGGTACCTGACGGCGGCAAACAAATCCTCATCAAACTTATACCTCGCCAAGGCAGTGCACCAAAATCAGTACGACTACGCACACATAAAAATGTTGAACTCATATCAACTCAACATAACCTCGTGAGCTCAAGAGCGGAGAGATCAACAGGAACCCGGAACCCCTTCAATGTACCCACGAAGTGCTTTACGTTACCTGTTGTGTACTTTATGTGAACCATTTGGGCATTTGACCAACAGGAAAGGTTTATAAACCTAGGGTGCTAATATACCTGTGTAGCAGAAGCTACACGTAGGTATTGGGCTTGGCTTTTCGGCGGTGGTGGGCGTGGTCGAGGTGGAGGTCTCCAAGCTCGTGGGCAAGCTCGTGAGCAGGGAGTATGAGGGCAAGCTGATGAGGCTTCTTGAGCAGTTGCCGCCATCTAGGCGTAGGCTCCTTGAGAAGCTTAGGCCGGCGGAGCTGAGGGCAATCCTCGACTACCTCGACGCCCCTCCAACGATAGCCTACCTGAGGCTCCTGGGCAGGGTGTACGTCTCAAGGCAGGAGGAGAGGATGGCCGAGGAGAGCAGGTTGAGAATGCTCATGTGCATGCCCCACGCCTCGCAGGACATACTGGACTTCTTCGAGAGGCAGGTGAAGGCGCTGAAATCCCTTGAGAAGGCAATCGTGGACGAGGCGATCAGCATACTCGACGGAAGCCCGCTATTGGAGTGGTGCCGCAGGGTAAAGGGCTTGGGGGACGTGGCAGCCCTGATATACGCGTCGTACATAAACCCATTGAAGGCCGACACCGCCGGCAAGGCGAGGAAGTACGTCGGGCTGACGCCGGGCCAAGAGCTCAGGAGCGGGGTCAAGGGCAACTTCAACACGATCGCCAAGGGGAGGTGCATGTTCCTAGCGATGGCGGTGATCATGGCGAGAGACGACTACTACTACCCGCTCTACAAGGCGAAGAAGAGCCACTACATGTTCTACAGCCCATACTCAGCGATATTCAACGAGAAGGGCGAGGTCGTAAACCCATCGGCATGCCCGAGATACGGCGAGTGCAAAGCAAAGGCGAAGCACCCATGCAAAATGCACATAGACATGATGGCGAGGAGGTGGCTGGCATCACTCCTAGTCTCACACGCAACCGAGCTGTACAGGGAGTGGCTAGGCCTAGACACGAGCAACTTCAAAAAGCACAGAAACTACATACCACCAAAGCCAGCCAACCCCAACCAAGAACACCTCCAAACCCTATGCAGAAGAATCGAAAAATGCGGCGAATAAAAATAAAAGGCACCCCAACAACATCTTCACTGGCCGAGCAAGCTGGAAAGGAGAGCAATATAAACTTGCGAGCAAAAAGGTTGGAGAGCAAGGAGGCTCGGCGAGCAACACTTTAAAGGAGAACAAGATAAAGATGCGAGCAAATAAACTAGGAACGAAAAGACTTGGCGAGCAACACCAATAAGAGAGCAAAAAGCATATGCGAGCAAAGACGCTACGGAGAGCAAGAGGAATTGGCGAGCAAGAGAATGCGAAGAACAAAATGCTCACGCAAGCAACACGTAAAAGAGAACAATAAAGTTTTGCGAGCAACATTTATAGGGGAACAAGAAAGCTTCGCGAGCAACAACGTCAAGGTGAACAATATAAAGTGGCGAGCAAGGTGCTGAGGAGAGCAAGATAAATTTGTGAGCAACGACTTCAGGAGAGCAACATCTGGTGGCGAGCAAAAAGTACGGGCGAACAAATGCGTTGTGCGAGCAAGGTCAATAAGAGAGCAAGAGTCACCCAGCGAGCTTAGCTCAAGCTTGTTATTATCTCAATGACCCTGCTCATGATGGCCTCGCATAGCCTCCTGTGATTTCCGACTACGACCTTCTCCTTAAGCTTGTCCAGCAACTCCTTGACCTCATCAATTTCCTTTAGCACCCAGCCGTACCTCTCAAGCCTCTCCCTAATGTAACGCTCGACAGCCTCACTACTCCAGAATAGCCCGCATAGGCATGAGCCCTTCGACTTGACCTCGACGACTGAGTATGGGCATGGGCAGACCCTATCCCTATTAAGCTCAAGCTCTCCTCTACCCCTGACTGGGCGGCAAGGGCAGTACGGCTGACCGTACAAGTCTATGTTCTTGAGCAAGCCGACGACAATATCTATGAACTTCTCCTCGCTCGGGCACCTCTTAAACCCGTGAGCCTTGGCAAACCCCTCAAGCCTAGACAACAGCTCACTCGACTTGGGGTGCGTAACCGCATAAGCCTCCTTCACATGCCAAGACATGTAGCTTGAAATCGAGCTCGGGTCTATCGGCATGCCAGTAAACGTCACCTTCTCATTAATTCTAAATGCGGGCGTTGCATCAATACTCCACGGAGGCTCAACATAGCTCGCATTGTATATCTCCACAGCGACGTTCTCAAACTTAATCGCTATTTCGCTTAGCACCTCGACAGCTAATGGGCACACATTACAGTTGTCCTCGACGATGCACTCAAACTTAAATGGAAACCTTGAGCTTGGCAGCTCAAAATTACCGATGTACCTCACATCTCCAGTAGCAACCTTCGACTCTATTACTGGCTTCATCTTCTCAAGCAGGCCCTTAGCTGGTATCAGCCGTATCCTACCAATCTCCACGCTCATCGCTTCTCCTCCTCACAAACCTGTAGTCAGCTCCAACCCCAAGCGCGGAGTGCTTTAAGCCGCTCAGGCCAAATAGGAAGCCCACTATTCCGCTAATCCCGAAGACCCCTGCGCTCGCAATGGCGCTGGTCATGTTCGACAGGTTCACCCCAAGCCACTCGACAATCCTCCCCACGACCTCGTTCAGCTTATCCCAATTAACGCTCAGGAGCCCCAAGTACCAGAGCCCGAAGACCGGCAACAGGAAGAAGCCTATGGCGATCAAGACCCACTTGGCGGCCTTCCTAATCGCGTAGCCTATTATGCCGCCCAGCACGAAGCCGCCGACGGCCTGAAGCGCCAAGGCGGCCGCATCGGGCATTTCAGCACCCGCAATGCATAAGCTCAAACAGGAATTTAACGTTTCCTTAAGTTATCAGGGCCGGCAATGCGAAAACGGCGTGCAGAAGCGAGATCAGGGCTCCGTGCCACGGATTGTTGCTCTTGAGCGGCCCCCTAACCCTCGCGCTAAGCACGTAGCACCCAGATGTGGTCGTGCTGTCGATTGCAATGTGGTGGAGCCAGCCGACCGCGAGCCCGGCTAGGGGCTCAAACGCGAGGGAGAGGAGGAAGATCGGCAATGCCGAGGCGAAGTTGTGAACCGCCTCGCTCCTATGCCTAAGCCCGATCCACCTCTCAACGGCATCGGGGAGGATGGAGCCCAATAGGGCGAACGCTATGAAGCCAACGCTGAGCTCAAGCGCCTTCGCCAGCAACGCCAACAACAGCACTGTGCAACAGAGGTGCACCGGCCACCTCATCTCTCGACCTCACTTCTCGCACGGAAACCTCGGGATCTTCCTGCCCGCATCGACGATGCCCTTGACCTCGTCGAGCTTAAAGCTCCTGAGGGAGCCCAGCCTAGCCCTATAAAATATGCACGCCAGGACGTCGAGCTCGGGCGTCACGACGAAGCTGCCAACCCCAGCAGGGCAGCTGTCGGACAGGAATACCCCCTTTACGCCTCTAAGCCTCTCCAAGTCGGGCTCCGACGGCTTGGCGGGGCAATCGCCCCTAACGGGCATGACGAGCACGGGCACGTCGCCAAAACCCCTATCGTCCAGGTACCTCCTAATCGAGATTATGTCCTCGATGTTGTCCCTCAGCGCCGTGGCCCTCACGGCGACGGGTATGCCGTTGCCGAGGGCGGCCTCGATGAGCCCCATGGCCCTCCAGAACAGCCCGTCGACGCCCCTATTGCGGTCGTGCCTAGACATGAAGTAGTCAACGCTGACCTCGATGAGGTCTGGCCTCGCATCGATCACAGCCCATGGGTTGTACGCATTGGTCGCCACGGTCACGGCGCTGCCAAGCCTCTTGGCGCACCTCACGTAATCCCCAAGCCGAGGGCTTACGGACGGCTCGCCACCGCTAATCACGGCGCTGACCTCGCCGCCGAAGAACTCGTTGAAGAGCCTCAAGGCCCTAGCAAAGCCCTCCAAGCTCATGTCGACGTCGGCCTTGGGCACGGTGCAATGGGGGCACCTGCACGGGCACCTCCAAGTGACCTCGAATATCACCTGCACCATCCTAGCACAGCCCCGCCCTCTTCAACATCTTCTTCAAGCCGCTCCACATGCTGTCATTGCTACGGCCGCCACCGCCATCATAATTGCTCCACGAGCCCTCATCCTTCCTCCTCTTGATGAACCTGAACATGCCAATCCACCCTCTAAGACACGCATGTGAGAAACTATATTAATCTGTTGCATCCCTTCAACACACGATTGATGTGAAGGTGAAGGTGGTGGCATGGCAAACATGGCCCTCGCCCTCGTGGGCGGGCTGCTCCTAGGCTTAGCCCTAGGCTCGCTCGTCATAGCCCCGTGCTTGGGAGCCGTGGCGATAAAGGGCTTCGAGCTGCCAGCCCTAGCGGGAATAGCAATAATATCCTTCATTGGAGGCCTCGCAACATCCCTCGCATTCAAAAAGGGGAGGGCGCAGCTGAGGGCTGAGAGGGACCTATACGACATAACCCCACAAGGGCCATCCCTAGTCTCAATAGCGCTACAGAGGATGCAGGAGATGAGGAGGAGGTAGCCGTGGGGCAACCGGCGCCGTCGCTGGACATGAGGGTCCTGTCGGAGAGGATTGCAGAGGCCGTCAACAAGCAGCTCGCGAAGCTCGACGATAGGATAAAGGCGATTGAGGGCAAGGTGAGGTTGTTGGAGGCGGAGCTGGGCGCCGTCAAGTCGACGACCCTAGATGCAGTGATAAGAAGCGTCCTCTCATTCAAGGCGGAGGAGATGATCAACGAGGCGACGGCGAAGATAACGTCAGCAGTGGCCGAGCTGAGGGACTCCGCTTCAACCCTGCAATCATCTCTACAAGCGCTCATCGACTCCATGAACAAGCTCATAACAGCAGTACAGGAGGCCCAGCAGGCGAGGGAAAAGGGCGGGGAGAAGGTGCAGGTGGTGCTCAAGAGCGACGTGATCAGGAGGGCGGTCGGCGAGGCCACGGCGGACATAAGGCGATCGGTCGACTCCATAACGGCGACGATAAGCGAGCTGAAGCAAGCACTAACCCCTCTAGCAGAGCTGGGCAAGTCGATTGGAGAGGCATCAAAGGAGCTGTCGCAGATAGCATCCGACTGGCCAATAATCAAGGGCCAGTTGAGCTACGTATACGAAAGGGTCAAGGAGGCATACGAACGCCCGGGGCGGTCGAGGGGAGGTCAGTCGCAGAGCGAAGGGGGATGACGGCTTGAGCTACATAAGGCCGGAGGACATCCTCGCAGAGATAAGGCGCGCATACCCAGTCGAGACGCCCATAGAGCGCCCGGAGCCGCCGAGGATAGCGGTCACGACCGAGAACCTGTTCGGAGCGGTCATATACGTCTATGGAGAGGGGGTCAAGGGGCAATACCTCAGGCACGGGGTCTACACGAGGAATGGGGCTAGGTACTGGTTGATAGAGTACGGCTGGGTATCGATATACGGCGAGACGAGGGATGGACAGCTATTGCCACTAGTCATGCTGGGCCTGCCGACGCGCATAGTCTATAGGTACAGGCCCGAGGACTTCATTTCATTTAAGCGCGAGCTCATGCCCCTCGGCTCGATCGAGTGCAGGGAGGAGCAGATAATAAACCTCGACAGGGTCATGCAGGCGAGGGACCCAATAATGATAATAGACAAGTACGACCTCCTCAGGAGGGGCGTGCCGTCGGACTACGCCGACGAGGTCAAGGAGCTCTACAGCCTCATACAAACCCAGTACGACGCAATAGCGGGATACGAGAGGGCCATAAGGAGCTTGAGGGCCGAGAACGCAATGCTCAACAGCAGAATAGCAAAGCTACAGGAGCTGCTCAGGGATGGCGAGGAGAGGATCGTAAAGCTCGCAACTGAGCTGACGGCGGCGCAGACGGAGATAATCAGGATGAGGGAGGAGCTCAGGACGGTGATGAGCGAGGCCGAGGTGAGGGAGGAGGTCTCAAGGAAAGCCATGGACATAATAGACTCGATAGCGGGCTACGTGACGAAGCTCAGAGACCTAATACAGCCGATCATAGGCGTCAGGGAGGCCGTCGAGAGGGAGGCCAAGAGGGCTAGGGAGGAGGCCAAGGAGGAGAGGGAGGAGGCCAAGCGTTGAGCGCGCCGACGCCGCCACCGCTGAGGATCGTGGACGCGAGCATAAGGGAATTGATGAAGGCCCTCGACGAGGCGAAGAGGAAGAGGCTCGACGAAGACCTCATACTGAAGCTCGTAGACCAAGTGGACCTAAACATAGACCAGCTCCTATGCGCATTAGCGCCGGAGAAGATCACGGACGAGAGGTTTGAGGCAGCGGTAAACGCGATAAACGACGTAAGCGCAAAGCTGAAGGACCTGAGGGAGATGATACTGGACGGGAGGCTCGCCGAGGCGAAGAAGAAGGCCCTTGAGGTTCAGTCGTCCGTGAGGACCATGTACAGGGTCTTAACGATAATAAGGGCTGGAGCCCCAACACCAATAATACTGCAATTCGCGCCCGAGTACGTCAAGGAGCTTCAAGCTCCGGAGACGTTGCTGTACTCAAGCCCCCTAGCGGCCAGGGCCTACAACATACTCTCAAGGAGAATGGAGGTGTCGATAGACGAGCTCGCCAGGGAGCTCAACGTTGACGAGAGGACGAGGGACGAGTTCAACAGGGCGATAACGTTGCTGATAACGAACGGCTACGCGAGGCCATACTTCACCCCGGACAACAGGATGGTGCTGAGGTGGGCGAGGTAGTGTACTCGATAATGTACTATGCGGTCGAGGCCATAACGAGGGCCATAATCGGCCTAGCCCTCAAGATAGCCGACCTGATGTCCGGGAGGTCGAAGCTGGTATCCGAGAGGAGGAGGGAGGAGAGACCTCAACCGCAATGGGGGCTATATAGAACCTCGACGCCGACGGGGGAGGCCGAGCTCATATGGGTCGGCAGGGCGACGGGCTTAAGGGTGCCGTTCCTGCCGGCGAGCACGCTCAAGCCCCTTGAGGCGCCGCCGCCAACACCTCAAAGGCTCTACTTCAGCTTCTCGGAGGCGGCCAGCAAGGACTTCTTCAAGGAGATAGAGTGGCTCGCCGAGAGGGCCAAGGGAGGAGAGGCAAGTGCTGGTTGAGGTCGAGGTCGAAGCCGACGTCAGGTGCCCGAGGTGCAGGGAGCTGATACCGAAGCTCAAGAGGATATGCGACTCACTGAACATCCCGCTCCACGTGAAGTACCTCTCCACGAGGAGCATCGCCGCCCACACCGAGAGCGTCATATCCAAAACCTTCGACCCAGACTGGATAAGGAGGCACGGCCTGCCGGAGCACAAGTCGAAGCTCAGCAAGATCGAGCCGGTGCTAAACCTCCTAAGGAGCATGGGTGCACAGGCAACGCCAAACACGATAATAAGGTTCCACGACGGGGTCAGGCAGCGGGAGATAGTGATTAGGGGCTACGACAGCGCAGACAAGGAGAAGGAGCAACAGTTCCTAGCAAACATATACGTGTTGCTCAAGGCGATCAAGGGCAGGGTCATGGACGCGCAGCGGAGAAGGGTTCGGGTCTGAATGTTGCTTTTAATCACATTTGAATATTTTTGATTGCTTTCTTCATCCCCTCATTTCTTGTTCTCCCGCTATGTCTGGCTTCATCCTTCATTGCGGGAGCGCTTAGGGGAGACCCATGCTCCCCCGCATATGCATATATGGATTTTAGCCAAATATTCATAGCTCCAATTTTATCTCTGTCAGCTATAAAGCCACATTTGTTGCATACACCTAGTCTGTGAGTGTAGGATAGTTTAGCGCTACATCTAGGGCATATGCTTGAAGTGCCTCTAGGATTAACAAATAGTATCGGTATATTGTATTCTATTGCCTTAGCTACTATCGCTTCCTGTAATTTCCTGTAAGCGAACATAGACAGCTTCCAAACAGCTCTACCTCCATTCCTAACAGCATTTCTGTGTAGGCGCTTCAAGTCTTCGAGAACTACGGCATAGTTGTGCTTCTTGGCTTTTAGAGCCATTTCCTTAGCAAACTTCCTGCACCAGTCAATTACTATGTTCTTAGCCCTTTTATGCAGCTTCTTAATTCCATTCAGAATCCTGGTATTATACCTCCACCTCTTAGGATGCTTCTTCTGAAGCTCCTCAGCTCTAGCCTTTCTGCTCAATGCATTAATGAACCTTGTCTTATACCTCCTAATGCTAGAGCCATCATAAGCTACTACACGTCTCAAATTCACGTCTAAGGCTATAGCACCTCTAGGGATGTATGGCTTGTACTCAACCTCAAATACTATATTAATGTATAACGCGCCACTATGATACTTCAGGTGAACCTCCTTCCACTTTAAACCTTTGAACTTCTCTACATACTCTCTCCTCTGTGTTAACCTTAATGTGTACCACCTATCTCTGAGAACCACTCTTACAACATGGTTATCCATATCTACCCTAGCATCTTGATAGTCAAGCCTAGCAGACATTTTCTTCACAACTGGTTTAGAGCTATTGTTTTCCTTGGCGGACTTTGCTAATGCTAATGCTGTTGAGTAGATGTTCCTAGCTACGTGTGCTCTAAAACCGTAGCTTCTAAGCAATGGGTACAGCAATTGATGTGCTTGGCTCTTCTTTGGCACCTCATCCAGCTCCCACAGAGCATCTATGCATCTCTGAAGAGCGTACTTGTAAATGGCTAAATCCCATAGCAGGTCGTTAGCATTACCTTCAATAACTTCTGCTCTTGCCTTTAATGTCCTATAGTGCACTCCCTCGGGCATCACCCGAGCTGATCGGGCGATAAACGCCCTCATCGGGTGTTCACCGACATGTATCAGCAGTATACAGATTTATAAGCCTTAGTGTTCAAAATCCAAATGGTGAATTTAGGTGGGGTCTATATATGTCTTCGAGGCGAAGGTTGTTAAGACTGGTGAGAAGTACTTGTTATATCCTCCGAAGAGATATCAGGAGAAACTGAAGAAGCTACATGGAGAGAAAGTAAAGGTAATAGTAATCAAGGAAAGTGATTAAAAGCAACCAAAAATAATTGGAAGTAATGAAGATTATGCTAAGGCTTTGACCTTGCTCGGTTACCTCGTAACGCTTATATCTTGCCAGCAACCAACTACTCACTCGGTGAGGCAAGGCATGGCAAGAAGGATACTCGGCAAAGGCCTCGCAGCAATAAAGGACTTCATAAGAGAATGCGTGTCTGCGGGCGGCGTACCAATATTCAGGACCAAGTATGGAGGAAAGAGGCTTCCAGGAAACGCAGTAATAGCCGCCTGCTGGGGCGCTGGAGATAAAGTCAAGGGCGGAACGATAACGGACGTGCCACTAGAAATCATAGAGAAAATGGAGAAGACAACTGGCGACTGGCGCTGGCTAGAGAAGGAGACAGAGAAGGCGTCGCTATACTACTATTAAGCGGGGCAAAAGGGGCAAAAAGCTAATCCCCCATTCTTTTTAAACTTTTTTTTGAGGAGTCATGCCCGTCAAGATAGTCATATGTAGGCCCGACTTGCCCTCAAACCCGAGCTGGCTCGTTGAGGGGTATCCCGGCGAGGCCTGCTGGGACATAGACGAGCTCATGAGGAGGGCGAGGGAGGCCGGCGAGGGCTCAGAGCTCTGGCGAGAGGCTAGGAGGATATTTTGGGAGTGCATGTGGAGGCTGTGGGGGAGGTACAAGAGGGGCAGGCCGTTCTTCGAGGTCTACGAGATAGCCGACGGCAAGGTCGAGAGGATACCGGAGGAGAAGTGGCGCTGGGTCTGCATGAACGTGGTCACAGCAGCAATGGCCCACGACCTAGTCCCGCCAGAAGCAAAAGCCAGGACATACAGGATATACAGGAGGCTCTTCGGCCCACTAGTAAGAAGAAGAGGAGAAACGCAAACCTAAACCTCCACTTTTTTTATGAAGCCCATAATTGCATTGACACGACATCAATGCCCTCGTGGAGGAGTAACACGATTCACGATGCAACACAAATTTCAATGGAAATCTCTACCCCCGCTCCACGTAGAAACCCTTTTAAACCCCCACCATAGAAACCGTGTCACTCCGCACGAGGAATCCCTATGACGCCTCAGCTCCAATCGCGATTTAAAGGCTCGATGACTTCATGGTGTTACTGCCCGACGACCCCGCCTTTTTAAGTCCTCCAACTTGGAGCGGGGGCAGGAATCTCCATTAGTTTTACGAGACCTCAATAAATCGTGTTACTCAGCAATTAAGGACTCAGCAACCACTTGTGTCTACCCCTCCATTCAACCGCTTCAACCAGCCAACAGACAGTTCTCCACCACATACCAGTAGCTCATATACGGTAAGCTCATATACGGTATACCGTATATACCGCTTACCACATATACGGTAAGCGGTATATACGGTAAACGGTATATACCGCATACCGTATATACGGTAACTGGCATATACGGTAAACGGTATATGCCGTAAACGGTATATACGGTATACCACATATACCGTAAACGGTATATACCAGTTACCGTATATGAGCTACTGGTATGTTGAGGGGTGGCTTCATGCCCGTCAAGGGGTACAGGAGCATCACGGTTAAGGAGGAGCTATACCGAGAGCTGGAGAAGTTCATGAAGGAATTTAACTTGACCTCGCTAAACGACGTAATAGCATTCTTATTGAGCAGTAGACCTCAACAAGCCGTTCAAGCCCCCACCTATGAGCTTGAGTACTTGAGGGATAGGATTGATGAGCTGAGTGGGAGGATTGCGGAGCTGGAGTCGAGGATTAGCGCTGTCGAGTCCCAATTACAGGAGCTTCAAGCAATAAAGGGGCAACAGGCGGTCGAGGACTCCAAGAAGCGCGTGAACCTGCTCGCCAAGAAGTCGTCGATAAGCGATATAGTGAGGGAAAGGAAGGTTGAGCTTGTAAGCGAGCTCAACTTGAAGAATCCAGGCAAGTTCATTGAGAGAGCCCGCGACGAGGGGATAGTGGTGCTGGAGGGCTTTTCATACGACGGTAGCCAAGACACAGCGCTCATAGACCCAGAATTCTGGGAGGAATTCAAAGAAAAGATACAGCAATTAAACAGCCAAGACGAGGGCAAGATAGCTGAAGCCCTAGGAGCAGAGGGATTCAAGCTATTCAGGTTTCTACAGAGAAGCGGAATGCTATACTATGGAACCGACGGCAAGTGGCACCTATCCACGTGAGGTGGGCGGTGGATGGCCGACCCATGGGAGGTGGGCGAGCGGATATCAAACGTGATATCGGGCTTGCTCAGCTTCTGGCTGCTGATACAGATGATGGGCGACCTGCTGGGGATAGACGTCCTGGAGGCCCTGAAGACCATAATAACGAGGCCTTGGGTCATACCGATAGAGTGGATAGAGATGTACTACCCGCTGTGGTACGCAATGGAGTGGGCCCTCCTCATAATAATGTTCGCCGACAACATATACACGATGAGGTACATGAGCGAGCACAGGAGGCCGCCGCCAGAGAAGTACGAGCGGGCCGTGAGCCTAGCGGTATTCCTGATAAGCTTCTGGCTGGCGATACTCTTCAGGTACCTGACGTTCACCGTCATATGCATATTCGCGGCAATAACCTTCAGCTACACAATGTTCGTCAAGAAAGGCTAAAAAAGCCCGCCAAAACCTGTAAAGCTGTTGGAGGAGCGTGCCTTGCAAAGCGCGCTGGAGCTCCTAGCGCAATTCGCATACTACTTCCCATACTACGTGGCCCTAGTCCTGATACCAATGATCGCGAGGGTCACGATAGAGAGGGCGATAGGGATCAGGCCAGAGGTCTTCGAGCTGCCAACGGTCTTCACGCCGCTGGCGGCGCAGACCATGTACTCGACTGCCCTAACGGTGCTCTGGTACCCATTCATGGAGGAGCTGGTGTTCAGGGGAGTCCCGTTAATGGTGTTCGGCCCCCTAGGAGCGATACTGGGCTCGGCGGTTTGGGTCGCCTTGCACCCAGCGTGGCAAATAGGCTACCTCAGGGACTTCCCGACGTCGAAGAAGATCGCCTTCATGGTGACCTCGACGAGCTACTACATAGCAAACGCCGCCTTCTACTTGCTGATGTGGCTTGGGGGAGCGGGCCTAACGGCGATAATATACCACATGTTCCACAACGGCTGGATAGTCCTGGCCGAGGCCCTGAGGAACATGGAGGTAAGGCCTCCATGGAGGAGGCAGAAGTTCATAAGGCAGGAGACCTCGGCCGAGTGGGCGCCGAAGTTCGTGGTCAGGAGGTCGGTCAAGAGCATAAGGGATGAGGTGGAGGAGCTTAGGGGGCTAAGCTTCGTCAAGAAGAAAAGCTAAAAGGACAGCAAGCACCAACAACTTACTCGGTGGGCAAACCCCATGCCTGAAAAGCTCGAAATAACGGGGCGAGAAGCAATACTAGCGATTTCATTCGTGGCCTTCGTGATATTCGCCCTCGCCCTCGCGCAGACAGGCGTCATAGCGTCGCCAGTGACGATCGGCGTGGTAATGATGTTGGCGGTAGTACTGCTATTCATAGGGCACTACCTAGTCAAGGCGGGAGTCCTCGGCAAATCCACGATACCGCTGTGGTACGTCTTCAGCCTCGGCCTCGTGCTGGTCGTCTATGGAGCGATAACGCAAGGCCTCGTGCCAGTGGCCTTCACAATAGCCGGAGCATCAATAGCCGAAATAGCAATAGTGAACTCAATGTTCTACGTGGTCGTAGCGCTAAGCATCGCAGCGGCAATAGCAATAGCATATGCGGCATACAAGAAGTTAAAGCTGAGATACTGGGGCTGAAACATTAAACTGCAACCCTCCACACCTTTATCTTTTTTACAAAACATATCACTTGTATATCATTAAAGAGGTGAACCCATCCCTTGACATTCGGCAAGCTCATCAATTCTTTCATCCTCAATATTCTCCTCTTTACCCCTCTCTTCAAGGAACTTCTTTATGCTTCCAATTGGCTTAATGCAGTTGATGAACTCTATGAGTGATGAGGGCTTTCTAATCATAATGCCATTACTTGTGGGTATGAGGTCTAGCTCATCACCCTCCTTAATCCCCAACTTCTCCCTAATCTTCTTGGGTATGGTTATTGTAAATCTCCTACCAACTCTAACCCTTATAGCCTCCTCCATGACGCTACAAGTCCTCCATACTTCAATTTCAGTATCCATTAATTAAAAGCCAGTCCCCATAGGGATACCAAAATCCCTATGGGCGAGGTGGAACCGGTGAACTGCATCAATGATACAGAGTGATGCGGTTTGAAGAAACGGTAAGAGCAAAACCTTAAACCCCCTTCAAACCCCTCTTTTTCTCTTGGTGCACACCTGTTGGTCAAGAGGCTGATCAGGGCGATATTCAACAGCTTGGGCTTCATAATATTCTCAGTCGTGGCTGTGGCCTGCTGGCCGGAGAGCATTCCGACCTCGATATTTATGGGCATAGCGGCGCTGGACCAGCTAGAAGACGTGTACTACGCGGTCTACGGGAGGCGATTGATGCCGAGGTGGCTCATGCCGATAGACATAGTGCTTGAGCTGGCGGTCATAGCCTTCGGCATGCTCATGCTCGTCTACGGGCTAATCTACTACTCCTACTTTCAAACGTGGTTCTTCAAGTCGGCCCTCCTCCTCTCCGTCCCCATGATATATTGCGCGGCCGAGGACATAGCCCTCTGGTGGAGGTCTGAGGAGCATGAAGTTCGTGAAAAGGCGTTCGTCAAGAAGAGGTAACAGCTTGCTCTTAGAGCACAGAGTCGCAGTTAAAGCTATGGTCGCAACCCTAACAGCGATAGCGCTAATAGCAGTTGCACCCCTAATAGCAAGGCCCCTCTCAAGCGCGCTATTCAAGGTGGACCCGGAGCTCCACTCAATACTGATGGCTGGCGGCGAGGCTGAAGCCTACATAGCGCACAGCTCAGCCTTTAACCCAAACGTGAAATCCCTGAAGCAGTGGAGATTCGGGGACATAACGATAACGAAGGCCATCCTCTCAAAGAGCGACCTGGAGAGGCTAGCGGTAAGCCCACAAGTCATAAGCATAGTCGCAATTAAGGAAGCTAGGCACGCACCCCTATACAGCCTAGACCCGAGCGAATACCCGTTTAGGGATATAGACATAGACAACGAGTTCCACGAGGCGTGCGGCCCATGGTATGGGAGGAACGTCACGATAGCGATAATAGACACGGGGATAGACTACACGCACCCCGACTTCTACGATGAGCACAACAGGAGCGTAATAGTCGTAATGGCGTCGATGCTCTACAAGTCGGTCGAGACGGGCCAATACATCATATGGATACCGTACGTAAACGGCACAATGGAGGACTTGCTGGCACTCGACATGCAGCTGTGGGAGAGGTACGGCGAGCCGGCTTTCCTAGACATCCACGGGCATGGGACGCACTGCGCAGGCATAGCAGTCGGGCGGGGGTGGGCCTCAAAGGGGAAGTACAGGGGCATAGCCCCTGAGGCGAGGCTCGTCGTGGTCAAGGCCTTCGACAAGACGGGCACCGCGACGACGGACACGTGCCTAGACGCCCTCAAGTGGATATACGACAACGCCGAGAGGTACGGCATTAAGGTGCTCAGCCTGAGCTGGGGCGCATCTTACACCTCAAATGGGAGGGACCCCCTAAGCCTCGCGTGCAATCAAATAGCCGAGAAGGGGGTCTTCGTGTTCGCGGCGGCGGGCAATGCCGGGAACATCCCGACGACCGTCGTCGCGCCGGCGGTCGCAGAGGATGTCGTGGCGGTAGGGGCTTGGGACGCCTACAAGGACAAGATAGCGCCGTTCTCAAGCATGGGCCCAACCATAGACCTCAGGATGAAGCCCGACCTCATGGCCTCAGGAGTAATGGTCGTAAGTTGCAAATCCCAGTTCGTCGACTTCCCGGATGAATATGAGGTCAACGAGCATTACGTAGCTTTATCTGGAACCTCAATGGCGACCCCGACGGCCGCAGCAATAGCCGCGGACTTCATAGAGTACTACAGGTACTGGAACGGCAGAGATCCCACCTTTGCGGACTTCACTGAATGGCTGCTCCACAACAGCAGGCGCATAGGCCCGTTCAAGGACTTCATGACGGGCATAGGGATACCAATGGCTCCACACTCCTGAAAACTTTATAGCCACTTTTGTAAAACCTCTTACTCGGTGAGGGTATAGTGAAGAAGGCGATGGCTCTGGCCGTCGTGGCGCTGGCGCTGGCTCTGCTAATGCCAGCCTTCGCCTTTGCGGCTTCAAGTGACCCAACGGTCACGATAACGGTGATTGGGGCTGACAACGAGCCAATGGCTGGAGTCAAGGTGGTGCTCTACGACGCGGACGGCAACGAATACGCAAATACCACAGACGACTCTGGAGTTGCAAAGATAACGGTTCCGGCCAACGACACGTACCTAGTGGTCGTCAAGGGAGACTACTACATACTCAGCACCGTAACGGTTAGCGGGGACACGTCAGCAACGGTAAACGCCACGACAATGCACATGGCAAACCTGACCGCAACTCCACTAAGCGTTGACGTCGACGTGTTGTTGCTCGCCTTCAACTACACGTCGATAACCGTGAGGACAAACGCCACGGTGTACGCCCCAAGCGATGTGAACGTCACATACCCCTCCGAGGTGGTCAAGTTCCCGTTCAAGTACGTCTTCGAGAAGCTGACTTACGACACGTCCGAGACCAATGAGACCACGGTAACGCTGGACATGGCTAAGGACTACTTGGTGACGGCGTCGTACACGAAGACCTTCTACCTGACGCTCGAATACTGGCTGGTCATAGCACTAGTGGTCATAATAGTAGTTGCACTAGTGGTCGCATGGAAGGCCGGAGGCAAGGCTGCTGCGGCAATGATAGCTGAATGGAAGGAGAGGAAGAGGAGGTTCGTTAAGAGGAGGGAGTAAGGGCAGTGACCTTCGACGACGTCATTGAGCGAATAAAGAAGGAGCTTAACGAGTTTGAGATTGGAGGGCAGGCGCTGGACGAGATATTCTACCCGCTAATTGAGGCGTGCAGCAAGGTCGCGAGGAACAACAGCGAGCTAAAGCAATGCATCGAGGAGGGGCTCAGCACAGTAAAAGCAGTCGTCAGAAAGCTCAAGCTTTAACCCCCCTCATTTTTTGCTTTTTAAGAGTTGACCTGCTCTTTTAGCTGAAAACCTTAAGCGTCCTCTACGCGCTACCTCTAATCGTGAACGAGCTGTTGAGGGTTTACCAGCTACAGCTATTCCTAGGAATAGTAGTGTTGATGTTGCTCCTGAGGACTCTGGCCTACACCCCCGAAGCCCTTGAGCTGGCCCTCTTCGCATGCATATCCGCCCCGGCGATGCACGCATTGACGTACTACTCCGCAAAGCCATTCATGAAGGGCAGGTTCGTCAGGGTGGCGAGGCCAAAACCCGAAAGGCTCTGGGCCTACGAGGCAATAGCGATGATAGCGGGATACGCAATGGGCCTACTGGTATTCGTAGCGCTATACGGCTCGCTAGACCTAAAAACCTATACACTAGCATACGCAATAGTCCAAGCAATGAGGTTCATGACAGCGCTGCTAGTAAGAGAAGTCAAGAGCTGGGGGGTAGACCCGAACAGGCCGCTAATAGCGCTCCTAATCTCCACCTGCACAGCAGTAATAGCATTCCTCGCGTTAGCCCCATTCCTCTCTTAAAGCACAACACGCCTTTCGGCTAAAATAGTAGGGATTTCGAACTTATCATTACGTTTTTCGGCTAAAATAGTAGGGATTCAGAACCAACCAATAAAAGGTCGAACCAACACCAACAGCTCCACGCGCAGAGCAATTCATTGCAGAGTAACACGCCTAATGGGGAGACCTCAAATTTAACGTGGATCTCAACCCCCGCTCCACGTAGAAGCCCTTTTAAACCCAGCTCGTGGAAGTCGTGTTACTGTGAGTGCCAAACTCTTTTATACCCGTGTAGCAGAAGCTACTTGTTGGGGGTCTGCTAATGAAGCTGAGGCACCTCTTTAGGTGCTTGTCCTGCGGTTTTGAGTGCGAGAGCCAGGAGGACGCCTATCGCCACTTCGCCGAGACTAGGCATGAAGGGTTTGAGGTGAGGTATGACAGCGATGAGGATTGATGGAGGGG
>Ga0190313_1000659_pt1 | contig 20191 bp, 30 predicted proteins | sample 4870071011_MG_FD_169989 | JGI IMG/M metagenome (GOLD analysis project Ga0190313, IMG submission 169989) | Hydrothermal vent sediment bacterial communities from Southern Trench, Guaymas Basin, Mexico - 4870-07-10-11_MG | ecosystem: Environmental > Aquatic > Marine > Hydrothermal vents > Sediment ...
TGCTCGGCCTCGGAGCTCCTGCCCGCATGTAGGATAGGTAAACGCAGTTAGCATTAATAAGCGTTTTCAGGGTAAGGGATATATGTTGGGGTAGCTAGCGAGGCTTTGAGGCTACGCATATCAGGTTAGTTCCTCCGTCGTTCTCGATGCTCTCTACCTTAAAGCCTATTTCTTCAAGAAGCCTAGTTAACGTAGGTATGGTGAAGCCCGCTTTATGGGTGTTTTCGGGGTAGTCCTGTCCTCCGTATACCCAGAAGGAAATGGCCTTATACCCGTATAGATCTCCGTACCTGAAATCCGGATCTAGTATTACCTTCTTGGCTATGGCCTCTAGATCCGGAGCCTGTATGGTTACGGTTCCTCCAGGCTTCAAGATCCTGAAGCATTCCTTAAGTACCAGATCTACCTTCCTCCAGGAGACATGCTCTAAAGCGTCCTTGAGCAGTATTTCATCTGCGGATTCCGATCTGAATGGTAGGCTTGCATGCTCCAGATCTAGCTGTACGTCTACTCCCCTTACGATCCTGATGTTGCAGTTCACGTATTCAGGTCTAATATCCTCTCCGCATCCCAGGTTCAGCTTCACTCGCATCTGTCAGCTTATGAAGCCGTAAGACCTCAGCATGTTATATAGCTTGCCTACGATCCTCTTCCAGGAATAGAGCTTAAGCACCCTGTTTCTCCTCCTCCTAAATACCTTCTTGTAGTACTCTAAGTTCTTAATGCAATCTATGATCTTATCCCTCAGATCTATCCACGAAGGCTCGAATCCCTTACCTACGTGCACGGTATTGTATTCGAATATCCTTACCTTTCCCTCAACTCTTATGGGGATTGCGTAATTAATATAGTCCAAAAAACATCCCGCATTGGGAACTATGGTAGGGACTCCTGCAACTATTCCCTCTAATGCGTTTAGCTCAAATCCTCCTCCTCTAGAGGGTACTATAACTAGATCGCATAGTTTGTACAATTGATATAATTGATCTTCAGGTAGAAATCCAGCTATCTCTATCATCTTTAGGCTACGTAGTATTTTGAGGTAAGGATCTTCTAGATCCGTCCTCTTAACTACTAAGAGTACGTCCTTTAATTCATGTTGAACATCTAGCATTGCTCTGGCTACTATATCTGCTCCCTTCCTAAACCCCGAATGCATCAAAAAGAACAGGACTAACACGACATTCCTTTCCTCTTTTAACTTAGCTAAGTGTTTTAAAGCGGGTTCTTCAAGCTTTTTAGATTTTGTAAAACTTTCAGGTATTCCATGAGGTAAAACCTCAACGTTCGTCTTAACTTTAGATCTCAAATACGATTCTTTAGCCCATGTAGAGGGTACGACTATTAGATCCATTTTATTAAATACCTTAATTGCGATATCGCTTAGCCTATCGGTATCTGCGGTATCGAAGCCTCCCAATTTCTCCTTAACCTCCATCAGCTTATCTAAGCGTTTCTTCCTTTCCTGGATCATCTCCCTCTTATCTCCGATCAGGGCGTAGCCTATCGGGTGTAGCAGTATCCTCTTTCCTCCCGTCCAATATATGTGATCTAGAACGTTCTCATCTACTTCAGCTATGCTACAGTTATAGAGCTCCCTTAAGTATCTAATGTGCTGTCTTGAGATGATGTTGAAGCTTCCCGTTTGATGCTTAGGATATACGTATATGAGCAAGGCTCAGGAACCCTCGTAGAGCATCGTTCATCCGAATCCCAGCCAATCTACGGCTATGGCGTTCTTAGTATTTGCGTACTCACGGTATATGTAGACCTCGCTTTCGGGATATTCCGATGTCCCTCTGCCTAAGCTTACCGACCTGATCACGCTACCTCCCTCATCGTAGATGGTAAACTTCGAATTCTGGAAATCTACGCATGCCAACCTCCATCCTCCATCGTAGCCCGCTTCCAACGTTACCAGCTCCCACGTTACGTAATCACGTAGCTGGAGATCGAGCCTGCTATTGGTATATGAAGCTAACAGGTAGATCTTGCAGGCTACGTATTCCGATCCATCGCAGGAATATGCGTATATCTCGGTAGTGGTTATGTCCTCGGTGTAGAGATCGCTACCCGCCTTGAAGGCTATGTAGATCAAGGGATAAAATCGGGGCATGTACATGAAAAGCGGATAGTTGAGCTCTAAGGAAGGGCCTGCGTACAGCACGCTATCCCTTACGATCCCTCCCAGCATGTACGTATCCCTATCGTAATCGAAGAATCGCATGTACTTCAGGAACAGGTCCAAGCTGAGGAAGTCCTCAAGTAGCTTCCATCCTCCCGCAGGCTTGTAGCTTTCAGGATCGAAGGGAGAAGGCCTAGCAGGAGGTCCTACGGCCTCGAGCTTCTCCTGCATGTCCTGCAGTATGTCCCTTATGATCTTCACGGCATCTACCAGATCGTTGTGATCATCCGATAATACGTAATCTCCATATTTGACGTACCTGAGCTTGGCTATTACGCTATCCAGATCCGATATGCTCATACCTTACACCTATTACGTTATGAAGTTGTAGCTCTTTAATAGTTTAACTGAGCTAAGCCGTTTCCTCGCTTCCCCACGCTCCGTGAGCAGGCTCAGGGTCGACGTACTTGGCTATCGCTACGTACTTCAGGATTAAGCTTTTAGTATTTCCACTAGCAGCATCCACATAGAGGTAAAGGTAATTATCCGGTGCCTCGTAGAGCTCCTCCGATTCATTAACGTACTGCGTTTCATCATTTACGACCCATACGATATATCCAGTTGAAGCTATCTTAACCCTTAACTCATGTTTAACGAAAACGGTTGGATCTAGGTCAAGGCTTGAGAGTGTAGAAATACTACCACTAAGCTTTTTTCGGAGATACACCGTACTCCAATGGCACATGCGTATCCAGTTATCTTCATAATAAGGATCATCGGTCGTAACCGTAGGACACAGTTGCACACCAACAGAATAGCTAAGAGTATTATCTACCCTAAATTGAGCCAGGACCCGTTTTAAGGTGCTGAAGTCAAACGATGCTTCGCTCCTCAAATGAGCAACTCCAGAGGTCTTGGTTATCTTTATGCCTTCCGTTCCGCTGAACGTTACCGAATCCGGATCGCCGCTCAGTATCCAACCATCCGTGTTCTGCTGAACCCTGAAGTCGTGCCCGAATATGAAGGTCTTGGTTATATCGCTCGTAGTTGTAGCATCGCTCTTTCCGTAGTAAATGTAGATCGTAACGGTATCTGGGCTAGCAGGTATAGAGGGAACTTTAACCCAGAATATAGCGTAATCCGAATCCACGTACTCCTCCATCCAGTAATCCAGTAGCGTAGATCCATCATCCGCGGTAAACCTGATATCCCCGAAATCGGTCCTGCACTTCCCATTTAAATAAACATGCTCCCCCGAATCGGTGCCAGATCCGTAGTGTACTACTATCCTTATCTGGTAATCCGTTACAGGACCTGCGGTAGATCCCTCTATCACGTGGCTCTTCCTGTAGGACCATCCCTCCAGCCATCCAGCTGGGGGAGGAGGAGGTTTGGGAACTGCCTTAGGGACTACGATCCTTCTGGGGCCTATTCCCTGAGGAGGAGATGGATAGATAGCTCCTCCCTGGGGAGGTATGTAGTAGCTCATGTTCCCCTTATGTTGTAAACGAATATGGTTATAGTAGCTCCCGGAATTACCCTGACGTTTACCTTATCACCTTTCATTACCGTGAAGTCGAATTCATGCCAAGCGTCCCTCGGAATACCGTACCCCGCATTTAAGCTGCTTATTATAGCCGTAGCCAATCCCGAAGGCGTCCACTTGGTATATACGTATGCCTCCGAGGCTAACGTTAGCTTGAACCTAACTCTACCATCGTAGTTTACCACCAGATCGGGATCGAATATATCCGTGTTCTCAGGGGCGTCATAGCTTACCTGGTAACCCAATAAGCTAGGAATACCCTTAGTTGAAACGTAACCTAGTATTTCATCTAGCTTCTGATCTATCTGCTTAACGTAGCTATCATCTATGGCTTGAGTAATTGAACTTTTAGCCTCAGGATAGAAATCCGCTATATATACAGGATCTCCATCTTTCAATACCTTCTTATCTCCTATAAATACCTCGTAAGTGAAGTATCCGTATCCTATATGAGATTCAAGGAACCTGTTACTAGCTAAGCCCAGCTTAATCGCCAGATCGGGCTCAGGTATAATATCCGAGTAAACGTAACCTCCGCTCCAGTATCCGGGAGCGGCTACGATTTCAGATACGGGCTTGCCCGCTACGAATACGTCATAAGCAAAGTAACCATAACCTGCATGCACTTCTAAAAACCTAGCTTGGACCGTTCCTAACTTAACAGCTAGATCGGGATCGGGTATGAGATCCTTCCTTACGTAGCCCTCGTAGGTAACCGCAGCTAGGTCCTTTAAGTTCTCTATCCAATCTACCATCTGGTTCCATGTCGAAGATCTTATGATCATTCCGGGCTTAACCTTGAGATCTTCTAAGGAAGGCATCTACCTCCCCCTCCTAGCTCTCCTCTCCCTTCTCCTTCTGTACACTTCATATAATAAAGCTCTTTCCTGAGGGCTGAACACTATCCAATCCACGCCCAGCTTAGATTTAGCCTGGCCCCATAACGTAGCTATGTTATCCAGCTCCGCCTTGAACTGATCGTCCGTTAGATATCCCTCCTCGTAATCCCTAGCTACCTCCCTCATATATGCTCTTAGCTCCTCCTCCATTTCGGAGGCTATGGCGTTTGCTATGTAGTACTTTATGTCGTCTGGAGGAACTCCGTAGGCCTCCAGCTTGGCCTTAAGCTTGTTTACATCAACGGGGATCCTCTCCATCCAGGATACATAAGTTGATGGAGATATGGTGTACAGCTTAGCGTACTTCTCGATCATGAGATCTATTAAGGCTTCATCCTTAATTACCTTCTTCAGCTGATCCCTGGCCTCGTTTACCGTAATCGCTCCTCTCCTTAGCCTGTTTATGATGGCATCTATGGTTAGCCTGTACTTCTTGATCTGCTTTTCATACTTCGCAGCTTCCAGGAGTAAAGTTATCTCTTCGGGCCTCTTGAACAGCTGCTGTAGCTTCTTCTTCAGGTCCTCTTCGGTAATGTATCCATCCTCGAACGAATCCAGGACCTTCCTGGTATAGTAGCTAAGCTCATCTCTAATGGGCCTGATCTTAAAGACCTGTAATATGATGTTGGCGTCCTCCTCAGGTATCCCTAAGCTCTTTATCCTCTCCTTAATTAAGCTCTCAGGAACCGCTACTATGGTAGCGTAGCTGAGTAGCGTAGATATGCTAAGGGTGTACTCCTCCCTTAACTTAGCTAGCTCGTTCTCAATTAAGTTGATAGCCGTATCTTCATCTAAACCTATGCTTACCAGCTTGTTCTTAGCGTCCTGAGCGGTTATCTTTCCCCTCTTCAATTGCCACAGCACGGTCCTGGCCTTTAACTGCCTGCTAAAGAATTCATACATCGTTTCGCTTACATCTACGAGCAACGACTTCTCTTCATCCGTAAGCTTGGCCTTAGCTACCAGCTCCTCAATTAGCTTCTTTATCTCCTCCCTCTTCATGTAGCCTTCTGAGAACCTCGTTAAGATCCTGTACATCATGTACCTTATCCATATCCTGATCCTGTGAGTGGTGTATATTTCACGTAGCGTACCGGCTACGGGCTCGTACAGCTTGAAGTACCCTTCATCTAGGCCTAGGTTGATCCCCAATTCCTTGGCTACGCTTCCCGTTAGCTCCTTCAGGTTCCCTACTACGTCCGAGAACGAGATTATGTTTTCAGCTGACTGCCTAACCAGGTCCCTGGAGTAGTCCCTGAGGATATCCAAGGCCCTGTCGTACTTAGCCCTTAACTTTAGTAGCTCTACCTCTCCAGGAAGGAACTTTACGGGGACGTCCTTGTCCAATATCTTAACCGTAGCTAGTTGCTTAAGTGTAGAGTCTACGCCCTCTATATCCAGGAACCCCTCCTTAAATGATGATATAACTCCCGTCCTTGCTAAGGTCCTTTCCTCCTGTAAAGCGTTCATGCATTCGGCTATGGTTATCCTCTCTACCCAATCCGGATGCAGTCCCCTTGCCGTAACTATCCTAAATACCTCCTTATCGTTTATGATGCTCCACTTGTACATCCATCTAGCGTCTATCCTCTGAGGTATATCCGCCATTAGATCCATCAATATGAGGCCGTCTGAGGTAAATCCGTCTATCCAGGACCATGTAGCGTAGTCATGCCATTTAGCGTAGTACTTCAGGTACTTATCTATGAAGCTGGTTAAATGTTGCTTAACCGCTTCAGCTGTAGTACACTTAGCGTTTAGATCTATCGGTTTCTTGAAGTTCTCCGCTCCCAGATCCTCCTCCTTTACAGGAGCTATGTCTACCCATGACAGGCCTACAGCTGTTCTACATGCAAATTCGTACAGCTTCTCCAACGGAGGGTACTTGAAGTGGAGCATGTAGTACAGCTTGGCTATATCCTCGTTCATCCCTACCATGGCCATGGCCTTCTTGAATGAAGGTAAGGGTTTTTCTGGAGGTCCGAATATATCGTGGACCATCATCCTAGCGAAATCGCTTGGGCTAGGTAACCTGTATAATAGGCTAATAGGTAGTTTCCTCTTCCTTCCGAAACGATCCTCTATTTCAACGTACCACTTATCGAACGTAGTGGTGTACCACTTGATCACTCCGTCCTGATATCCATACAACGCTAGGGTCCTGCCTATTTCGTTTACGAACTGCTTGAACTCCCTGGTAGGTATGGTCCTCCTGGTTACATCCGTTACCATGTCTAAGGTAGGCAACGTGATGGGTAGCATGTTCCTCAACGTATAGTTGAGCAACTTAGCGTAGGGCTGAGAGAGCCATATAGCGGTGCCGTATATCATGGCCCTTCCTATAACATCTGGATATTCCTTGATCTCAGAGGCTATGTGCTTCAGCACGGCTCCCGGAGATATAGCTATCGGAATGGTTACTCCAGGCCCTGCTCCCATTATCTCAAGCTTTACCTCAGGAGATATCCTTACCTCCTTTAAGGCCTCTCCCAGAGCCATTAGGCCTAGGTAGACATACCTGGCTAGGAACTGAAAGCCTATTATGCTAGCTACCAGCCCTGAGAACTCTACCAGCTCTCCCCTCGATCTGCCTCCCAGCACCCTATCGTACAGCTCCTTGAACCACTCTTCGGCTCCCTTCCCTATCTGCTCTATTACGCTCTTCAGGATCTCCATTACGGGAGCGTATATCGACTTCCCTGCCTCCTTTATGAAGCCGACCAGTCCGGTAGCCGCTCCTGTAATGGCTTCGTATAACAGCTTAGGTATTCCCATTACGAAGTTTACGATAGCGGATCCCACGGCCTTTACGGCATCGCCCAGCCATCCTATAAAGCCCTGTACGGTGCTGGTAAGCATGTTCCAGGCCCATTCGAGTACGGAAGATACGTTCTGCTGGATCCACGTCCATATCCCCGAAGCCCATTCCCCTATGGTTTCGGGGATCTTGGTCAGCCAGTTAGCTATGTTCTGGAGCGGGTTCACGAACCCCTGCAGGGTCATGCTTATGTCCACGGCATGCCTTACGAGCCTGTTGTACTGCTCGGTGAAGAAGTCCTGCACCTTCCTCCAGAGGTCCATAAATGCATCTGCGAACTGGCTGAATGCGTTGGCTATGCTGGTATAAAGGAAGTTCGCAACATCCTGCAGGGATTCCCATATGAACTTGCCTAAGTTAGCTATCCCTTCTCCTATCTGGGATAAAGCCATGCCTATGGTGCTGAAGGCCTTCTGCAGGTAGGTCCATATCCAGTTCTTGAAGGTAGTGAAGGAGTCCACTACGGCCTCTGAAATCGCAGGTAAGGTAGTAGCTAGGTAGTTATACAGTTGCGTAAACGACGTAGCTATGGTAGCGGATACGGACTGTAGCCAATCGTAAAGCCCCTTTAAGGCGTTGAACACCGAGTCCACGATGGACTTGCCCAGGGATTCGATGTAGCTGTATACCTGCGTCGCTACCGAGCTCAGGGTGTTTATTATGTTGCCGAACACCTCAGCTATCTGGGACGCTATCTGGGATAGCTGAGATAGTGCGTTCCCTATGCTGGTATATATGGCGTTCAGTACTCCCAGGAGGGTACTTCCCAGGTTGCTTAAGGCTAAGCCTACCTGGTTAAATGCGGATTCGATGAAAGATCCCAGCTTGTTTAAGGATTCGAAGACGTTGCCTAATGCGGAGGAGATGGAATCTAAAAGCCCGCTTATGGTGTTAAATACGGATTCGATAAAGGACTTTAAGCCGTTGTAGATGTAATCCCTAACTGAAATTAAGAAGTTCTCGATAGCCTGTCGCACGGAGCTTAAGGCAGCTGAAACCTGGCCCCATAGCCAGGTTACGAGCTGGCCTAGGGGATCGGCTACTCCCCCTATTTCGTAATCTACCTCTACCTGTAGAAGATCATCAAATGTAAGGTCCTCTAAAGCGTACTCCTGATCTAAAATTTGTACTGCTACCTGGCTCATCTTAAACTACCTTTGATCTGCAGGTAGTTATCTATTATACGCTCTATTACGGGCCTGGGATCCTCCCTTTCCCTTAACCAGAAGTGAGCTACAGGAGACCTCCACTTTCCATCAATTATAACGTAGGCTACCATATATTCAGTTCTGCCAGAAAAAGTGCGGTAGGGGTTTACCTCCAGGATCTGGAGCACTACCCCCCTATGCTCATGCCTTTCTCCTGGCCTTACCAACGCCTACCCCCCTCTTCCTTAAATCCTGCAACTGATCTATGATCTTGGCTATGGATTTGGCCTTTTCGTATACCCCGCAGTTGTCCTTGTGGTTGCAGTCGCATGTAGCTACCTTAATTACCAGGGTAGTAGCTTCAGTCATGAGGTCCCTGATGAGCCTGTTTACCTCCTCTCCTTCAGGAGGTAAGGTTATTTCAGGCTTTTCTTCCTTACTCATCATAACACCTCCTTCTCAATCAGATCTAGTATTTCCTTATCGCATCCCATATTTATGTATTTGTCCTTGAGTTCTTCAGGAGTTAGGATATTTCTCCATCTCTTATATCGTCTATGTCCTTTATAGTACAGATAGCACAGTTGCTGAGCGTACGATATGTAGGCCATCCTGAAGTTCCCTGGTACTCCCCTTTCGTTTAACAGCCTCTTGACCCTGTTTATAAGGTCCTGCAACTTAACCTGATGCTCTCCTCCCTTCCAGTGATATTTCTCTACCCTCTGCAACATGAAGGGCCTCTGGTTGAGCATTTCGTACTTAACTCCCTCGTATTCGAAGGACGTGGTCCCCGATCTCTTCATGAAGTTCCTTATCTTCTGATCCAGGTAATCTAATACGGCATCGGATGGCCTGAATCCCGTCTCGTAAAACCTGGCGTAATCGAACCTGCTGAAGTCCCAATGAGCTTCGTAAGGAGCCTCGGTTTCAAGTTCCTTAACTTCTAACCAGTTTTCAGGATCCCTTAACTGAAAGGTAGCGGTAGTAGAGGTGGGCTCCTTGAACTTGCTTACGTCGAATACCCCCATATCCCAATATCCGCAATCTAGGACCTTGCCCTCAACTAGAGCTAGCGTTTCCAGGATTCCATCTATGTAGTAATCCGCTACCCCTCTATCTATAAGGAACTTCCTGATCTGATCCCTAAACTTAAGGAATGCCTGGGACGTAAGCTTCCAGGAAGGGTGATCGTGAGATGTAGCCTTATACCTGAGATCCCATATTATGTTTTCCAGGCTGGTGTTGGTAAGTTGCTCTGGATCGTATACGCATTCCCCGTACTTGGTCTTTCCGTATATGGCCTTTTCAACGACCTCTACTTCAACGAAAACCGCAGGGGCCTCGATGTAGGGAGGAGCCAGCAACTTATCTATTATAGTAGCGTCGAATTCGGGAAACGGTATGTGGAAGCTGAGGCATAAGTGAAAGTCCAACAGAAAGCGGTAGAATACGTTGAAGCCTATGGATAAGTAGATCTCAGGGAGGATGGCCTCCCATCTTAACATGCTGAGCTCTATGCCTTTTTCGCTAGCTAGGTTATCCAGGTACCTTAGCTTTCTTTCTATAGGGCTTCTTCCTGACATGGATACCTATGTGCTTTAACAGCTTAGGATATATAAGCCTGTAATCCCATTTTAAGGCGTGCTCCCTAGCCTTGATGCAGTATTCGTTATATTCATCCTTCTTGTTCAGGTAAACGTCTATAGCGTAATCTATCATATCCGCCAGGAACTCCGGAGGGTACTCGTGAAATACCCAGTACTGCACATGTCCCTGATTGACTAACCTCTCCTCTACGTAGTCGAATACGAAGTTGAAGTCCTTGCTTGAAAATTCGGAGAGAGGAGGGAACCAGCAGTGTATTACGGGCTTTCCTACTGCGTTGGCCTCTAAAACAGGCAGGCCGAATCCCTCCGATCTACTGGGAAACACTACGTAATCGCATGCTGCCATCAGGCTGAGTACATACTGGTAATCCCTCGATCCGAACATGCCTATCTGCACTACGTTCTCCTGCTTGAAGAGCTCCTTAGCGTTTGGATCTGAGTGTAAGAGTAAAACGTACTTATCCTTACTCCTTTCGTTGACCAGATCTACCGCTCTAGATAAGGTTTGAAGGTTCTTCCTGGGATCGTTCCTGCCTACGTATAAGATCTTAACCCTATCTCCGAACTGATGATCCAAGGTCCTTCTAGTTAAGGAGCTCAGCTCCCTGGCCTTATCGCATAGGTCCATGTCTACGGCATGGTGTACCACGTCTATTACCCTCAATCCCTGCCTTTCCAGGCATTCCTTAGTGAAGTTGCTGTTAGCTATGTAATCTAGCTTGGGCATGTTGCTGTTGTAGATGTTGGCCTTAGTAGGTACGCCTTCTATCGTAACGTAAAGGGCCATGGGCTTATGAAATCTGAGCTTGTTCTCAAGCATTACATAGGTATGGCCTGAGAGGAAGCTAACGGTAGCAAGGGTAAAGTACAGGAAGCCGTAGTTATCGGGATCCCTTAGGTCCTGAAGCCTCAAGCAGCTCTTAAGCTCGCATTCGTATCCTGCCTTCTCTACGAGCTTCTTTATCATATTTGCCTGGTTAATGATGCTGCTGGCTATTAAAGGAACTATGATTACCCTCATAAGCTTACTAAGCTTATGAAAAAATAAAAAAATTTTGGAGATCCTGGAAGGTTATGTATTACGCAGTTTAGTAAGCAGCTGCTCCTATTACCTTGTATATGATCTGATCTAGGATGCTTGGATCTAATCCCAGCTCAGTGAACTTGCTCTTCTCAGCAGTAGCTATCTTCCTCAGGGCCACTCCGGAGTTGTGGCCCATAGCTCTGATTAAGGCCCTAGCGAAGTTGAGGTATGGAACTCTAAATACTCCCACTATTCCGTTCTGATCTAGGATCTCTCTAACAGCTAGCTCCTTGTCCACTATGAGCTTCTGGAGCTCTTCCTGGCCATCTACCATAGCTGCCTTCCTAGCATCGAACTTGCTCCTTACTACGTCTGGAATTACCGCTAGCTCGTAGTTCTTTACCCTTTTATCGTAGTTCCTGTATGGCATTTACGACATCACCTACCTCAATATTAGGAGAACCTTTAAGTATTTGAATTGCGTGAAAGAACTGAGGGGTAAGTTAGTATTGGTCAGTAATACTGACTTTGAGCGAGAATACTACAGGATTTTGGGATATGAAGCTGAAGAAATTGAAAAAATTATAGAATTTAAGCGTAGATGGAGAAAAGCTGTCAATATTTTGAGACGCTTAAAAAATTATGCACAGGGCTACTTAGAGGACTACAGGATAGAAGCGAAGGAGAACTTTACCAGCAATCCCTTAACCGTTACGATAAAGGTGTACATAGATATAGGAGAGGAAGGAGAGAAAGAGGAGAGGTCCAATTAAAAGGTTATATTTTGCTAATTTCGTAACTGCGATATGCGGAAGAAGGACGATCCGGTAGATATAGCCAAGAACGATCTTCAGTTTAAGATATGGGTTATCGAAAAGATAAGCACTCACGACGCATATTTTAAGATCCTAATTCCGTTAATAGTAACGCTTATAGGCTTGATATTGGGATTGTACATCAGATGATCGAAATATTACAGGGTATATTAGGAGGAGTAGCTAACGGAGCGATAGTAAGCCTATTGGGATATGCGAAAAGCAGTAAAGTGGAAACTTTCGATCCCAGAAAAGCTGCTCAGACCGTGATCGTAGGAGCTGTTATAGGGGGTTTTGCGGGATATTACGGATGGACCTATCAGCAAGCCTACGAATGGGCTAGCAGCATGGGGATAATAACCGTAATAGAATACGTGAAGAAGGCGATACTCAGGAGGATGAAAAAATAGGGGTTATCTCCTCTTCCTTAACTTCTTGTAGATGATACTGTATATGAGAACTGGAGATAGAGCTATGCCTAGGCCTAGGAGGAAGGCTAGGCTAGGGTAGAGCAGGTAGTACATCATTAAGCTGAAGAGCTTAGTTAAGGGATCCATCTTTATCGACCTTCATATCATATCCTTAAGGACCATAGCTATATAAATGTTTAGCAAAATGTTTATATAGTAAGTTAGCTTACTTAGGGGTATGAGAAGAAAGTTAGTAAAGGTAGGAGAAGTGAAGTTAAGGAAATCTAGCAAAAATAACAGGAAGTTCTCCTATGAGATAACGATTCCCAGAGAAGTCTTATTGTTCATAGATCTAAAGGAGGGAGAGAAGCTGAGCGTTTACGTAGATCAGAATAAGGAGGAGGTAGTACTAAAGAAATGACGTCTCCGTACATTAAGGGCAGGAGGATAGAATACAGGTGTAAGGAGTTCCTTAAGGGAATGGGAGTAGGGCTAATAGCTAGATCCAGTAGGTCCTTGGGACCGGCTGATCTAATTGCGTTCTTTCCCATGAAAAGGGAGATATGGTTGGTACAAGTTAAGGGATGGAAAAAGCCTCCTAGTAGATCCAGGATCAAGAGGGAGTACCAGGTACTTAAGGAGCTTGAAGGGACCTATCAGGTAAAGGCCTATGCGTTCGTTAAGCGTGGAAACAAATACGTATTTGAGCCAATTAGCTAACTGGTTAGCAAAATGTTTATATATCTTTTTTTCTAACCTTATGTTGGGGGAGAAGATGGGCAGGATAAAGCTCTTGGAAATAGGAAGGCAGGTTAAAGTCGTACTTAAAACTTACCGGTACTCAAGGATGTATGAAATCGAAAGAGTTCTTAGACCTGCTAACCTACCTCTAAGGATCGATTACGAAGCTTTTGAGAACTACGTCAACTACCTCAAGAGGAAATATCCAGAGAGAAAATATGAGTTAAGGGAGAGGAAGATTAAGGGCAAAAAGTATTATGTAATTTGGAGGAAGGACGGATCTAAGTTCAACGTTCCGATCTACTACAGCATCGAAAAGGGCAAATTTTACGTTCCGAAATGGTATTACAGGAACAGGAAGAAACTAACGATGTTCATAGTACATAGAACGCTAGGAGCTTTAGGTGTTGAATGGGAGAAGGTTCAGGAGAACTAACTTCATTTTTTCCTCAGTTAGCAAAAGGTTTATATAACCATATTTTTATTGTTATTTAGGGGGTAGAGGGAGCAGAGAAGCGTTAGCAAATAAGAAAGTTTGAATCTCCTCAAAGAATTGAAAGATTTGCCTCTGCAGATCCCTCTACCCCCGCTATCCCTTCTTAACATCACGATCAAGCAAGGCATTACCCTACTTCATGTTGTCTTAGTTTGCTAATTGGTTAGCAAAAAGTTTATATAACCCCGGAACGTATACCTATACGGGTGGGAGCAGATGAGGCCCAATTTCAATTCCAAATTCAATTCCAGGATGAGATATACAGGTAGTCCTTCTATTTTTCCCATTTCTTTCAGGCCCAACCCCAGATCAGGTTGGGCCGTCATCGTATTCGATCTTGAGGGAGGTCATGTGTACCTCCCCTCCTTATGGGACATCGAGGTGGTTTAGATGACCAAGGAGGTAGTCGTAAAGGCAAGGGATTGCTACGTTCTGGAAAGGCTACTTAACAAATTACAGTTAGCCCAAAAGGTTGGCGACATTGAGGTTAAGTTCGTAGACTGGACCAAGAACGAGGTTGAACTCAAGCTAGCTAAGCCTGAGTACATGGGTTGGCTAGAGAATTTGGTAGCGGTATGGAACAAATACTTAGGCAAAGGAGCGTTGGAGGTGATCTAAATGTTCTGGGAGAAAGCAGTTTCTAAATACTCCGACGTAGATCATCAAATAAACTACATCTACCTAGCGTACTCTATAAAAAGCGAAGATCACGAAAGCATCCTTAACTTGCTAATCAAGAGGTATGAGCTAGATGAGGAAGAAATCAAAATACTTAAGATTGCATTGGATTACGGATTCGCATCAAGTGGTAAAGTTTCTAGGACTTTACGAATCTCACATCCAACTGCTAGGAAGAAAATAATAAGGCTAGCAGAGAAGCTAGGGATAGAAGATAAGCTGAGGAGAACTCATACTAGGTTTTCCTGGTACTGCATTAACCGTTCAACCCTTATCGATCTAGCCCTCTCCCTCCTTTCCTAATTCTTTTCCCCCTCCTATTTTTTTCAATTCTTTTTTAATGGGATGAAGCCCAATTTAAATTCCCAAAATGAAGTAATAGTTTCTCCGACTCCAGTCTCCGTTAAATGCATTCTCGATCACGGCTTTATAAAGAGAAAGAGAGAGGAGTTCGGAGCTACTCATTATGAATTTCAATTCAGGCAACCCTATTCCGTTAGGAACTTGTCCTTTCCAGTAATTAAGTACGATGAAGAGGAGCTTCCTGAAAGGGCGGTAGCTAGCGTCTTCAAGGAACCAAGGAAGTACTGGAGCGTTTCAAAAGGAAAGGAGATCAACTCTACCAGGTTAATAGTTAAGTTAGAAAAGCCCAAGGTTCCTATCGTTAAGCCCAAATATGTTCTAGCTCTTATCGCTATCGAAGGCAAGAACACGTTTAAATCAGGGAAGTGGATAGAAAACGAATTCTTAACCGAAGGGGAGCCATTATTCAAAGCTACGGCTACTAACGTATCTAGGACGGGAGCACATTGGCTGGACATAGCTATCATCATAGCTCCTAAGGTAATCGTGAATTCAAGGGGAAACACCCCTTGGGCCAAAGGGGAAATTGTACTTACACCGTGATCTGCCATGAAGATCAGAATTGATGAGGAGAAGAAACAGATCTCCTTTATTTTTTCTTTCGAAGAGATAGAATGGCGAATCAAAGATATTATAAGGAGCGAAGAAAGTGATTGGTTAGAATACATTATTACATACACACTGAAACACGATAAGGAACTCAAGGAACTGATCAGGAACAAGATAAGGTTGTACAATGTAGAAGAGCTCATTAAGGAGGTAATTAATGAATGGCTGAGGGATAACGTAAGGTTTGAAGAACGACTTTACCGAGAAGTTAAGGACCGCATCCTCAAAAAACTCAACCTAGCTTAGTTCCCCCCTCATCTTTTATTTTTTCATCAGCGTTATGATACTTCATCATTAGGGCTTTCTTCCCTTCAGCTATTTCCTCCTTCATCACATACATAAGTAAAGCAACTTTTGCTTACTTAAGTATTGCAGTATTTACTTAAAGCAGTACCGTACAATCGTACGATACTTAAATACTGCTTTAATGATCTAAGCAGAAGCTCCTTTAAGTAAATAAGCAAAGCAGTTTTTACTTAAGTGTTGCTCCTTTCCCTAACTATTAAGATCTCGTACTCAGGGGTATGCTCGTAAATGTACCTCTGTATCTCCTTAGGATTATATGAGTCAAACACGATCCTGCTCATAGCGGTCTTTGGTCTAAGGGCGAACGAGTGATTGCAGAAGGGACATCTGTGCCTCTTGGCATAGAAATCGCTAACCGACAGCATGTTGCAGTAGGGGCATTTCACTACCGCATACCTCATTACAGCTAACTTTTTATATAAATCGTTATATAAATTTTTATATAATGAGCCCCAGGATCAGGCTTAAAGACCTCGTTCTGCTGATGATAGGGGATAAGGCAGTTGATCGGATCAAGCTCGTTTACGGAACGTTCATCTTGAGCAGGGCGTTAGGTAGGAAGACCAGGATCTCGGATGTTAAGCGTGTCATCAATCGGATGTTGAAGGAGGGCTTGCTTTTGTCAGCGGGAATGAAGAAGACGGAGGAGGTGTAGGATGAGGGTCGATTACCAAACGGCTAAACGTGCTATAATAAGGGCGTTGAGGAAGCCGAAAAGGTATGCGGAGCTGTACGGCAACGTAAGCGATGTAGTTGGTAGCGTAGCTACGTTCTACAAGGTAATCGGGAGGCTTATAGATGAAGGACTCGTAGAGAGGGATCCCGCAGGCAGGAGGTACCGCCTAACCGAGAAGGGCATGATAGAGCTCTGCAAGGAGGATGCGGTAGAAGCACTTGAAAGGCTGTTCGACAGCCTGGATTGCCTGGATCTCGCTATACAGGTAAAGAAGAGCGTATGCGATCTGGCCAGCACCTTCAACAGGTCGATGGTGGAGCATCTATGGTAGCTACGTTATTCGTTCCCTGTAAGGAATGCGGAAAGCTGGATAACCATAAAATAGTAGACGTCCTGCTAAGGAACGAAGATGACAGGCAGGTAAGGGTGTTCATATGTAAGTGTAGCAGCTGCGGTAAGGTATTTGAGGCATTAAAGGAAGCTTCGTAATGGGATCATGAGGATATACATTTACTACACCGATATGAAAGGGTACCCTTTCAAGATAATTCCCATGTTTAAGGTAACCGATGGTATATCGTTCGATTTTCAGCATTTAATAGTCGATTCAGGGGTTAACAGGTTCTTCAAGATCGAGAGGAGGAAGGAATATCCTGAAACCTACCTGGAAATGTATCCCGTTTTAGCGGAGAAGCTAACCAGGAAGTACGGAAATAAGGTATGGATCGTTATACCTGATTATCCAGACGATTACGAGCACAACAGAATACAGGATAACATGCGGAGGACCTTAAGGAACGTGGAGCTTATGATCGATCGAAAGGCAAACTGGATAGTTCCCATACAGGCCAAGTGGAACGATATAGAGGAATTTAAGGAGGCCTGCAGAGAATACAGGGATCTTATAGGAGATTACCCCAGGATCGCTATAGGAACTCTATGTACCAGATCCAGGAAGGACTACGCTATTAAATGCTGTAAGATAGCTAGGAAGTTCTTTCCCGATTCCTGGATTCACGTATTCGGTCCCAACATAGCCTGGCTAAGGCATATAGCTCCTTACATCAATTCGATAGATAGCGTAGCTTACCACTATCCTCCTCACGGAGCTAAGGGAAGGTTCAGGGAAAAAGTTAAGGAAAACTGGATAAGGATATGGCTTTCTAAGGCAAATGGATATCTATCCGTCTGGAAAGGACAGCAGAAGCTGTTTTAGCTTTCGAAAGCTGATGCCTACGGTTACGAGCGTAATGTGGCATCCTAATCCGGAGTTAAGGGAGAGATGGTTAAGGGAGTACGGTAAGGACCGCTTTTCCTTTGAAGAGGCGAGGGAGGCTCAGAGCTTTCCCGAATCCTGGAGCTTTCCCCCACAGAAGGCCAAGAGGTGGAAGTGGTTAGCAGAGGCCTTTCCTCCGAAGGTAGCCCTCTATCTTTTCAGCAAATATGTGAAAGGAAAAGACCTGATCCTTCTAGATTTGTTTGCTGGAATCGGAGGATGGAGCTTAGGGGCTGTATGGAGCGGAAAGTTCAACAAAATAATTATGGTTGAGAAGGACCCTGAAAAGGTATCTCATCTATGGGAGAACTTCAGGAGGTTGGGAGCAGGTTTCAGGATCATCTGCGGTGATGCAAGGACTATAGATTGCGATTTCCACGTTGATGTAGTAGCTTCTAGCCCCCCATGCGAGGATCTCTGCATGCTGAGGTTCTTCAGCTACAATTCCATAAACAAGGGCACCGTTTCCCTTACCCTGTTTACTATGGATCTCGTAGAGAAGCTTAGGCCAAAGGTAGCATTTTACGAGAACGTGTACAGAATCCAGCTTAAGGAAGCTTTGGAGAAGAGAGGATGGGAGACCTACAGGTTCGATATGTCCGAAATAATACCTCAGAAGAGAATACGTTTAATTGCGATCAAGAAGTTTAAAGGAACTCCCTAAGCCTCATAAACCTTAAGCAACTAAGTATATCTTCATCCTCAAACACTACGTTTTTCGCTTCATCGACCTTTTTTCCACATACCCTACAATTGGTTAAATAGGGTTTAGGAATTCCTATGATCCACATGTATCCGCAGTTTTTACACTTAACTACCTTAGCCAACTCGATATCTTATTCCCCTTGCTTAACATATATCCCTTACCCTGAAAACGCTTATTAATGCTAACTGCGTTTACCTATCCTACATGCGGGCAGGAGCTCCGAGGCCGAGCATAAGATATCCACCGGAGTTTAAAGTAGCAGCCTGGAAATTGTACAGGAGGGGGGTTAAGACTTACGTTATAGCTAAGGCCATCAACTGCTCGACCAAGACCGTATGGACCTGGATAACCAGGATCGCAGGAACTAAATTATCTAGGAAGGGCTACAGGCGGAAGTATCCAGCTGTATACTACGGGCCCTTAGAGCCGCATCTTAAGGGAAAAATAAAACGGAACGGCAGGTTCTTTATACAGTTCACCATACAGAAAGTCAGGCAGGTATTCGTTAATATAGAGCGATGGATGAACGCTCTCAAGCGGAGATTAACGCTGGAGGAGCTCCTGGCAGCCATAGAGGGTGAGGAGCCCCCCTAGCCTATCAGTACTAACTATAGCATAATAGCATATGAAAGTACGTACGTATGTATTACTTCCTTACTGTATGGCATAGCATAGCATATATAGGAATATTCATATATTCATAAGATTATTCCTATTGGAATAATTTGATTAAGGAGGGCGTGCGTGCGTCATCTTTTATTTTTCCCTTTAGCGGAGGGGGAGGACCCGAAGCCCATGCTTCACATCACGTCTTAGGCATTTGAGGAGCCGTGATCCACGCCCCCATTCTCGTGATCCTGGATCTCGTCCTGAGCTTCCCCTATTCCTCGATAGGGAATTCCGAGCTTCCGGAAAATCGGAAAATTTAAATAGGGGGCATGCGTAAGTTAAGGGCGATGAACGGCATCCAGGAAATCAAAAAGGAGCTCGACATCAGGACCAATCAGGTATCCAGGATCGTAAAGGAGATCGGAGAGAAGCTAGTGCTTCCAGGGGTAAGCGTCGACAAAAAGGTAACCTTTTACAGCAACACCTTCAGGGACGGTAGCTTTATCAGGGCCAACTACCACTATCTCACTTTTGATGAGCGATTTATCGTAGGCGGAAATACTAGCTATTCAGGCATGCCTGATTGGGAGGATACCATTCCTGAGTACCTCAACTGGGCAAGGAAGGAGAAGACCAAGCATGCGTACTACCAAATAGTCCACGGCCTCATGCAGGCGATCCAGGAGCTCCTCCCTGAAGTACTTAACCAGGCTAAAAAGGTAATATCGGACATGGAGTACTTCAAGAAGCAACTGATAAACATAATACAGACGGCTTAAGCCCCGGTTCCCCCCTCCTATTTTTTCTTTATTTATTTTTTATTAAATCTGATCAATTTAAATTAACTTTATAGCTGGCCTAGATCGGCATTTAAACCTTAGTTGCATGTCCGCATTACTGCATGTCTTGCTGTCATCAAGTATTGGGGCATATTCACATCTTACCTAAATTATTCATATCGGAATAATTCCTCTAATCATAAAATTGGTAAAATTGGAATAAAGATACGGTAATACCATTTCCTCCCTGGAATTTATATACTGGTAACACCCTATCATCCAGGATCCTCCTTTTACAGTAATACCATATTTAACTCATTTCATAATTTAATTCATTATTTAACTTATATATGATATTTAGATCCGGAGCTCCAGCATAAGTAATCTAATTATAGCTAATCATGGCAGCACTTAGCTAAACCTACCCTGCCTCCTACCTTGCCTTAGCTAATAGATCAAGCAACTAGCCAGCACATGTCATCGAGGAACTGCTCATATTTTTTAGCAAACCGCCCAGCAAACTTTATAGCAAACTTTGGTACACATAGTCAAATAATAAC
>Ga0190313_1000660_pt1 | contig 20172 bp, 34 predicted proteins | sample 4870071011_MG_FD_169989 | JGI IMG/M metagenome (GOLD analysis project Ga0190313, IMG submission 169989) | Hydrothermal vent sediment bacterial communities from Southern Trench, Guaymas Basin, Mexico - 4870-07-10-11_MG | ecosystem: Environmental > Aquatic > Marine > Hydrothermal vents > Sediment ...
CTCCCAGAATTCACGTGGTAACCACATCATGTACTCACCTCAGGAGCTCAATGAATCTCCTATACAGTCTCCTGTAGTCATACTTTGCTCTCCACTCAAGTCTCTTGCTTATATCAACTGGTTTTTTAAGTGCCTCAATCATCTTCTTCATGAACTCATCCATGTTCCATGTTATCTTAGGTATCACATAGCTGTACCTAACACCCATGTACCTAACCTCGTACCTTAGTCCATGTTCATAGTCGTGGTATGCCTCTACCCAGAGAACATCATCACGTGGCAAATACTCGTTGAATGGTTTCACATCAGGTACAACAACATTTAAACCAGCTATGTAGCTTTCAAGTGTCGTTATTCCAAAACCCTCATAGTAACTGACCTGTATGTAGACTCTTGCAGTGAGTACACGCTCGTAAAGCTCCTTCTCAGTCAACGTAGCTAAGTCATAGTCAACAGTTACATTACTTGGAAACTGAACCTTTTCCCTAAGTAGGCAATTACTCATGACTCTAAACCTATAGTCAGGCATTTTCCTACACAACTCAACCAATCTGTCGAATCCTTTTCTCTCATGGTACAGGCTGTAGTAAATAAAGTGGTATGGCTTATCCTGTAGAACCTGTGGATACCAAACACTTGTATCTACACCATGTGGTATGGGTTCCTCAATGTTTTTCAATCCATAGCTTTCAAGCACTGCCCTAGCCCAGTTACTATTTGGTACAAATCTGTATTTATACTCAACACCCATGAACCAAAGCTTAACAATGTTTCCCCTCAGCATTACACTTGGTGCATCAAAGTACCAAATAACGTACTGTGCATATGGTGTAATAGCCCTAAACATTTGAAGTATGTCACCTACAATAATCATGTTCCTATACATCCTAAACCTATGCACAGTGCCAGTGAATGGAATGACCTCAACGTTAAAACCATTGTTTCTCAAAACCTCAGCTATTTGGTTACTGATCTTCGACCAACTGTATGACCAAACTGGGTAAACAACTGCAATACTCATGTTCTCACCCTATTTGAAACGTGTAGTGTATAACAAGTTGCTCATATGGATGCACAGTAATTGGCTCACTCAATACATCACGCACAATAAGTAACCACTTGTCACGTGCAAGTCTGTAACCTCTGTCAACAACATAATGAGCAACTATGCCACATTCCCTAACAATTACATCTGAGTCACTTAGGTTCTTAAATGATCTCTTCACATATATGTAACCTCTCTTATTCACGTAATCAACCTCGTAACTTACCTCGGAGTTATCATAGTCTAATTGTCCAGTTCCTGTACCATGTGTAATTTTCTCACTTAAACTTGTGTCATCTGGTGTTACAGGCATTGCACCACTACCAACAACAATACCAAACCTATCGTCATTATCAGGTGCATTTATTCTCGCACGGAACCCACGTTCATATGGATAATTCGTCCAGTCTGGATTAACGGCAAGTGTTAACCAATCATATAACATCCATCTAAAGTTTGACAATATGCATTTTGATGGTTGCTGAAGCACTAATTCACCATTTTTGAAGATTTTTAGAAACACTTTAACTTCCATATTCACCACCTCAGAAGTGTAGGTATATGAAGTAATCAACATACATCATACGTCCCACAGGTAGTGTAAATGTTGTAGGTAACACACACCTACTTATTAGGAATTTTGAATCACCTATACATGGTGCTCGTTCAAATGCTACCAACCCAACCTCATTAATCACTATGTCACTTGTTCCCCTGTTCTCAAACCATCTCCTGATACGTATCACATGTCTTTTATTTTCCTCGTCGTATCCCAGGTCTTCAACCTCTGATGAACCGTAAAAAATTTGGTTCGTGCCTGTGCCATGTGGATACTTGGCAATTAAGTTGTAGTTATCCATCTTCTCTTCCTCACTTGATGCACCAACTATAACTCCATAACTATCGTCTCCCTCAGGTGCAACTGTATAAAGTATGTAAATTGTTGCACCCCATTTACAGTCCCTTGACCCACCACCTATTGTACATTCTTCACCATCTGTACACACACCTGTTATGTATTCTCCAATGAACATACTGTAGAGGAATCGTATAAAGTTTTCAACAAATATATCTGCCGGTGCCCTAACTTGCTCAGTATTGAACAGTGGTGTTATAACTACCTCGGATTTGATTTCCATAACCCTCACCAAATTCCTTAAAACCCGTTTTTAAACCCTACGTTACTTGCGTGATTGATAATGTGTAACTAACTGAGTCACTGTATCTACATAGTGGCGATACTGCAACACCCTCACTCACCTTCTCAGCCTCACTAACAACATACTGTGTACATAATGTTGCAGTAACTTCTGGACTTGGTATCCTCTGTACATACGGTACAGTTGTGTAAATACTGTAACTAAATCTGTAACTTGTAGATGATGTGTAGCTTAACGGTACTGGGTATCCAACACCTATAAACAGTTTGTAACTTACCTCATCCCTGTAGTAAATTGGTACAGGTGTACCAACTGTCACAGCAATGAAGTACATTGAAGTATCACCATAGCCATACCTGTAGACATATTGATACACCCTGATTTGGTAAATGTCACTGACACTGTATTGTAGTGCTACACGTGGTATCCTAAGTAATAAACTATACCTTGTACCTACCTTGTATGATAGTGGTGTCAAAGTAATAGGTGCTTTAATATACAGTTCATAAAGTGGGAAGTCAATGTAGCTAAATGTAATTATGGTTGGTGTAACTGGCTTGGGAATTGGTGTCTCCTGTATGATTGGGTATGCAAGTTCTTTACACACTCCAAAACTGTACATTACATGTACCCAAGCTTCACCAAGTAGTAAACCACCTGCAAACGTGCCAACAAGTGCAAGTATGAATTTCCAAGGCTTGTCAAGGTACTTACCGATGAACCTCGGCAAGTGCCTGTAGCCGTAGTACGTTAAGTAACCAGCTATTACAAACCTGTAAATTGGTATGATGTATTGGCAAATGAAGTCATGTACTGCAACTAACGTGTTTCTAAGTGTGGTTACCCAAAATGTATACACTGGTACCACAATGTTACCAATTATCCACTTGATTCCTTCAAGTATCCACCACCAAACATCTGCTATCCACTTCAAACCAATTGTTAACCTACCCCATGGAGTGTCTATTCCCCACTCAGGTAACACATTCCTCAACCACTCAACACTGTTGCTTTGGTATTGACTAAATGCATCAACTATTGCCTTTGTTGTTGTTGGAAGTGCCTTAACCATCTCATTCAGTTGCCTAACACTCCAACTCAGTACAATGATGAATGGTGTAAAGACCTCAGGCCTCATTAAAATCTGCAATGTTCTCCAGATGTACCTAGCTACTGACTTAACTGCATCACCAATCGTACCAAGTACACTACCTAATCCACTGCCAACTGCACCAGCTAGGAAAAACGCCATACCCCTCACCTTTTTAAAACCTAGAAGGGGTTTTTAAGACGTATGGCGTCCCCAATCGATGTCAAGAAGTTGCTTAGTGACAGTGGTGTTGTTGATATACAGTTTGACCAAAATGAGGTACGTGTATTCATTGACCTCCAGACACTCATTGAGAAATTCGTTGAGTATTTGAGAACCATTAATAAAATGGTTATTAACTACGATGTTGATTATGTAAAGAAGAGGATTGTTTTGAAGATACCTGTATCAGAACTACAACGCATAGTTACTCAACAGACAGGCTTGTCAAGTGTCAAATTCTTTTAACATCTTTCACAACCTCCTTCTCAATAACTAACTCCTTTTCTCTACATTCCGGATCCTTGCATTTAAATATCTGTATCTTGACTCTTGTTTTAACTGTTGCACTCATGTTCCCACCTAGAACGAACTTGGTACTTGTAACGTTACTTCAAGCACTATTTGATACGTCACATTTGCACTCAATGACTGACCTATGTCACCAACTTCAACAGGTGCAATAACGTACAATGTTGTGTCTATTGTCTTCTCTGCCTCAAATCTAACCCTATCAAGTGTTATGTCACTTGGTGGTGTTATTTGACCAGTGTACGTCAGTTTCTTCGCTGTTTCACTAAATTTAATCGATACATTACTCAGGTCATATCTATTTCCTGCAGTGTCCCATGCCGCACCAACCTTGTCACATCCCGTAAAGTCATAGTCTGTACAGAAGTAACTAATTGCTAATGCTGTCGTTGATAAATATGGATCCGTCCTAACAGTTGGCATGTTTCACCACTAATACTCCCCATCGAAAAACCCATTTTTAAAACTTTCGAAACATACCAAAATGTAACAAAGGTAACACATTTTTAAAACAGGGAACATGAAAAAACATGTACATTTTTTGAACCATTTATGTACCTAACATGAACCACATTACCCTCAAAAACAATTAACAAACCCTTTGTTACAAAAATGTTTTCATTTTTTAAAACCTTTACCTTACCAGTACCAGTAAGTAACAACCTACCGTTTCTAACAAATGTACCATTTACGTAACAATTCTCAAGAATCAACACATGTCGTAGGTTTGACGGTGTTTCAAACATTGGTTCACTTCTGTAACATTTTTTGTATCAAGTCTTTTAACTTATCAATGTTTTCATAACCAATGTAAACAACAAGTCCCCTTGAGTCCTTTGGTTGCACAATCCTGTACTCTTCTTTACTTGATGCAACTAAGTTACCAGCTATTCCACTCAAGGCACCGAGTGCAACACCAAGTACCAAAGTTTGTATATTTGTCTCAATTTCAATGCCGTAAACAGGTGCAACAAGTACCCAAATTGCTATTGCACTGATTATCAACATTGCAACAATTGAGGCAACAAGTACCGCGTTAACCATGCTCCCACTCGATTAAACATTTTTGAAACATGTTTATAAACCTTTCCCCATTCCCTGAAAATCCACTTAATGTACCACATGTAGACAATAATCAACGCAATTAACACAATTATGATTAAAAACAGGATCAAAACTAGGTCAGCAATGATTCGATACATGGTGAATCACTTTGTAACAAATTCAACACTGAACAATTTTAAGAAGCCTGTTTCTGATTACTTGGTTCATTCCTGTTTTGTAAAATGATTTGTTTCAAGATCCTGAACTCTCCCTTAAGTATCATGACTTCTTTCAAGATGTAGAACAGGAGTGGTAATTGAATGGAGACAAGAGAGAGAATGATTTGAGTGAAAAAGAGTGTATCCATTTGACTCACCTAGAACCTAAATGGGAACCACTCCTCTTCACTTCTTGACCTAGCTGGTGTAATCTCAATTGACACCCTCATTTTCAAGTACTTCTCAACTATTTGTTGCAATGTTTTCCTTATTTCGTCCCATGCCTCAATCGGTAACGTACCTGGTACATCGATTTTAATTATGTACCTAGCCATAGTGACCCAAGTGTTACTCACCTATGAATGTTGGTAACATGTTAAGTGTTGAAATTACTACATCTGTTGCAACTTCCTCAGGTAGTCCAAGTCTGTCAACACCGTACCTAATAAACACTTCGTAAGGTATCTCATCTAGTCTCAATGGTCTATTGAGTGCCTCATAGCTTCTAACAATTTCTGCAACTACCTTCTGTATCAATGCTCTAACATGTCCAAGATCGGCAGTTGATATTACACCTGTATCAACGTATTCTCTGACAAGTCTTGGTTTCAAGGCGTGGTAAATTGTAGATGCTCTACCATGTATCCTCTCGTGTTTAACTAATGCTTCACGTGCTTCTCTAAGTGCTTCCTCAGGTGTTTTACTTGGATCATGTCTCAATTTAATTGATGCAATTCTATACAGTAACTTTCTTTTACTTGTAGATGTGTAGAATCTTGGTCTACGACCAACCATGGTGCACCACCCTACTCAGTGACTTCTACCTCAACCTTACCTCTGTAATACTCAATGATTTCAGGTAGTTTCTCAGCAATTTTAGCTCTACCTATTTCAACAATTAAATCAGCTACCTCATCTGGAATCCTATGTTTATCAAAGTATGCTCTTAAATCTGCTTCAGCTGTTTCGAAATCTGGTTCACCTGTTGTCATACCGCTTCTAATTGCCTTCATAACGAATTTCTGTACACCGCTTCTAACAAGGAACCACATTTTCCTATCAGTTAATTCACGTGCAGTATCTGGGTACCTGTTTTGTAACTCTTTCTTAACTGCATCATATACCTCTGAAGCAACTGACATTTTCATGTCCCACCTACCCTCGGTGTAAATAGATGCATCTTCAATACCCTTGACCAAGTCAGGTAATGCTTGTACAACAACGTCACTTAGTCCTGATAACATGTTTGCACCAATTTTAGCGGCTAGTTTCCTATGTGATTTAAGTGAGATACCTCTACTTGTGATTCTTCGTGGCATGTCTGACCCTCGGTGAATCCCCTACATCAGGGGTTTTAAACATAGCCCTAAGGTGGGACATTTACGTAACCATTAAGCATGTATGTACCCGTCTATGTACCTCCCCTACTCCAAGGGTTTAAAGACAGTGTCTAAAATTATACGCAGTTGTCTCAATTGTTCAACCTCTGTACAAATGTCACGTCTAGCAATGATTACACCTCTGTGTTTCTGCCAGTCAACAATCTGTCTCAGTCTATTGTTCCAGTATCGTTTCCACATTTCCCTCAACAATGCCTCACTAATTCCAAATTGTTTTATCTTTGTCACAAACTTTGTAACCATGTCCCTGAAACGTAAGGTAACATAATCACCTTTACTCTTGTTACAAACATCAAGTATGTAATTTTCAATAATTTCAACTGCTACAAATTGTTTCAACCTTCTCTCACTCTGAACCATGTTCAAACACCTCCCTAATTCTCTTCTTAACCTCTTCAGGTGCCTCAGGTGAAACCTCCTCAATCTTAACCTGTTTCTCAGGTTGCTTCCTAGACAATTGTATCAACGTGTATTGTCTCAATTTTGGTAATTGTCGCAGTAGGAACAGTTCAAAGATTTGCTCAGGTCTAGCGAATCTAATGGATTCACGCCTCAAAATCCTTGAAACTCTTGACAACAATGTTTCTAATGCGTGTTCCAACTGTTGACACTCACTTATTTTCTTCCTTAGGTTCTCTATGGCTTCTTTAAATTTTTCAAAGTTAATTTCTTCACCTGTTTCTTCAAAATTTCGTGACATAATTAATTCAAAGTACTTGTTTTGTATCTTTTGATACAGTTCTCTACACTCCTGCACTTTTTTGAACAGTATTTCAATTGATTCATCTACGTTCATATTCTCACCTCGAATCTAATTGCCATAAATGTTCTGTTTCCAATGTTCACAACTGCTCCCTTTACATCCAGTTTTTGCCTCACATTGTTTTTAACCTGTTTCTTAGCCCGTTCAACAAGTTTGTTAACAAGTGCATTCATATCAATTATGATTGTGAAACACTTCTCAGTTGCATCATAAAAAATTTCTTTGCCTACGGTTAAGTCTAGTTGCTCGGCAAGTTTTTGCATTGCCTCAATCCCTTGCCTTTTTAGTTCCTCACTTGAGACCATCGTGTTTACGTGGTTACGGGGTTTAAAAACCGAACCGCAATGGTTCATGAATTTAAGCCACTAGGTTTAAGCCTTGAAGCGGGTTTGAACCCACGAGGTGTGGCACATGGCTACACCAGTACCAATCAGTGAAGCAATTAGTCAAATGTTTAGTGCCGTAGTAACTGCAATTGTTAACATAATGTCTGCAATTGCACAATGGGTTGCTGAAAATGCACCACTAGTAGCAACATTAATAGCATCAGGCTTGATACTTAGTATTATTTTGACGTATGGAAGAAGAGTATTTGGAGCGCTTGTAGGTTGGTTCAGAAGAATCTTCTAACTGTAACATAGTGCGTATAAGTGCGTGTTAAAATAAAAAATCTGTTTCTTTTCAAACCCTCTCCCTTCTTTTCTCCTTCACATGTCTCATCAGTATCACTGTTACTAATTCACTCAGTGTTATCTGCATTTCTTTTGCTTCCTTCTCCAATCTCACCCTTAACCATCTCGGTATTGCCACACATAGTTTACTCAATTTACGCAACCCCTTCAATGACTTATACAACATGTCAAGTATTTTCTCAGTTGTTTCATTTTGAACCTTTGAACCAGTATACATTGAGTAACATTGTTTAAACGGGTAGGTATCTGTCTCACATACGACACATAGGTAATACTCAGTTAACTCAATGATACATAAGTCCTTTACCACGTATGAAACAGGTATATACTTCTTGTTACATACAACAATATCACCACCATATGTAAGTACGAGTCTATGCTTCAGTAATGTTTCCTCAAGTTTCTCCCTGTTAACATTAAGTAACTTAGCTACTTTTGACACGGAAAGTAACCTACCTAGCTCAAGGTCATTAACTGTCTCCTCTGTAAGTTCCACAGGTATACATTTCTCACTGTCAAAACACGTATTTGTTAATGTGTACGTTACTGAACCTGTTTTCTTCTGCCTACCCCTTTTAACGTATTTGAAACCTAATTGCTTAGCTACGTGTATAATAACATCTCGGTACATCACAGTTTGTAAATTTGGACTTAGTGACGTGATTATTTTTGCAGGTATGATAACAATGTTTCCAAATTGTTTAAATTCGTTACCAATCGCAACAAGTACATTAATTAACTCACTTAGTGTCTTTACCTTGCCACATATGTATAAGGTACATGAATATAACTTAACTCGTTCACAACTTGTTTTTAAACTTTTCAACATTTTTTCCTCACTTGTTGTATATGGTAACTTTGCCTTATACACCTTTACATTACCTGTGTCAATGATCAATGTCAACATATTGACTCACTTCATTGTACAGTTTTATAAGTAGGTAAACATGTTTGATCCATGATCTATGACAAAGATCATTGATACAACCTGGATCAAAGTAAATGACTTTGATGTCAGGTGTCTCATATTTACCACCTACCCTAATGATTGCCCATGTGTCAATTTTTCGAAGCCTCATGAAACCAAGTTTCAACTGTAAGTGATCAAACTCAGGCACATGTTTTCTAAGTTTCATGATCTCTGCATATGTCTTGTATGGATTGTACCAGAATTTACTGATGTAGATGTGGTAACCCTTAGACGTTTCACAAATCATGGGTATGTCACATTTTAAATGTTTCTTAATTGTTTCAATTATTTGTTGCAGTCTCTGTCTCGTCACTTTTTTATCAATGTCAAATGCATAGGTGTAACGTATTTGCAGTCTTTCATCCGGGTACATTAAGTAGATTCCAATTGTTTCAAGTGGTTTAACCCTGTTCTTCGTTGCTTTTCTACTCGGTGTGTATTTAAGCATAATTGGTTCACAGATCATTGCCTCACCTGAGGCACTCATGTTCAGGCTCTGGGTACCTGTGTGTTTCCCTCATTTGAGCACCTCTCCTTGACTCAGCTATGCACAGTCCCTTAAACTCGTTGTATAGACTTGGTGATACAACATCTGTGTCAATTATTTCCTCCCAGTCAATGAATATTTTAAACGCATTTGCCTCATGGTCATACATTGGTACACGTTCATTGTAAATATCCATTGTTTCTTGAATAACAGATTCGTAACAAATGTCAATGTCTTTTTCTCTACATGCAGTAACGTAGAAGTAACCATAGTTTAAGTAACATGCTAAGTCACAGAAACACCTAGTTGTTGCATAAAATGTGAAGTATGGGAATAAGAAGTGTTCACTTGGTTTCACAAGTCCTGTAACTACTTGACACCTAAGTGCGTAAATGTGCCAGAACGAGTAGAATCTACATGAGTACACTTGATCCCAAAAAACTGTACCGAATATGCCACGTGGCAGTAACATGTAACTCAATCCATTTCTATCAACAAGTTTCCTAATTTCGTCATATGCATGGTAAAAATCTGTCAATAATTGATTAATTATGACCCTGACTCTCCAAACGTAAACTCTCATTGTACCAACTGCTACATTGTATAACCTTGCCAATTCCTCAACTGTTCTCTTGTTACACAGATGTAGTAAAAATGAGTCATATAGCTCCACTTCTGTTCTTGTTGGTCTCCTACCAAACATTGACACGTAGTAATCAATGAAGTCCCTCCTATGTCTCCTAAAGAACCACATGATGTCATCATTTATTTTCCTCAGCTTAACAGCATGTAGTTTCAAAAAATCATCAACTCTGAGTAACAAGATTGGTAATGTAACATGTACATATTGTCTTTCTCTCTTTTGCTTCTCGAGTGCATTTATCGTACCTGAGACATATTGCCTAATGACGTCTTTGAACCACCCAGAGATCGTGTTTTCCTCAATTACCTTATATGTTTCAGACATTCTCTCACTATATGGTCTCATGTACTCCTCCTCAATTCTCCTGTACCTAGCATTTGTCATTGACTCACCTCGTATACACTGTGTTTTTTACAATTAACGTATTTAAGGACTTTACCTGGGTCATTGCATAGGTAGTAAAATGTACGTGCCTCATTTATGACACACCTAACAATGTACCTTTTGTTAAACTGTTTCGCTAACTGTGTCAAAAATGCGTTAATGTCAGCTACAAGTTGTGCAATGTGTTTCCTACGGAGTTTGTAAACGATTTCACCATCATAGTTACATTTTGTGATAAATGATGTAACATCAATTATTTCTGTTTCTGTCTTTACTTCCTTTTCTTTCTTTGCCGTTTCTTCAGTCCATGTGATTCCTGGTTTTGGAATGGGTTCCACATTTGTGTCAATTACTTTGTACCCTGAGTCAGTGACCTCTATGACAATGTATTTACCTCTCTTCATTTTTTCTCTAATATTCGCGATTTCATAAGGTGACATGTTTGATATGTATATTTGAATCAATTCCTTTTCCTTAACTATTGTTACATATCTTGGATCATTTTTAATATATGTTCCATATGGTTCAGTCTTTGCAACAGTTATCAATACATCGAGTATACATTGTATAATAACGTCGTCTGTGTTTAAAAATCTTGACATCATTACTCTTCTATGTATCTTCAATGCCTTCAACACGTTACTTAGTTTAACACTTATGTACTTAGGTGATACACGGAAATCTATGAACATGTTGATTCACCAAAAACACAATGTTTCCCTGTTTGGTATGTAAATGATGTTTTTAATTGTTTCACCCATGAAACAACATGTTAAGCATTTGTTAAAGTTGATACATTTGTAACATCTTTTACACACTAGGTAACATTCCTTGTGTATTGTGTTTAGTCTCATTATAAATGTTGGTATCTTGGACATAGTTTCTTCACGTGACATAGTTTACACTCCCACTCCCACTTCGGTGATGGTTGTTTTTTGAACCATTCCTCAATCATTTTAAATACTTCGTCCTCATTAAGTGGTTCAATTACGTACTCATATATTTTCGGTGGTACAACAAGTAGTAAAATACCTTTCTTCGTCTCATAAAGCCACATGTATAACTGTGTCTGTAACACATGGTGTGGAAGTGGTTCAGGTTTGTACTCCCCTGTTTTCTCCTTTTCAACATCTTGAAACTTTCTTGGCTGTGTCATGTATTTGATTTCAACAACTGTGTCATTTATCAAGAGGTCACATGTGCCACATATTGTGACTTCTTTTGAATTAATCATAACTGTTTTACATATTTCCTGTGGTTCATTGAACCCAAGTTGTTTAAACATTTGTAACAGTCCTTCATGTATTGCCTCACCAATAATCATCCTGTCTTTAATGTTGTCAAGCAGTAACACTACTGATGGTAACTGTTTCAAAATTTGTGACTTTATGAAACATTGTAACAATTCATGAATGTAGTAAACATCTTTTCTACGTCTCTGTACGTATTTGTTCACTGCATGAGTGATATATGATTGGTACAGGTATGCCTTCATGTTGATCCCCTTACCTTATGTTAACAAGTCTGATTCCTTTACTGTTTCTTCCTTCGACTCTGTTACTTCCTGCATTTTTGATTCTTCAAATGTTTCACCTTTTGTTTTCTGTATCATCTCTTTTACGATTTCTTCATCTATGTCACCTATTTTCACAATTTGAGCAGTTGCTTCATACAGTAGTTGTGAATCATCGATTCTGAACAGTGTTTTCAACACTGTGAATATTTTGTAGACATGTCTAAACACTCTTGATTCGTATGAAACTGTTTTACCCGTCTTTTCCTTGATTAATTTTGCAACAAGTGGTTTAAGTTTCGGTGCTTCCTTGTCAATATCGTTTTGTATTAGGTACACGAGGCCCCTGAGTACTGGTGTTGGTGCTGTTTGCAGTGTTAGGTACTGTGTAATTGGGTCAACTTGTTTCCTATACGTCACATATGTTAGTCTTGATGCTAAACCAACTGGGTTCACTTTCTTCACTAATTGTCTAACCATTGCCATGAGCATTGTTCTTGTGTCTGTTAACTCAGTTGTTTCAAAGAGTGATACTTGCTCTCGCTCCAGTATGTTTCCACTGAGCACAACTGTGAACATTTTCTCAATTGTTGCACCATGTCCTCTACTTCTAACCCACTTTCCCTGTTCCATACCTGTCATACATGTTGATATGAACTCTTCCCAGTCTTGCGGGTACTTTTCCATTGTTTTCTCTGCTTCATCAATTATGATACCATCGTACATTGATACTATTGACTCAGTTGTTTTTTGACGTGCATCATAGACAAAGAATGCTTTACTTGGTGGTTCAGTAGTGTAGTAGTAATTAACAACAACTGATGCTATTAGTGATAGATGTGTTTTACCTGTTTCAGGAGGTTCAAAAATTGCACAGTGTATTGGCTCATTTTCAACAATGTACCAAAACAGTAACTTTGGTAATGTGATTTTGATTGTTTTCTCGTTTGGTACAATACCAAGTAACCAAAGTTTCAACTCTATTGGTATGTATTTTTGATACAGTTCCTGTATCTTCTCTACTTTTGCCTCTGATACAAGTGGTTTAATTCTCCTAGCCACAAGTGTATAAAGTTGCTCCCTTCCCCTCGTTGTTAATTGTTTCTCTATTTCAAGTGCTGTTAACCCCTTTATGAGCCTTAATGCTGATCCATATTTCTGAATTAGTGGTGAAACAATTGCAAGTGGTATCCAAATCTCGAGTCCTGACTTTGTAACAATCATGATTCCTCTGTCGTAAATTGTGATTCTTGATGGTATTGTTACAAGTATTGTCTTTGTTATTGTTTCTTTCCGTTCTGGTTTTTTCTCTGGCACGGGTGTTTTTGGTTTTGTATCAACTGGTTGTAATACTAGTCTCGTGTACTCAAGTGCGTACTCCCTGTCAAAACCTAGCCTAATCATGTGTGCCAATTTATCAATTGGTATTTGTTTACCTGATTGTTTCATTGACACTAGTAACATTGCTATAACTGTTTTAATGTCTTTTGTGAATCTTCTACGTTCTGACACATCTAGTGACATTATGTACTTGTTAACCTCACTGATGTCTATGACAAATTGTTTAATGTCTTCCGGTATCTTAACTTCCTCAGACATGTAACACACCTCCTATGTTTGTTTCATTCCTCTGTTCTTGTATGAAGAAGATTTTAATTGTTTCAAATCCCTCAATTGGTAGTTCCTGTCCTAAAGTTTCATATAATGTATGTGGTACTTGTATCGAATGTAACCTGTTTGAAACAGCTATTACGTACCTGTCTTGACCAAATAATTTCACTCTAACGATTGCTAAACCTGTTACAATTGCTTTGCTTATGTAATCCTCATGTTTCTCAATAAGTTTAATCGTGTTTTTAATAGCTTCATCAACAGGTATCTTGTCAATTATTTCCCTGTAACCAACATCTGTCAACAATGTGTCTCTAATTGTTATGATTGATATGTCTCTGTTTTGTTTTTTTGTCTCGTAACAAATTGTGTACATTGTGTAGAACGTCCTTACATCAAGTATGTTCACAGTTCCTTTGAAGTCAAGTACTGCAAGTAGTGACATATTGAGGCAGTATACCTCTGGGTCATTTACCCACATTGTTTTGTATATTTGGTCAAATTTTGATACAATTTCCTTAGGTTTCATCATGTTACAACTCACCGAAGTCAATTTCTTCCTCTGTTCCCTGTGGCGCACTTGGTGGTGTTTGAGGTGTCTGTTGTTGCTGTTGTGTACTGGGTGGTGGAGGCGGTACCTTACTCGTTGTTACCTGTTGTGTACCGTCTAGGCAATAGACAACATATTGTTCAACAAGTTCCGCAAACCTCTTCAACCACTCAGCTAGTTGTAACACTTCATGTACATACAGTGTTCTCGCCCTCAATACTGTTGTGTTTCCTACTTGTTTCACTCTTTCTTGCCATGTTTGATTCACATCATAGAACACTATGTCAACAGGTATTCCAATTCTTGGCTCACCGTTTCTATCTCTACTGAATCTAAATGTGAATCTTAACACTGCCAGCATTCTCTGTCCCTTCCTGTCAAATATGTAGATTCTTGGATTCTCTGCCTCGAGTAACTCCCTAAGTAGGTTACAGTTCACCATGTTTACTCACCTATGACTTCCTCAATTATGTCATGTAGTTTCTTGAGTCCGTTTGAACCAACTTTCTCACTTAGTTTCTTCAGAACCACCTTGAAACAATATTCTTCAAGTTCATTTACTTCAATGTTTAGGATGAGTTTCCAAAGTGTTGCAAGGAATTGTCTCTGTGGTACCCTTGTTTCACTACATACCTGCTTCAATGCATCTAGGTGTGGATGTTTACCAATCACTTCCTGTGCTGTGTAACTCATTCTTTCTCACCTTCTGTTTCACTTTTTACTACCGAAATTATGTTTTCAGTGAGTTTATCATACTGTTCCTCTAGCCAATTGTCAACAATGTTCCTAGCTGTTTCAATAAGTTGTAGAGTCCTTATGTCACTTTCGTCCTTGTTTTGAATTGTTTCAATGCATTGCTTAGCTAGTTTCAATGCCTCTGATACAAACTGTAACTTGACTATTACATTGAGTCTTGTTGCTATTATCTTCTTGATTTCCTCTTTAACATCTGGATCCCCCATCTCGGGGATTTCTCTTGACGTAACTTGGGACATGTGAGACCCCTTTAGAAACCCCGCCCCCCGGGGTTAAAAACCTTTCCCCGAGGGGGTTTCGGGGACTGGAGAGAAACATTCACTGTTTTTCACTTTGGTTCATTGTGGATTTCACTATGTTTTCAATGAATTTACCGCATTTGATACAGTATATGTTCCCAAGTACGTCAGGCTGTGGGTAAAACTCTTTGCCACAGTATGGACATTTGATTTTTACTTCATTCCTGTGTTTCATGCTGTATCACCTTTAGAAACTCGTTTTTGTTTAGTAGAAATTGGTTACATTTTTCACACTGTATCCAAAATGTTTCCTTTGAAAGTATTTGTCTAATTTTGTTTGAGTCTATTAACATGGTGTGGTTACAGTTGTTACATTTGATTGTGATTTTGTAAATGTATCTACATTGTTTACATTGTGTTATTTCAATGGTACAGAAGAGATGTTGTATACTTTTGTTCACTACCTCACCTTTTTTACACCTGGAACAGAAGATGATTGGTTTAAGGGAAGGCATTTTTAACCACTTATTATAACTCGATTGTTTCAACTGTTGGTCTTCTTCTTGGTGCAGTTACCCCACCTAATTTCTCTCTAATTTTCTGTAGCAATATGTATGCTCTTATGAACCTCTCAGTTATTTTCGCATCAAATAACTCGTGGCAAATTTCATACAGTAGACATAAGTGGTCAATGCTTGGTAATCGTAACATGTTTGGTGATTTCTCACCTCTGCCTAAATACGGTGTGTTTAATGTGTACATAACTGCTTGTCTACCTTTGTTAACAGCTATTCTTAGGTGTAACGCTGTGTTTAACTGTGGTGTATAACCAATTTTGCTACCGTCTGCAACAAGTACATCAACACTATACCACTGATCACCATCAGGTGCCTCACTTAGTATCTTTGTTGCTATTTGCTCAGCTTTTTTAATCATCTCTTCACTTACTTCAACAGTTTTGCCACATATTTGAATCACTACCTTCTTAGACTCAGCCCCCGTCTCGGGGACACTTTTTGTAACTGATTTGGTACTCATGTGGGCCTCACCAGTTTCACCACTTTGGGGTTTATAAGCTTTACCCCCCATCTCGGGGGATTTTGAAACATTCTTTGTAACCATATGTACTCACCAATGGGCCCCACCCCCGGGGTTGAAACACCCGGGGGCTTTAGGGCCCGGGGGATAAAACTAATTTTAAAGTAAATAGAAAAATCCGAAATAATTTGAAACCCTTTCAATCCTTAAATTGTTACATTGGTCTAATCAATTGTACGTCAATTGAATCAATGCCAAACAATTTCAAAATGTAACTAAGTGTATCAAGTTGTGTCTGTTCTTCACTAACTGCATCAAGCTGTATAGCAATTGTACCACTTACTACAACAAAATCCTGTAGGTAAATCGACACTGTGAACTCCTTTGTGAAATAGTCAGGTGCTTGTACACGTATGGCAATCCTGTTACTTCCTAGACCATATGGATACCTAACAATTCTACTAAATGTTTCAAGTTTTTTCCTGTCTTCATCCGATAACTCACATATTTCCTCAAACAGTGTCAAAAATGCATAAAATCTACCTACACATGTTAACAACTTGTTTAAAATTGCTTCAAACTCATCCACATCATGTTCTCTCCTTGTTTTACATTTGATTGTTAATTTCGTGTTCCCTACCCGATCCTTAGCAAAGTAGTATGTTACATGTAGATGTATTATGATTCCATTTGTCACAAATATGTAATCACGTTCAGTTACTTGATACACATTTCCTATCTTTTTCAGTTCTTCAAGCTTCTTTTTAAATTCCTCAATTGGTAAATCAAACCGTATTGGTACTCTAATCATGAAGCTTTTAAGACTCATTGTCTCACCCTTGTCATTTTCACCTTTTCAATCTGTGTCACTTGTTTTTGAATGAACATTATTGTCAATAACGTTACCTTTTCTGCATGACTTGGTACACTTGTGTTTACTTGAATCTCTCTATGTGTTGCTTTTTCTTTGATACTTGGTTGATATGTTCTGACACATACCTCAATGTTTTTCATTTTCTGCACATTTGTGAACAATGTTGATAATTTTTGCAACAAATCATCTCTAACATATTCAATCTCTGGGTCAATTTGCCTCACTTTTGTCATCAGTTTCACTATTTGGTACATCTGTTTAAACAGTTGTGTAAGTGTGGTACTCATTGAATCACCTCCATCTCAGGTACCTTAATTTTCTTTTCTTCGTCACTATGTGGTAATGGTAGTAACAGGTTTGATACAATTTGTCTAAGTGTTTCAAGTGGTACAGGTTTTTCAAGTATGAACACACCCGTCCTGTAAATGTTGTAACACTCTATGCTACATGCTGGGTTAACCACCCTTGTCTCAATGTGTAAAACATATAACAACTCAGGCTTTATCTTGTCTCTAATTGCTACAACAGTTGCATAACTGTAATCATATTTATCATCTCGTAACAAGTCAAAGTCCCACACTAAGTCATAGTCATTTTGTAACATGTGTTGTATACCATTGGTGTAACTGTGTAATTCAGTTAAGTATTCTTGTACAGCATTGTCAAACTTTGGTTCATATTTTTCAAACATTTCATCGCAACATGAGTCATAGCATGAGTCATCAATAGATAAGCATTTTTCCTCACAAAATTCTTCAAACCTAGCAACTTGTTGAAGACCATGTTTCCTAAGTACCTCATTTAATACATTCTCAGCTTTTTCATAGATTTGCTTCATAATCCTATTCATCAATGTATCGTATTTGAATATTGATTCATCGTGTAGGAACCTGAACCATCCATGTATCATACTAATCACCTTTGTGCCTGTAACCATTTCGGTGTTTCAAATATTGTTTTCAACACTTGATTATGTAGTTCCTCAGGTAATATCTTTGCTATTTCAATGTAGTAACTACTTAGTGAGACAAAGTTTGCCAAGTGTGGTTTGTAGATGAAGAATTTTGGATCATTTCTACCTTTCCTGTACTGACTGAAATATGTCATTATTGATACAGGTACCTCAAGCGGTAACCTACCTGATATCAAAATGTTCCAATCCCATAAGTCACCATCTAACATGTTAATCATCCAATTTGTTAAAAACCTTAGTTCTTCAAGTGTTAACATTCTGTTCTTAGGTATTTCAACATGTATAAATGTTGCATAGGTGTAACTAACACTGAATGAGTCACCTTGTTTAGTCAATACATAGGTCTCAGTTTCTTTGTACCTCTTATCATCAAATTTGTTAATATCGTCTATGTATATAGGCACATTTTTGACACCTATTACAACAATGTTAATTGGTAACACGTATATCCAAGGCTCTGGCTTATACATAAGTGTTATCCTATCTCTATACTCTGTGAACAATTTATGTAACACTCTGATCCTCATTGGTAACTTAATCAAATCCCCCTTCTCGGGGGTTTTTCCCTGCGTCTGAGTGTTCATGTGAGTCACCTTCTGGGCCCCGCCCCGTAGAGAAACCCTCTACGGGGCTTTAGGGCCTACCTCATTTTTCCCCTTTTTTCAAAGTCATGTAACCATTTTTTGAAACTGTCAATGTCTAGAAATGTTTTGATCAATGGTTCAAGTGATTTAATGTTATTTGTTATGCAGTATGAAGCAACGTGGTAAACATGGTTATTTTCTTGGTAAAACGACACAAACCACACAATTGTAATGCTGTTACATTGTGATACATATACAGCTCTACAAATAAGTAATTTACCATCTAGTTTCAATGGTGGTGTAACAGTTTTGTAATTAACTAATGTGGCATTGTGTACATGTGAGTTAATAGTGATGGAAAGTGTTGAAGGTGGTTTAAACTGAGTCATGTTAAATCACCTTTTTTCCTTCAACATTTGTAACAATATGTTTATAATGAGAATTATTGTGTTTTTAAGTACATCAACTTTACATTTCAGCACTGCCACATCTTCCTGTATATCACATGTTACGTCATTCCATGCTTTACAACCATAATCAATTTTGTCACATTGATCAAAAGAGTCACTTAATTGCTTTACAATGTCTAGTAATGTGTGTATGTCACTCATTTTTTCTCACCCTGTTCAGTGATCTCACCTACCCATCATTACTGTTACAATGTAGAAACCTATTTTTCCTTCCTGTAACATTTTTTGAATTTCTTCTTGATTCAATACTTTCCCCTCAGGTAACCTTTGTTTTGGAACAACTATGACTAATATGTCACCGTCTTGTGCCTTATAAAATGCTCTATTTGTTGGAACATTCACTCCCAACAGTTGTGACAATAGTTTTGCAGTTGATTCATGACCTATGTATGACACAAATTTCTCACTTTGTATCAATGATTTAACATGGTCAACTGTTACAGGTCTCACAACTAGTATTGCCTCTTTTTCAAACGCATTAATTGGTAATGCATTTAACAGTACTACCCTACCCCCCGTCTCGGGGGTTTGTGTTTGTACTGTAGAGGACATGTGTGTACACCTTTGACTACCCCACCCCCCAGTGCCTCAAATTGAGGCACTGGGGGTCTGTGGGGATTGAAAAAGAAAAAAAGAAAGAAAGGGTTTAATTTTGAAACAAAATGTTACATTTTTAACCCATACTTAAGGTAGCATAAACAATTGAATCGTAGGATACATCTTCGACATTTTGATACATTGATTTTGCTGTTACATGCCATGTTTATACATTTGTTACAGTCTTTTTGACAATGGTGGCAATTTGAACGGTTAAGTTTCATGTGTATCATAGTTATCACTTGATTGAAATGAACTTTGTCACTGTTTTAAACTTGTTGCCCAATTTTGAGAATCTTTGTGCGTCAAAATTGTTTACTTCCTTAAGTGAAACATTTCCTCTGATACTGACTTGAAAACATTTTTCTTTGAATCTTATGAATGCTACAAAGCTTCTATCGTCTCCGTTCAACACTGTACCAACATGAATCACAATTTTCATTGTTTTGATTTGGTCACCTTTTTCATCTCTTTCTACAATTGGTATTTGCTCAATTGCTAAGCAAAAGATTGAATCAGGTCTGTATGCAAGAAATAATG
>Ga0190313_1000661_pt1 | contig 20165 bp, 21 predicted proteins | sample 4870071011_MG_FD_169989 | JGI IMG/M metagenome (GOLD analysis project Ga0190313, IMG submission 169989) | Hydrothermal vent sediment bacterial communities from Southern Trench, Guaymas Basin, Mexico - 4870-07-10-11_MG | ecosystem: Environmental > Aquatic > Marine > Hydrothermal vents > Sediment ...
CTCTTTTCGTTCTCATCTCTGCAGTTGTAATCTATACTCATAGTTGTTTAGTTTCAAGGTGCTAACGCACCTGCGGGCTTTCATCCCCTCCCTTACGGAAGGGGTCTTCCCGCCCGCAAAAGATAAAAACCAACAAAAAATGATAAAAACGCTTTGACTTTAATGACATTCAAGAGGTCAGAGGTTCGACTCCCCTCAGCTCCACCAAGAAAATCAATAACTTACACGGGCGCAAAAGTATCAAAGCCTATTTTTCCTTATGTTGAAGAGTTCTACAGCATTTAGCCCAGATATCTTTTCTTTTTCTTCCGGGGTTAAACCTGCGGCGTTCATCTCTGAAAAATATTTATCCGGCTTAAGCAACGGATAGTCGGTTCCAAGAAGAATTCGGTCTGCCCCGACTATCTGGCATGCTAGCTTATAAACGCAGGGTTTATAGAGGAAAGGCGATGCAGCTGTGTCGAAGTAGGTATTCTTGAAAACATTATCAACTTCCTTTTTAAGGCTACCGAAAAAGAAAATTCCACCGCCCCAATGAGCCAGAATGACTGGAACGTCGGCGCAACGTTTTAGGATTTCATAATAAAAAGCGAGTCCATAAGGCGCTTTGCCAGGATAAGAATGTCCAATGGGTTCATTGGCGTGTATTAACATAACTTTTCCATGCCGTCGCACCACATCTGCGATACGCCCGTAAGCTGCTATTGCTTCATCGGTGGATGCTTCCCCGTATATTGCCAGCTCACCCGCACCTATGGCTCCACTTTCAAGACATCTTGCGACTTCAAATTCGGCCTCTTTAGTCAAAGGAAACACACAGGCCAGAGGTATTAATCTCCCGTCGTATTTGGCGGCGCTCTCCAGAATGTAATCGTTATGCCGCTTTGTCATCTCCATGCTTTCCCATGGAAAGCCAAAGGTAACGGCAACATCTATGCCCAACTCATCCATCATGGTTATCAGGCCCTCCGCTGTAACTATCTTTGCCTTTGGACTACCGTATAGCAACCTAAAAGCTGGCTCGTTGTCGAAAAAGGCTTCGCGGTTGGAAACAACTTCTGGCGGGAAAATATGGGTATGAACATCTATTTTCATCAGTCCATTACCTCCATGAATGAGCATGCCTATGAAAAATCATAAAACCAAACAACACCTAGTAATTCTAAGATGCTTTATCCTACATGGTAGCAGTCCAATTGCCTTTAAGTAATTAAAAGGCCACAATATCAACCACTTATGAGACCACTTACCCGACATGATATCCGTAACCGCATCGGCTATTTCCTGACCATAAAGACGGAAACATAAATCGCGCAGGCGTGGTCGCTTATACACGATTTTCGCAAGAAAAGCACTCCATGGATAGTCTTTCCACAACATCCTTTCCAAAGCTTGTCGATACAATTTTTCCGCTTTGTCCTTAACTAAGTCAGCTTTACTTATAGCACGAGCTACCAATTCACCACTCATCAGTGCGCCGGTCAAGCCCTCTGCAACGATTGGGTCAACCCAGCCGAGGGAGTCTCCAACGAAGAACAAACCATCATGACAACAGTACTTCTTCCTAGGCCTAATGGGGATGAAAGCTCCTTGAACACTACGAACCCTTTTCCAGTCAAAGCCTAAATAAGCTGCGTAGCTCTTAAGTGCCGAAAGAATGGAAGATTTTCTATGACATGTCAGAACCCCCACAGAATAGTGACCACTTTTTGGAAAAACCCATCCGTAGCCACCGTGAAAGATATCAAAATCAAACCTGGCCTGTTCTCCAATTGCCTCCGGTTTTCTAACGTCGATTCTGGCCTCCACCGCCGGAATCAAAACTCGTTCATCAGGCACACCCAGCAAGTGACTTGTTCGGGAAGTGGCCCCATCCGCTGCAATCAAAAAAGGAGCACGGAACGATCCCTTCCCACATTCAATATGAAACAGCCCATTCACCTTTGTTACATTTTTCACCTCGGCCCCTGCAACAAAGGAGCAACCTGCGTTAATGGCCATTTCCAGTAAGGCTACGTCAAAACGCTTACGGCTAACCATGCTAATGATGGGATATTCTCGCCATATCTGAAAAGTCAGGTGGCTTTTGACAAATGATAATAAAACATTATAGCAAAATCGTTCCACTGCGTGTAGGGCAGTTCGTGGAACCAAGGCCAAAGCCCTGTACACCAATCCACCGCCGCAAACCTTCTTTCTGGGAAATTTTGTCTTGTCCAGGATCGCTACCTTAATTCCCTTCTTGGCAAGATTTCTAGCGGCCGTAGTTCCAGAAGGCCCTGCTCCGATCACAACAACGTCATACAACCTGTCAGCCATGCTTCACCTGTTTTCAAACAATCCCGTAAACAATAAGCTAATGATTTCAAGCTTGATAATTCATAGACGATTTTTTGTAAAAAGTGAATGTGGCGAGTCTTTTTTCGTTCAGCAAGCAAGTAAAGCAATAATGCTCATTATGGAACCACAATTTTCGAGGAAGGTTTTTCGAGAGGTGCTCTCTGCCGTATTGACATGTTACGTTACACCTAGTATATGTCTCTTGCGATGAATTACAGGGGGGACGAAACGGGTTTCGACGCAAGTATATGAGGGGCTTTATAAGAATTAAGCTGCCAGTGTTTGTGCAACTTTAGCATTATTCGACTGAGGAAGGTATTTTTACTCAATGATAAGCGTTAACGAACTTAAGAAGTGCGAGTTTTTCCGGGATTTTGGTGATTCAGAACTTGTTCAGTTGGCTAAACTTGCATTTCCTTCGCGCTGGAACGAAGGAGAATTGATTTTCCGATCCAAAACTCCTGCCCAGCACCTTTACACTCTTAAAAAAGGTGCAATACTACTCGCATATCCGAATGGAAGGTCTATCGTAGTAGAAAAACCTGGGGACACACTAGGGTGGTCTACCCTGGTAAGTCCTTTTTACCATACGGCAACGGCAATATGCTTAACGCCCGTTGAACTGATAGGTTTTTCCAAAAAAGACCTCTTTACCCTAATGCAAATGGACGCGAACCTCGCACAGCGCGTTGTACAAAAAATCATCCCGGTAATGCAGCAGCGGAGACCCTATCGCCGGCCATCATCTCCTAAACAACTGGAGGAATGCCAATAATGTATGGATTGAAAGCGATAACTGCGGCCCATGGATGGACCATTGCATTTCTTGGGGTAGCTGTGGTTTTTTCTACCCTGGCCTTCTTAGCCTTTATCATGGCACACCTTACCTGGTTGTTTGACATGGTTGAGCGTATTCCCAGGTTCTTTTCAAGTAAGAGGGACAAGGTACTCACTCCAAAGAGTATGCCTCCAAGAACTCAACCACATGAAAGCGAGAAAAAAGTCCAGGTCATGTTGACCGAGGATGAAAAGGAGGCTTACAGGTTTTTCGAACTTCTTACGGGCAAATTAGGTGAGCCATTTTCTTTGCAAGAAGTGTTAGAGCGGGCTGAAGAACTGGGTCTGAGACGGCCTCATTATGGTCTCTACCAGTTGCTCAAAAAGGGTTTGATAAAAGAATGTGAGGGTGAATGTCTTGGCTTTTACTGCTGGAGTCGAAACGTTGAAGTAGTAGAAGAAATAAGGAATAAGTCAAAAAAAGACAGGTAAAGACCTATGGAGATGATTCTTGATTTCATCAGTAACACGGGCTTTGCGATGGCGGATTATCGCCATGTTATAATGATCTTGGTGGGCTGCCTGTTCATCTACCTTGGCATTGCCAGACATTATGAACCACTTTTGCTTATCCCTATAGGGTTCGGTATACTGATGGGTAATGTGCCCGTATTCAAGGGGCTAGGCCTTGGGATTTATGAAAAAGGCAGTGTTTTGAACTACCTTTACTTCGGGGTCCGCCAAGGTATATATCCTCCGCTTATTTTCCTAGGCATAGGGGCCATGACAGACTTTTCGTACATGCTAGCCCAACCGAAGTTAATGCTTCTGGGCGCTGCAGCTCAACTTGGTATTTTTACGACCTTCCTCTGTGCTCTGATGCTGGGATTTGCTCCCAACGAGGCCGCATCAATAGGAATAATAGGCGGTGCAGACGGGCCTACGGCCATTTTTCTTTCCGCAAAACTTGCGCCGGAATTAGTTGGACCCATTGCAATAGCAGCCTATTCATACATGGCCCTCGTTCCGGTGATACAGCCTCCCATAATGAAACTGCTCACCACTCGTGAAGAACGCCTCATTCGCATGAAAGATCCCAGGCCGGTTAGCAAAAGGGAACGAATCATATTTCCTGTGGTAGGTTTTTTGCTATGTTGTTTTCTGGCTCCAGCAGCACTACCCCTGCTGGGCATGCTTTTTTTCGGAAATCTTCTAAAGGAATGTATGGTCGCTGATCGGCTGGCTCATACTGCCAGAACGGCAATAATTGACGCCATTACGATTCTTCTGGGCATAACAGTAGGTGCATCAACTCAGGCCGACGTATTTCTTACCAAGAAATCCATAGGGATATTTTTTCTTGGTGCAGCCTCGTTTATGATAGCCACCGCTGGAGGAATTTTATTCGCAAAACTTATGAACCTCGTATCCAAGGAAAAGATTAATCCGCTTCTCGGGGCGGCTGGTGTTTCTGCAGTACCGGATTCCGCTCGAGTGGTTCAGCTAATCGGAAATCGGGAAGATCCCAACAATTATCTTTTGATGCACGCTATGGCACCAAATATAGCGGGAGTCATCGGTTCTGCGGTAGCTGCAGGCGTTCTCTGGTCATTCATGATGTAGGTGGAAGTAATAGTCAGTAGGTATGATGCTTTCATAAAAGGGGAGCGAAGTGATGGCCGCTCCCCTGAAAAAATAGTTTATATTTTTTCCAATCCGTTAAATCCGTTTTCCGCTGCAAAATAGCGGTTGAAAGCATTAACATAGGCTCTCGCGCTAGCTTCTACCACGTCGGGACTAGTACCAATTCCGGAAAAAATGGTGTCATCTATTTCCACTCGAACCATCGCTTCTGCTAATGCGTCCGTGCCAGTGGTAACGGCCTTGAGGTCGTAATCTCTTAGCTTTGCGGACTTCTTGATGATCTTCTCAATTGACCTGAAAACAGCATCAACGGGACCGTTTCCGATGGCCGATTCGGTTATCTTTTCTTCTCCCCTGAGCAAAGTTACTGATGCCATGGGCACAATGGTATTTCCGCTCATGATTTGTAAACTGTGGAAAGAAAAAGTCTCAGGAACCTTTGTTAATTCCACCTCAACAATGGTGATCAAATCTTCAGATGTTACCTCTTTCTTGCGGTCTGCAACATTGAGGAATCGTTGATAGACTCGTTCAAATTGTTCTTCGCTCAGGTTGAAACCAACCTGAATTAATTGATGCCTTAAGGCTGCCCTGCCGGATCGAGCGGTTAGAACTAACTTATGATCCTTTATTCCAACATCTTCAGGTTTCATTATCTCGTAGGTTCGCCTGTCCTTGAGTATACCGTCCTGATGAATGCCAGAGCTGTGAGCAAAAGCGTTGGCTCCGACGATGGCCTTATTGGGCTGAACGGGGATATTCATTGTACGGCTGACCATTCTGCTGGTTTTGTAGATTTCGCGTGTGTTTATCTCCGTGTAGGCATCGTAGTGCTGAGGACGAACCTTAAGAGCCATTACGATTTCTTCTAGTGCAGCGTTTCCGGCACGTTCGCCTATTCCATTAATGGTGCATTCAACTTGTTGCGCACCGTTTCGAATTGCCGCAAGGGTGTTGGCAACGGCTAATCCAAGGTCGTTATGGCAATGAACGCTGAGGATAACGTTATCCAAGGCGGGCACTTTTTCTTTAAGGCGTTTTATTAAGTCTCCAAATTCTTCAGGAATGGCATACCCTACTGTATCCGGGATATTAACGACCGTTGCTCCCGCCTTTATCACCGATTCAACAACGCGGCACAAATAGTCAAAATCAGTCCTTGACGCATCTTCGGTCGAATATTCCACATCTTCGCAGTATTTTTTTGCATATTTTACCATTTCAACAGCCTGTTCTAAGGCTGATTCGCGGTTTTGCCCGAGTTTTTTCTGAAGGTGTATGTCAGAAGAGCCAAGAAAGACGTGAATTCTTGGTTTTTCAGCGCTTTTAACAGCTTCCCATGCAGCATCTATATCTTCTTTAACTGCCCGGGCAAGCCCGGCAATTATGGGACCTTTAACTTGTTCCGCTACAGCCTTAACGGCCTGTAAATCTTCAGGGGAGGAGCACGGAAAGCCGGCTTCGATAACATCAACACCCAATAAGGCGAGCTGTTCGGCAATTTCCAGCTTCTGGCGCTTATTTAGCTTGGCTCCAGGCACCTGCTCACCATCTCTCAAAGTTGTGTCGAATACATATATCTTTCTGGCCATAACCCCACTTCTCCTTTCTTCTTGGATGGTTACTCCACATCGGGATAACACCTGCAAACGCAACAGTTATAATAGCTGAGTCAGCCAAATCCGGTCGGGAGTAAAGCCCCATGGAAACACCTCCTTTTTTATTGTGTTGACATTGAGCCAAATAAAAAAGGCCACGGGTGGGAACCCGTGGCCTTTTTGGAGCCGGCGGTCATTTCTTCAACCAGGCGACCGCACACGCACGCCATCGGGTCCCCGGACCGGGGCCAGATATAAGCTAAGAAGAAGCAACAAAGCCAAGTTTAAACTTCTATGCACGGTCACCACTTTTCTCCTTCCACTTCTTCAATAGTAATATCTATATTATCCAGCTTCACCGTTCAAGGCAATAGCTTATTCCTTGAGCATTGATTTAATCAACCTGTCGTCTTATGAAAGTCGGTATGTTCAGATCTTCCTCGTCAGCAATAGCCTTCCGAAATCTTCTGAATATTGAACGCCTTTTGTTATTACGCCGCGCCCAGTTCTCTTCTGTCTCATTCTCTTCTTCCCTTTGCCTCAACCCTCCCTGCCGTTCAATAGTTGGGATTTCTAGGTATTCGTAATCAGGATCTGGAATCATACTGGACGTGGCTGCCTCAGACTGCCTCGGACGAACTCGAATGACCCTGCCAGATTCCCCCCTGGTTTCCTGCTTTTTCTTTACCGCTGCGCCAATGCCCGTAGCAATAACGGTAACTCTTAGTTCCTCACCTATGTTCTGGTCTATGGCCGTTCCCAAGTAAATGTCAGCTTCTTCATCCACTTCGCTGTTAATTATGCTGGATATTTCTTCAAACTCATGCATTGTAAGATCCGGCCCGGCTGTTATGTTGACTAGAATGGCCTTAGCTCCTTGAATTGACACATCTTCAAGCAATGGGCTGGAAATAGCCTGAGTAGCCGCCTCGGAAGCTCTATTTTCTCCGCGACCGATTCCAGTTCCCATAAGTGCCATTCCACCCATATCACTCATAACGGCTTTAACATCGGCAAAGTCCACGTTCATGTAACCGGGATTAACTATCAAGTCAGAAATACCCTTGACCGCATATAGAAGAACATCATCCGCCTTCTTGAACATCTCAAGGAAGGTTGCTCTTTTGTCGGATAACGTGGTGAGACGATCATTGGGGATGGTTATTATGGTATCCACGACTTCTTCAAGTTTTGCCAATCCCTCCATGGCGTTTCTCATTCTGGGGCGCCCTTCGAACGAAAAAGGTTTCGTCACAACAGCAACGGTTAAAGCTCCGAGTTCTTTACAAACCCTTGCCACAATAGGTGCTCCGCCCGTTCCAGTACCACCCCCCATGCCGGCAGTGATAAAAACCATATCGCTGTCCTCAACTTCTTCTCTTATCTTATCAATATCTTCCTCTGTCGCTTTGGCACCCAACTCAGGGTTTCCGCCGGCTCCCAGCCCTCGGGTTGTGTTTGTACCAAGAAGAATTTTTACCGGGGCACTGCACTTCTTGAGAACCTGGTAGTCGGTGTTGGCTGCTATGAATTCAACACCGTCAAGACCGGCGGCTATCATATTATTTATCGCATTGTTCCCGGCCCCTCCTATGCCAACAACCTTTATGCGGGCCTGTCGCTCTTCAAGTTCCTCTTCCGAGATATCAAAATATTTTTTCTTACTTCCCCTTTTCTCTTCCATTATGCTACTCCTCATCGTTGACCTTCCCTAAATTAAAATTCACCAAACCAATCGCGGATTCTTTTCACAAATGAAATAAACCGTGACCCCAGCCAGGATTCTCCCCTAGAAGCTATATCTTTATAAATTCCACTCTCATCACCTTCCACGTTGGCCAGTACAAGGCCAGCGGCAGTTGAAAAAATAGGATTGTTCACCACATCCTTGAGCCCACTAAAACCATAGGGCACACCTATTCGGACCGGGAGATCAAAAACAGCTTCCGCCAGTTCTTTTATGCCCGGGAGCAAAGCACCTCCCCCTGTCAGTACAATCCCCGCGTGCAGTTGGTCCCCGTATCCCGACCTCGTCAATTCCCAGTCGATAATGGTTAACATTTCCTCTACACGAGCTTCAATAATCTGTCCCAGCAAATAAGGGTCAATCCGCCTACTTCCCTGTCCTCCAACTGGTGCAATTCGAATTTCCTGACTGCGATCGATTTTATCCGCCAGAGCGCATCCATAGGTTTTTTTTATCTTTTCAGCATCTTCGAGCGAAGTTCTAAGTCCTACCGATATGTCATTGGTGATGTGGTTCCCTCCCAGCCCAACGACCGCAGTGTACCTTACTGATCCGCCATGATAAATGGCTATATCCGATGTCCCTCCACCCATGTCAATGACGGCAACTCCGAGCTCCCTCTCGTCTGGGTACAAAACCGCACGGCTCGAAGCAAGAGATTCCAGTGAAAACGTTTCCACATATAGTCCTGCCTTTTCACAGCATTTCTGGATGTTGCGAAGCGCAGTCGATGCTGCTGTTATGATATGAACCTTAGCCTCAAGGCGAACTCCACTCATTCCCAGTGGGTCTATTATCCCCCTTTGATCGTCCACGATGAATTCTTGGGGAATAACATGCAGGATTTCTCTGTCGTAGGGTAGTGCGATAGCCTGCGCTGCATCCATAACACGCTCGATATCCGCACTCATTATTTCACGGTTTTTTATGGCAACCACACCTGTACTGTTTTCCCCCTTAACGTGAGTTCCCGCAATGCCCACGTGGACGCTTTCTATCTTGCAACCAGCCATAAATTCTGCGCCATCGATGGCCTTACGAATTGCCTGCACCGTTCTGTCAATATTTACCACAACTCCGCTGCGCACCCCAAAAGACGGAGATGAACCAATCCCCACAATCTGGACGCCTTCAGATGTTTGTTGTCCAACGACGGCACAAATTTTTGTCGTACCAATATCAAGCCCGACTATCGTGCCCTGGCCTTTTGCCATTCCCGTTCCTTCCCGGCGGGCTTCGCTTTTACAAGAGCGTACTTCTTATACCTCAAATCCACCGTACTTATGTCAACAATTTTTTTTACTTTCTCAAATTCTGCCAACAATCGTTCAAATAGTGCAAACTTATGGGCAAAATTCCCAAATCCCATGATAAAAGTCAATCCATCGATACGTAAAGAAAATCCCGATACATCCCGATAAAAAAATTCAATTGCCCCCTTTTTTTCAAAAGAATCTCTTCGGGATAGAGTTTCAAGAAATGATTTCAGTTTATCTTCAAACTCACCTTTAAGTCTTAAAGACTCGCTAACTTCGCCCAGCGATTCCACGTAAATTTTGTACTTGGCAAACGGACACTCTTTGCAAGTTGCGAACAGGTTTCCTTTTCGGTCGATGTAATAGCAGATATCATCACAAATTGCCACCGTCGGTTTTTTCTCAAAAACCTCAACAACTAAATTCCCGGAGAAATTCCACCTTACTAGAGCTTTCTCTATCCACGGATCTGCCTCCAAGCGATGCCCAAGATCCGGCAGTCTGATGTCCCAAATGGACATGCCCCTGGTTATCCCTAAATCTTTCTTTATGTGGGCGTCAGTAATAATTCGATTTCCACGAACTTCTATACTTTTTATCTTCCATGCGTTGAGCTGCCTCAAGCCCTTATAAAGAAACGCTGAGATAATACTTACTCCCGCTCCGGCCATCAGCAGAAATATCAACAGGGCAGAGACTTTTTTCCATCCGGAAATGTAGATCATATCAGAAGCCTACTCTTCATCTAGAACAATGACAGTATCCCGTTTCCAATTTTCGTCGTCTTTCTGTAAATGATCCAGATTATAGTGAAGACCGCGACTTTCCTTTCTTAATATGGCACAACATACTATCATACCTGCAACAACCGCCAGATTTTTTAGCTCCATGGCGTCGGTATTCAGTGGAATGTTTGGCATATGTTCGTATATCTCGCGCTGGATTTGGTCAATGTGGTTCTGAGCAAGCATCAATCTTTTGTCTCGCCTCACAATACCAACGTAATTCCACATAACCTTACGTATAACGTCCCAGTTGTGAGCAATGAAAATCATTTCACTTTGTGCCAGCGCATTTGACACCAGAGGGTATGGAGCATCTCCAACTGACAGGAGAGGAAAAGACTCATCTTTCAAGGTGTTGAAATATTCCGAAACATGGAGATAAGCCTGATGAGAAAAAACCAGAGCTTCTAGTAGGGAATTACTTGCCAGGCGATTCGCCCCGTGTAATCCTGTGCAGGCACATTCTCCTATAGCATACAGATTGTCAATGGACGTACATCCATGAATGTCCGTTTTAATGCCGCCGCACATATAGTGAGCCGCCGGCACAACAGGAATTGGTTCTTTTGCCATATTGATTCCTAGTGACAGGCACTTTTCGTAAATGTTGGGAAATCGTTTTATGAGAAAGTCCTTGCTCCTATGGGTTATGTCAAGAAAAACACAATCATCACCTGATTTTTTCATCTCCGTATCGATAGCCCTTGCAACTACATCCCTGCAGGCTAAATCACCAAGGGGATGATAATCCTTCATAAAAGCGCGTCCTCTCTTGTCAATGAGTCGTCCCCCTTCACCTCGAACCGCTTCGGATATGAGAAAGTTTTTGGCTTTTGGATGATAAAGACAGGTGGGATGAAATTGCACAAATTCGAGATTAGCCAGTTCCGCGCCAACACGATATGCCATTGCCAAGCCATCGCCGGTGGCAACATCAGGATTGCTTGTATAGAGATACACCTTACCGGCTCCGCCTGTACAAAGCAAAGTTACGTGCGCCAAAAAAAGATCCACCTCGTTGCGTTGCTTATTAAAAACGAAAGCTCCCCAGCACTTCTTGTGGCGTTTACGAAACCGCCTTCCTATGCGCATTCCACTGTATTCGACTACAAGATCCAGGGCAAAATGATCCTCAAATATGTGCACCCTTGGGTGATTTTCTGCCACACGAATCAGAGCTTGCTCAATGGCGCGCCCTGTCATATCTTCGGCGTGGACTATACGATTCTTTGTATGTCCCCCTTCCCTACCTAGGTCAAAATCCAGGGGATTGTCGCTCCTGCGGCTAAATCTTACCCCCCATTCCACCAGTTCTTTTACCCGCTCGGGGCCAGAACGTACCACCAATTCAACTACATCACGTTTACATAGACCATTCCCGGCGGACAGGGTGTCTTGAATGTGGTTTTCGAAAGAATCATCAGCCCCAAAGGCAGCAGCAATTCCACCTTGAGCGTAGTTAGTGGATGTTTCCAACTTGTCCTTCTTAGTAACAATTGCCACTTCTCCCAGGGATGCCGCCTTTATGGCAAAGGTCAAACCAGCAATACCACTTCCTATGACCAGAAAATCAAAGCGATACTCCATTCTCCGTGTCCTCCAAGAGATGAGTTATGTTTACCTATGGTATGGAATTCTTCGAAGTATCGTGTAAGCCCTGTAGGTCTGTTCGGCAATGATCAAGCGTGCAAGATCATGCGGGAAGGTCATCGGAGAAAGAGAGAACACAGCGTCCGCCTTTCCAATAACTTCGTCACTCAAGCCAACCGCCCCACCGGTAACCATCCAGACCCTTCCTGTACCCGACAACTCGAGTTTCCCGATATATTTGGCGTATTCTTCTGACGAAACCATTCTACCGCATCTATCCCACACGATCACCGTGCCGTCACCCTTGATAGCTTCCAAAATCCTTTTGCCTTCTAGCTTCATAATGTCCCTGTCAGTTCGGGAGCGTAGAATTTTTTCCTCTTTAATGATCTTCACGCTAACCCTAACGAACCTTTTGAGTTTTTCCAAATAATAATCGAGTTGCCTCTCTATTTCACGAAAGCCAGTTTTTCCGACGAACACAAAACTTATCGTCACCCTTAAGTCGCTCCACGTTTTTTGTAAAAATTTCTTTTCCAATCTTCATAACAGTCCTGTTCAATTGCTTTCCTTATTTGACGGAAAAGCTCCAGATAGTAATGCAAGTTGTGTATAGTGTTCAGCCTGTAGGACAAAAGTTCGCGTGATACATAAAGATGCCTTAAGTATGCGCGGCTAAAATTACGGCAGGTGTAGCAAGAACACAGAGGGTCAATAGGGTTTTCATCCCGAACGAATTCGTTTTTTTTGATGTTAATTTTACCAAAGGAGGTAAAAAGCGTTCCATTTCGAGCATTTCTTGTGGGTAAAACACAGTCAAACATGTCAACTCCAAGTGATACGGCTTCGACAATATCTTCCGGCGTACCAACTCCCATTATGTATCTGGGACTATTCTCGGGAAAATGCGGGAGAATTTGCTCTAGCACCTCGAACATCACTTCTTTGGGTTCCCCAACTGAAAGGCTTCCAATGGCGTAGCCGTCGAAACCCATTTCCATCAGAGCGTCAAGGCATCGGAGCCTAAGATCCACAAACACACTCCCTTGAACAATCCCGAAAAGTGCCTGATCCCTTCGTTCATGTCTCATCTTGCCCCGCTTGGCCCATTCAATCGTGCGCTTTACCGACTGCTCCGCATAAGCCCTCTCCACCGGATAAGGTGTGCACTCGTCGAGGCTCATGGCAATGTCCGAGCCGAGTTTTTCCTGAATTTCCACTGCTTTTTCAGGGGTAAACAAGTGTTTTGATCCGTCTATGTGAGACTGAAACAGTACGCCATCGTTATTAATCTGCCTGATTTTAGCGAGGCTGAAGACCTGAAACCCGCCACTGTCTGTGAGAATAGAACCGTTCCACGAAATAAATCTGTGAAGCCCGCGAAATTGTTCAATCACATCAGTCCCTGGTCTAAGGTAGAGGTGATATGTATTTCCGAGAATTATTTCGCATCCCATGGTTTGTAAGTCGGTAGGGTCCACGCTCTTTACACTTCCCTGAGTACCCACGGGCATGAACACAGGGGTTTCGACGATACCATGAGCGGTAAACATCCTGCCTCGGCGTGCTTTTGACGACGAATTTGTTTTTATAAGCTCAAAACGAAAGCTCACCTCCATGCTCCCTTCAGTTTTACACAATTAGATTACGAAACGAGGACAAATTTATTTGATTATTCGTGAAGGTTCTGAATAAATTGTAAACCTATCAGCTCGCGTATAGCCGATTATCGTTATGCCAAGGGAGCTGGCCAGCTCAACTGCCAGCTTTGTAACGGCGTGTCTGCTTATAAGTATTGGTATTCCTACTTGAGCGGCTTTTATTACGACCTCGGATGTAAGTCTTCCTGTTGTAACAACCAGTTTGTCATCAAGGCTAAGCCCGTCAAGAAAAGCCCTACCAACAAGCATATCTAAGGCGTTATGTCTTCCTACGTCATAGCGATAGTAAATAACTTCGCTTGGCGAAGCCAGAAGGCAATTATGCACGCCATGTGTTCTCTTCGAGGAGCTGCTCAGGTTGTTTAGCTCGTTCATGAATTTCCACACACCCTCTGCAGCGAGCTTTAACGACGATCGGATTGAGTTTTCCAGCAACTCATCGAGGACTTCACAAAGTACACTACCCTTTGCACAGCCTGAAGTTATTGCCCGCTTTAACCAAAATTTATCCTTCGACCCTCCAGGACCATCATATCTTACATTGACAATCCCCCGTTCTGTATCGACCTCAATTCCCTGAACCCTATCGCGATTTTTAATCCAGCCTTCGGCAATGAAAAAACCCACTGCCAGCTCGTCGAGATGAAAACCAGCACACATAAGGGTTATCATCTGCTCGCCGTTGAAATACAGAGTAACGGGAACCTCGTCGACAATCCAGTGCGATACTACATCGCACCCTGCTGCTTTCCTGCACTGAATGGCTTCAACTAAAACGGCCGGCTCTATTGCTCTTTCCATTTCCGATAATCATCCAGTATTCGTGCGTGATCAAATGCTATATCCGATGGGAGGTTGTCCAAAGGGAAAAAGCGACAATCCCCGGCATCATCGCCAGCCCTAGGAGTTCCACGGGCCTTACCCGTAAAAACTACCGATACGGTATGGAACCTCGGATCTCTTTCCGGATCGGAATAAGCTCTGAACTGGCTGTAATTCCAAACTTCCAGCCCTGTTTCCTCCTTCGTCTCTCTCACCATAGCCTCTTCGAGGCTTTCTCCGTATTCGACAAACCCTCCCGGCAAAGCCCATCCATGTGGAGGATTCCTTCTCCTGATAAGCAAAACTTCTCCAGAATCATTTTCAATGATGCAATCTACCGTGAGAAAAGGGTTTTTATACACATACACAACATTACCACATCTACTACACCGGACTTCTTTCCTCATTGGCCATCCTCCGGGTTCCCAGAACCCGATCCTGAAAAGGTCGGTTTCAGTGCTGTATCTCAAAAAGTGAACTGATTGAATCCTCGTTATGAATACTTTTAATTGCCTCCGAAAACAGCCTTGCTGCCGACACCACCTTAATTTTTGCGGAAAGCGCCGCTTGAGGTTTAAGGGGTATGGTGTCCGTAACAACGACCGTTTCTATGGGTGAGCCTTCTATATTTTCCACTGCATGACCAGAAAGCACCGCATGCGTTACGCAAGCATGAACGGATTTTGCGCCCTTTTTTACAAGCGCACGTGCCGCTTCGCAGAGAGTTCCAGCAGTGTCAACCATGTCGTCCAGAACAATTGCTATTTTGTCTTTAACTTCACCTATTATGTTCATCGCTTCTGCTTTGTTAGCGTCAATTCTGCGTTTATCAATTAAAGCCAGTCCGGCATGAAGGCGACTTGCATAAGCCCTCGCTCTGGGTACACCACCTGCATCGGGCGATACAATCACGAGATCGTTGTTGAAGTTTTCCTTAATGTAGGGCAGCAGCACCGGTGACGCATACAAGTTATCCACGGGAATATCGAAGAACCCTTGTATTTGGCCTGCGTGAAGATCCATAGTAAGAATTCTGTCGGCACCTGCCCTCGATATGAGGTCTGCCACCAATCTTGCGGTTATAGGCACCCTTGGTTTGTTTTTTCTGTCCTGGCGAGCATAGCTATAATAGGGCATGACAGCGGTTATTCTTCGGGCGGATGCCCTTTTGAGGGCGTCTATCATCACCAATAATTCCATAAGGTGGTCGTTTACCGGATGAGATCCAGACTGAACAACAAACACATCTGCTCCTCTGACATTCTCCTGAATTTCAACCCGAATCTCCCCATCACTGAAAGTGGAAACCAGTGCTTTTCCCAATGGTATATCAAGATTTTTGCAGATTTTTTTAGCAAGCTCTGGGTTGCTGTTACCCGTAAATATTTTTAACCCATAGGTCGCCATTTCTTGCTTTCCTCCGTGCCCAATATTCCCCTCACTGAACCACCAGGGTTTCCTGTATGATCTCTTTGGCTGCTTCGATGTAAACCTCGTGTCCGGGCCAGTAAATGAAACGATGACAGTGTGGACAGTTCATAACCATCGTATCCTTTTGAAGTTCAATAAACTGCTGCGGTGGTAAGCTAACATGACATACCTTACAAATTCCCTTTTCCACCGGAGCCACTGCAATTCCACCCTGGCGTGCCATCAAGGATTCGCATCTCCTGCGCACCTGGGGATCCAATTTTTCCTTTATCTCTTTCTGTGCTTTTTCAACGGCTTCAACCTTGGCATCAATAGACAACGTAGCTTCATCAAGCTCGGTCAGTTCTTGCTTTAGCCGACTCCGGCGCTCCTCTACTTCCTTACCCAACCGCTTTACTTCTTTGGAAAGAATTTCAACCCTTTCCATGCACTCCAGCACTTTATCCTCTTTTTCAACTATTTCCACCTTAAGATATTCCTGCTCTTTCAGTAGGGCTCTGTATTCCTCATTGGTTTTAACTTCCCTTTCCTTTTGTATACAGCGAGAGAGTTTCTGTTCCAATTCGGCAATTTCTTTTTCCAAATCCTTGTGATGCTTTTGTAAATTCTCTAGTTCCGCTTTTTTCATTACGTATTGAGCCTCAAATTCCTGAAATTCTCGTTCCTTTCTAATCTTGAGTTTCGGGATTTCTTCCTTTTCCTTTAACAGGGCCTTTTTTCTATCTTCCAAGGCCTGAAGCTGGATGAGATATTTCAATTGTTCATTCAAAGCTCATCCTCCTCCAACCACTGTTTTTCGTAAATATCGGCTTCCAACCTGGCCGGAAGGAATTGCACTCGTGCGTTGTTCGCCTGCGCCTTTTCTTGGAGAAGCGCGGCAATTCTTTTCACTACCGGTTTCTCCGAACCGAAATGGCCAATTGTTATCAAGTCGAGTCCTGAAAACAGGGCATGCTGGGCATCGTGGTATTTTATTTCGCCAGAGATAAAACACTGAGCTCCCATCACGATAGCCTGTGGAATTAGTGCCCCTCCACTACCTGTACAAATGGCAATTCGCTTTATCCGTCGTTTTTTATCGCCCACCACCGATATCTGCTCAGGAGGAACAATGGTAGTAAGTTTTTTGCATAACTCTGTGATTGAAACTTCCTCTGGAAGCTCACCTGATACCCCCAGCCCCATGTAACCTGGCTTATCAATACAGGAAGGGTTAACTTCAATGGGAACATAGGCACTCAGCCCCAGAACCTCCGCCAGCACGACATTTGTGCCTTCTCGTGAAGCATCCAGGTTTGTATGGGCAACAATCAACGAAATGTTCGATTTTATAAGCTCGCAAACAAGGCTTGCGGGATATTCACTATACTTCAGGGAACTCAATGGCTTGAAAATAAGTGGATGGTGCGTGATGATACATGAAGCACCAAGGGATTTGGCTTCCTTTATTACCTGAGGAGTTAGGTCAAGTGCTATCAGTACCGTCGATACATCAGCAGCCGGATCACCAACTTGCAATCCTACATTGTCCCACGATTCGGCACAATCAAAGGGAGCAATTTCATCCAGCCATTTCAGGATCTGTCGAACCGTTACCACAGCACTTTCCCCAAAAAAACAGGGGGTATTCATATAGAATACCCCCTTCCTACATACCCAAAGGGTTACAGCCAGATTTTGGCTGCGAATACTTTAGTTTACACCGCGTACTGCCTTCCTCTTCCATGAATCTATTTGTTGCCGTCTCTATTTCTGCTCAGTTTCAGTTCACATTAATTGAATGGTCGGGGCGAGAGGATTTGAACCTCCGACCCCCTGCTCCCAAGGCAGGTGCGCTCACCAGACTGCGCTACGCCCCGGTCATTTCCTTAGCGGCAAATGGGTAACACATAACAATGAACATTTCAACTTTATCTTTGGAAATGTTTGAAAAACTAACACGTGGCACATTTGAGCTGTCCAGCAATGGCATCGACGCAAGTGGCAACACTAGTTGAAACTCCCCAAAGCTACGACACGATATGCTCCTTAAACATCAACTGGACGTACGGAACCACTATGGATCACTTCCCGAATGAATCCAACCTGTCTAGCTGTAGGAGCTTGGGTTTCTTGACAAAAAGGTGGCAGAAAGCTGCCATAATAAGGCCGTGTGAGATTTCACCTTTTCGGATCAAATCAGCCACCAGATCCAGGGGAATTGTTATCACCTCAATGTCTTCCATTTCGTCCAGTTGCTGACTTTTTTCCTTGCGGGCATCGCAAGCCAGGTATGTGTAGCATTTATTGGTCTGGATCGCGGGATTCGGAAAAACGGTGCCTAGAAGTTCAAATTTTTCGGCAACAAATCCAGTTTCTTCCATCAGCTCTCTTCTTGCCGCACCCTCCGGCGTATCTCCAGAATCTATTACCCCACCCGGTAGCTCTAGCGTGAAATCACGAATACCATGTCTGTATTGCTTTACCATAACCACCTGCATGTCGTCCGTAAGGGGAATTACATTCACCCAATCGGCCACGCATAGAGCATACACGTTGTATTCCCTGCCGTTTTTCGGCATTATGACCCGGTCTTTCCTGACTTTAAATAAGCCACCAAGTTCTTTTACCTCCGTAGCAACTACTTGCCATGGTTTTTCATACATCTATGTATGCTCCAACTGGTCGTTTAAAACTATCCCACTATTTGAGGTAATACCTCTCCTGCCTTCCCGGTTATGGTCAGGTTGTAAAAGCCACTCCTTGGTGTTTTTTCCAGATTAACCTCGATGACAAAAGCTCCATCTTGACGTGCTATCATTCCAAAGGAAGCGGCAGGTTCCACCACTCCGGAAGTTCCAACAATCAAGAGAATATCCGCCTTTTTAAGCGAGTTAATCGCTTCAGCCAACACATCTGTAGATAGTGTTTCTCCAAACCAAACCACATCGGGGCGAAGAATTCCACCGCAGGAATCGCAGCGAGGAGGAATATCCATTTCCGTTCTGGTATCGTATTCGTTCCGTCCACAACGCGTACAGCGAACCTTCCAGAGATTTCCGTGAATCTCAAGCACATTTTTGCTTCCCGCTTTGTGGTGAAGACCATCGACATTCTGAGTAATTAGCGTGAAGAAAGGTACTTTTTGCTCCAGTTTCACCAGAGCATAGTGAGCAGGATTAGGGTTGCAAGAAGCAATTAAACGTCGTCTCCACAGGTAAAATTCCCATACCAGCTTTGGATTAGTATTGAATGCCTCAGGTGTTGCTAATTCCATTGCATTGTAGTTTCTCCATATCCCATCGGATCCCCTGAAGGTTGGGACTCCAGACTCGGCAGATATGCCAGCTCCCGTCAGTACAACCACATATTCAGACGATAAAATCAGTTCTCTGGCTTTAAGGATTTTATCTCGCAACGTTCGACTGTTGTTCAAAGCCATCCTTCCCTTTCAGCCCTCTTGAACATTACATAAACATCCAGCCCCCTACACCGGAACCCTTCCATACCGTAAACCATGTTGGCTTCTATTACATAATACTCCCTGTTGTACGGTAGGACGTCCAAACCTACTTCACCAAAGCCGCATCTCCTGACAACATCAAGAGCAAAATCAATGGCATCCTCTGGGATGTTGTCAAAGCTGATAGTTGCCCCCTGAGACACGTTGTGGCGAAATTCACCAGGTTTTCCAATTCGCCAGTAGGCATTGATTACTCTGCCCGCAAAAATTACCACCCTGAGGTCCCTGTCCGTGGGGAGATATTCCTGAACGTAAGCCGGATCATGCTTTTCGAGATATCTTCTAAGTTCTCCCTCGTGTCGAATGAGAAAAACCCCTTTGCCCTGGGAACTACCCACTGGATTTTTTGCAATGAAGGGGTATTCAAACTCTTTCAAAATTTTTTCTTCTTTCCTTCGACCATAGACAATTCGGGTTTTGGGATGATTTACCCCGCACCACTCAAAAAGAAGCGTCTGCTTTATTTTGTTGCCCACGAAGGTGTAATAGTTTTTTGGGAAAGTCGCCTTCCCGAGAGAATCAAAAAGTGGTTCATAAATTGCCGATGGGTAGTACACCTTCCCGGCTTTTTCTATCAGAAGCCTTGACTCAAAATCGTAGTCTTCAAAGTTTGGCAAGACACCGATGCATGAAATGGAACGGCAGGTTCTCAACCGCTTACCTAGGGCCACGTTAACAACTTCCGGACTGCATTTTCTCATATTCCTTCCGCCACACTGTGTCCTTCAGGTGTCAATATGATGCCTGGCCTGTTACTGTGTTTCTGAACGACAATTGCCAATCCCTGTTTCTCAAGTTCCGTACAAGCCCTGTGAAGAGCAGACATTGCCGACTGAAAGCGACCCGGTCCAATATCCGACTTCAACCTTTCTACCGTGATTCCAGCGGGAACTACCGGACGATAGTGAACTACTCCGCCCTTACGGACGGAGCTTCTAAGGGAGTTTGATAGGTCACTCCTACCCTTATCCCTCTGGGTGAGTTCACGTCACCCTCTACTCCTATCCCCGCA